>Ga0116227_10002197_pt1 | contig 44613 bp, 45 predicted proteins | sample S1TSphgellanicum_FD_89693 | JGI IMG/M metagenome (GOLD analysis project Ga0116227, IMG submission 89693) | Host-associated microbial communities from peat moss isolated from Minnesota, USA - S1T2_Fb - Sphagnum magellanicum MG | ecosystem: Host-associated > Plants > Peat moss > Unclassified...
GGCCTGAATTTCAAAAATAAGGGGTGGTCAGTTTGCTCCGGAATGGGGTGGTCAGTTTGAACCCGGAACGGGTGGTCACTTTAAACCGGAATGGGGTGGTCAGTTTGAGCGGAATCTCCACACTGAACCTTGTTTCTTCGTCCTTTTTTGTCGTTGAAGTACTCATCATGTATTAAGTATACTTTAGGATACAGGTATCAAATATATACTTTTATCAGGCTACTTTTGATGAAACAAATATTATCCGCTATGAAAACTGTATTTATTACCGGCGCCTCATCGGGCATAGGAAAAGCAACCGCTAAATTTTTTCAATCAAACGGTTGGAATGTGATCGCAACGATGCGCAAACCTGAAAATGAAACTGAACTAACGCAATTGGAAAATGTAACCCTGCTGCCGTTGGATGTTACGAACCTTGAACAAATAAAATCGACTGTGGCAAACGCTGCTTCCCAATTCAACATAGATGTGGTCGTGAATAATGCCGGTTATGGTTTAATGGGTGCGTTGGAAGCCTTTACCAATGAAAATATTGTCCGGCAGGTGGAAACCAACTTCCTGGGAACGGTGCGGGTAACGCAAGCATTTATTCCCTATTTCAGGGAGAATAAAAAGGGCTTATTTATCAATGTGACCTCTATCGGCGGACATACCGGTTTTCCGTTCACCAGTATCTACAATGGCACTAAATGGGCTGTGGAAGGTTGGAGCGAATGTATGTCGATTGAACTTTCGATGTTTAATGTGGGCGTTAAAACGGTTTCGCCCAGCAGTACGAATACGGAATTATTCAACAATAACTCGGACGTGACGCATTTGCCTTTTTATGAGGCCACCGAAAGGAAAATGTTAAGTATGATCAAGCCGGCATCCAGCCCGGAAGAGATAGCAGCCGTTATTTATGAAGCAGCTACCGATCATATAGACCAGCTGCGTTATTTTGCGGGCAAAAGCGCAAAGGCGATTTATGACCGACGACAGGAAATAGGTGCTGAAGCTTCGGTAATGGAAATTAAGAAAATATATTTTGACGGGCTAAGTGGCTAGCTATGTCAACGCTTTTGGCTAACGCAATCATAGATTTGGCTAAACTTTAACCGTGCCACCCGGGCAACTTTGTATCATCAAATTATACAGGATACAAATGAAAAGCTTTAATAAAACCGGGATTTTAATCATGACACTTTTTTCCTTATCGAAAGTGCAGGCACAGGTCGATACCTCCTATACTACAGGTTCTGTTATTTCAAAAGACGGCACCAGGATTGGTTATCGTCAGTACGGGCATGGAACGCCCCTGGTTATTGTCCAGGGCGCGATGGGCGTTGCTTATAACTACGATCAGCTGGCTAAAGCGCTGGCCGGGGACTTTACGGTTTACATTCCCGACCGGCGGGGACGAGGGATGAGCGCATTGGAATATACCGCTGCCTATACTATTCAGCGGGATGTGGAGGATCTGCAAAGTATATTAGAGAAAACGCAGGCCCATTTGGTTTTCGCGCTCAGTTCAGGGGCAATCATCACGCTGGAAGCATGCCGTGTTATGCCGGCTATCCAAAAAGTAATATTATACGAACCTCCATTTTATGTTCGCGGGGTTCCCGTCAAAAATATTGCCCGGTTAAATCAGGAAGTTGCCGATGGAAAATTAGCTTCAGCACTGGTTACCATTTTCAGAACAGTAAAAGTCGGGTCGCCGGTTTTCGCTTATATCCCACGGCCAATACTCACATTTTTAGTGAAACGGCCGCTCGAAACCGAGCAGAAAAATGGCCCCGGCAACTATGAATACTATAGCAAATTGATCCCGTCGATGCGCTATGATGCCAAAATTGTATTGGAACGGGGTGGCGAGATTGAAACCTATCATACCGTTAACCAACCCATCTTACTATTGGGTGGAGCCAAGAGTCCGAAATACCTCAAATTATCGCTTGATTCCTTACAAAAGATCCTTCCTAATGCCACCCGTAAAACATTTAAAGGGCTGGACCATTCCGGCCCCTGGAATAAAGATAAAGGCGGCAGCCCGGATAGGGTTGCAAACGCTATCATTGAATATTTCAAGAAATCAAATTAATACCCAAAAGATGGAATTAAAAAACAGCACCATATTGATCACCGGCGGCAGCAGCGGCATTGGGTTCGAATTCGTAAAGCAATTAATCGCTCACCAGCCTGCCGCCATTCTTATCACCGGCCGGGATATTTCCCGACTGGAACAAGTCAGGCAGCAATATCCGCAAGTCCACATTTTTCAGAGTGACGTGAGTGATCCCGAGGCTATCCGGCAACTCGCTGAAACAGTTACTGCTCAGTTTCCTGAACTAAACATTGTTATCAATAATGCCGGGATCATGCGTTACATCAATCTGTTAGATACGGGTCAGCAGGATATCACAGCTGAGATCGCCATCGACCTTTCCGGCCCCATTTTGATGGTGCAGCAATTCCTGCCGCACTTACTCACCAGGTCGTCGGCTGCTATCATCAACGTTTCATCAGGGCTGGCGTTTATACCCTTTCCGATCTCACCGGTTTACAGTGCGGCAAAGGCAGGTCTACGTGCCTATACCCGTGTCCTGCGCCTGCAGCTGAAGGACACCAATATTAAAGTTTTCGAACTCGCCCCGCCCAGTACGGAAACCCCATTGCAAAAAGATTTCACCGGCCTGGTGGACAGCAGCCACAACATGGCTGTAGACAAAATGATCGGTATAACCATTAAGGGGTTGTTAAATGATCAACTGGAGATCAAACCCGGATTTTCAAAAGTGCTCAAACTCATGAGCCGGCTCATGCCTGAATTCTTCCTCCGTTTTTTAGACAAAACGCTGGCTAAAAACTTACATTCGTAATATGAGCAGTCCCGCACCTTACCGGGTAAAAACAATTACTGAATTTCACAGGCTGAATAACCTGCCCGGGCCGCTGCATCCGCTCATCAGCCTGGTAGACTATGCCCTGATCCGGCATCCGCAGGAACGCAGCGGTTTAAGCGTGGTATTTGATTTTTATTCGATCTCGGTCAAGCGGGGCCTGAACTATAAAATGATCTATGGTCAGCAATCTTATGATTTTGATGAGGGCATCCTGTTTTTTCTTGCCCCCGGCCAGGTATTGAGGGTGGAGGTAAATGAATATGCAGACAACGAGCCTTCCGGTTGGTTGCTATTGTTGCATCCTGATTTTTTAGCCAATACGGCGCTTTCCAAAAACATATGGCAATACGGTTATTTCGGCTATTCGGTCAATGAGGCGCTTTTCCTGTCAGAGCGGGAAGAACAGATCCTGAACGGGCTCATAGGCCATATCCGGCAGGAATGCGAGGCCTATACAGACCGGTTTTCTCAGCAGATCATTGTGGCTGAACTTGAAGCGCTACTGGGCTATGCCGACCGTTTTTATCATCGTCAATTTATCACCCGCCAAAGTGGCGGGCACCAAATACTGGGCCGTCTGGAAACCTTATTGGACAAATATTTTACCAGCGAAAAGCAGTTACTCCAGGGCCTTCCTACCGTTCTTGATGTTGCCGACACGCTTCATATGTCACCCAATTATCTCAGCGGCCTTTTAAAGGCGCTAACAGGTTTGAACACCCAGCAGCATATCCATGAAAAGCTCATCGCCACTGCAAAACAAAAGCTTTCTAACACCGACCTGACCGTGAGTGAGATCGCCTACAGCCTTGGTTTCGAGCACGTACCGTCTTTTAGTAAACTGTTTAAGCAAAAAACCAGTCAATCGCCCGTCGCTTTCCGGCATGGGTTCCAAAATAATGCTTCGGAAAACTGAATTAAATATTGTTAACTCATTATCAATCAAGGCTAAAGAATATCATATTTCAAACTTACCGAATAAATAGCAAACGGGCTATGGCCTCGTAAAAAAGGAAAGCCTCAGGGCTTTCCTTTTTAGATATAATTTAAAGTTTAATTAAAATGTATAGGTTGTGGTGGCTGTTAAATAACCGCCAGTGACTACCGAGCCATTGGTAGTGCTTTCAGCCTTTTTAACGCCGTCCACCCATATTTCTACAGTGAGAAAAGGCTTGGATTTGTTGGCTTCAGCAGTTGCTTTCATTGTGAAATTAATGGTTTTAGCAGTTGATGATATGATGAACTCATCGCTGGTAAAGGTGTATGGCCCGCCGCTAAAGCCAAAAGGTTTTTTCCCGCCAGCTTCATCGGTATAGGATCCTTCCATCAGCCAGCTATCCGGATTACTTGTTGATTTAAATATGATCTTGTGATCAAGACTGGCTGCAGGAACTATATCTGGACCAGAATCTTTTTTGCAAGAAGTAATCACCGATAGGCTCACTACAATTAATATCAATAATAACTTTGTTAAATTTTTCATAATTCTTTTGTTTAAAGGTCTATTTATTCATGTGCAATACCGGATCACTCGCCGCAGCCTGGGCGATCACATCACTATTTTGGGCAGATGTGATCAGCCACTGGTCTTTTTGTTTCACCAATACTACGGTAGCTATGTTGTCTTTATCCCCTTGTTTGTTACCGCCCCGGTTAACACCATCGGGCGGATAAAAAGCGCCGACATGAGTAAGCCAGTAAGCAATGGCGACATCCTTTGTGATAAACCTGATGGTAATGTTCAGCTCTTTAGCTTCCACGCCTTTTAAGGCCGAACTGATAAAGGCCTGATGGGCAAATTGCACTTCTTTTAAATTATGCCAATGCATGCCCACCACATTGATCCAGTGGCAATCCGGGGTCATGTATTCTTTCATGTCACTGAAGTCGCCCTTCGCCCAGCTATTGCCGAAACGACTCAGCGTTTGCTTTATGGCGGCTTCGTCCGAAGAACGGTTTTGCGCCTTGATGGTTGCGGTGGCACCGGTGAGAACCAATAAGATAAATAACAGCTTTTTCATAAGTTTTTGATTAATGTTTAGCCAAAATTAGGGTTCGCCTGCTATTGATTTTTGCAAAGTAGACCGTATGGGTTTTACTGTGGTTATAAAAGAGTTTAAACCAGACCAATAAGTTTGGTCGACGACGAACTCATTTAGTGCCTGGCATCTGACTCTTGGTCTATTTTAGCGCAAATGATAGTGCTTTGTTTTTTAGCCGTTCGTATCTTTAGCAAATGGCACAATTAGACTTTGTATTTTCCCGCAATATTCGCTGGCGCTTGTGCCGCCATCTCACATTCTGGACAAATTGGTACTTATTTACGGTTTACCTGTATTCATTTACGCCTTCGCCCATTTTAACTAAACTAAGTTTCTGGCAAAGGATCAGCGTAAACCTCGGCGAAAGTTTCTGGTATATGCTGCCGGCCTTGTTTCTGGCCTATAGTTTAATTTATGTGGTCATCCCTAAACTGGTTATCCCGGCTAAATATTTCAAAGCCATACTGTCCGTTATTGGACTTTTGTTCTTGACCGGCGGCTTATCCGCAGTGATTTCCTTAACTATTGTGGAACACTTTCGCCGGCGATATCTCCTCGGACACCCGGGTTTATTACCCGGCATTGTTCCTACGCCTTTTACCATACAGCTGTTTATGGCCTGGATCTCCGGGTTGCGCGGGAGTATCACCATTGGCGGCCTGGCTGCGGCCATCAAACTCATGAAGTACTTTTACGAAAAACAGCAGCAGGCTTTATTGCTGGAACAGGAGAAAGCAGTAGCCGAGCTCTCCTCGTTAAAAGCGCAGTTGCACCCGCATTTCCTTTTCAATACCCTTAATAATATCTATTCGCATGCGCAGGATACCGCACCTGTGGCGGCAAACATGTTGATAGGCCTTTCCACCTTATTGCGCTACATGCTCTATTCTTGTAACGCGCCGCTGGTGCCCTTAAAACAAGAGATTCAAATGCTGCTGGAATACATCGAACTTGAAAAACAGCGTTATGGTAATCAACTGGAAGTTGCTGTCCAGATACCGGCCATCGACCCTGATTTGCTGGTTGCCCCTTTGCTGATCCTCCCTTTTATAGAGAATTGTTTCAAACATGGGGCCAGCGATATGCTCGAACATCCATGGATAAACGTTCAATTGACTATAGATGATAAAGCCATGCACCTCAAAATGATCAATGGTAAAGCCCCGAATGCTACGATACAAAGCGGCGGTATAGGTATAGAAAATGTAAAACGGCGTTTGGCGTTGTTATACCCGGACAGATACGACCTGCAAATTATCGCCGAAGAGGAAATGTATATTGTAAATTTAAAATTGGAACTTAACCGGACGGAAGTATATGAGCCTGCCAGTATATAATTGCCTGATCGTTGATGATGAACCACCTGCGCGCGAGGTATTAAAGCGTTACATCCAGAAGTTGCCCATGCTGCGCCTGGCTGGGGAATGCGGTAACGCGCTACAGGTGATTCCTTTTCTGCATACTAACCCGGTTGATATCCTTTTTTTAGATATCCGCATGCCGCAGCTGAACGGTTTGGAACTGGTAAGCACGCTAAGTAACCCGCCAAAGATCATTTTCACGACAGCATACGGTGAATATGCCCTTGAAAGCTATGAACTGCAGGCTACGGATTACCTGCTTAAACCAATCAAATTTGAGCGTTTTGTAAAAGCAGTTAACCGAGCCATACCAAACCTTGCCCCTACACAAGCAACTGCAGAACTGCCTTCCGTTGTTGAGGACAGTTATTTATATTTCCGTGCTGATCGTAAAATGGTCAAGGTGGTATTAAAGGACATTTTTTATGTAGAAAGCTTGAAAGATTACGTGAAGATCATTACCACGGATAACCAGGTGATTACGAAATATCCAATGGCTGCACTCGAAGCGATGCTGCCCGCCGCTGGTTTCCTACGCATTCACAGATCATTTATCATCGCTACTGATAAATTAACGGCCTATTCAAACAGCCATGTGCAGTTAAATAGCCTAGAATTGCCAATCGGTAAAATGTATCAGCATGACGTATTTCGTAGACTGAATCTACCATGACTTGGATCAGATTATCTCTACCGCATCCGGAAATTAGATGTGTGGTGCGTGTTAAAAGTTATTAGTAAGGGAACTAACTGATAATAAAGATGAGACCAAAATATATTTTAAAACTTAAATGAGGACCAATAAAAATCAATTGATTTAAAAGCCTGGGAATTGATTAATTAGTTTTTATAACTTTGGTTATCAGTCATTACCAATTAAATGAACAGATCTTTCCTTATTATATTATTTCTTTTAAACGGTTCAGCCGTTCTTTCCCAAAAAATAGTTTTTCCTAAAACCAATTACGCTGACAGCATTGTGCTAAGCAACGCAGTAAAGAGGCTGGCACAGGATATCTTGGCAAAGTACCCTCAGAAAAATAAAGGCCTACCCACCAACGACGACCTGATCAGACTGAACGTTGCTGCCGGGAATTATGAGGTGGTGCCAAAAATATTAAGAGAAGTTAATTTCGCACTGGAGGGCGATTCGATCAGTACCAAGGATATCGACTTTAATTATAAGCTTTATGCGCTGATCATGAAGGATAAGCCTGCTGGTAAAACGCAATTCGACGCGGCTTACGCCAGGTTGTTCCCTTACCTGTATAACGACATGTCCCTATCTTGCAAAACCTATTTGGAAAAAACACTTTCTGCCCCCCTGCAGCCAGTACAAGATCAGTTGAAAGCCGCCATTCAAAAATTCAGCAAGTCAGATTCGCTGACCCGTACGGAAGCTGTTGCCTTTTGCCGGGCATACGCGGGTTACGAAACCGCCGCTGCCCTGACCGCCCTGAATAATACCAGTGAGCTGAAAATGGAAAAGGACAACTATATAATCGCCGATAGCGTGCTTGTGAAAATGCCGGACGGCGGCACCATCGCGCCTAATATCATCCGCGATAAAAAACTGACCACCCCGCAGCCCGTGGTACTCATGTACAATATCTATGCTGATCATGATTTTACGTCAGGGAAACGTGCGGTTCTTAACGGCTTTACGGGTATTACTGCTAATACCCGCGGCAAAAGGCTCAGCAGCGACGCGATAGAACCCTACGAACATGACGCGAAGGATGCTTACTATATCATCGACTGGATCAGTAAACAACCCTGGTGTAACGGCAAGATCGGTATGTATGGCGGCAGTTACGTTGGCTTTAGCCAGTGGGCCGCGGTGAAATATATACACCCCGCGCTAAAGACCATTGTGCCAATGGTGTCGGTCGGCGCAGGGATTGATTTCCCGGCAACACACGGGATCTATATGACCTATATGTTAAGATGGATCCATTATGTGACTGATACCAAAATGACCGACAAGACTGGATTTAACGATATCAATAAATGGACCAAGGTGACTGCTGACTGGTATAAAACGGGGAAAAGCTATCGCAGCCTGGACAGTATAGAAGGGCGGCCAAGTGCGATCTTCCAACGGTGGCTGCAACATCCGACCTACGATGCGTACTGGCAAAGTATGACCCCTCAAAAGGCAGAGTTCAGCAAAATTAACATTCCCATACTCAGCACGACCGGCTACTATGACGATGACCAGCTGGGCGCGATGTACTACTATCGGCAGTATCATCAATGGAATAAAAACCCTGATTACTACTTAGTCATGGGCCCTTACTCGCACCGCGGGGCGCAGGCGTTTCCGGAACACAATTTACGCGGCTATGAGATCGATAGCGTGGCTAATTTCCCGATCACCGATCTTATTTTTCAATGGTTCAATTTTACATTGAAAAATGGCTCCCGCCCGGCGATCTTAAAAGACAAAGTCAACTTTGAAGTAATGGGTAAAAACCAGTGGTTGCACGTACCTTCTCTGGCTAAAATGAGTAACGATACCCTGAAATTTTATTTGGGGAATACCGGCACGGGTAAAACACATCCATTGCTTACGAAGCAGCCAGTTAAAAAGGGCTTTATAAAATATGACGCAAACTTAAAGGACCGCAGCGGAACTCAATTCGGCGAAAGTGACGAAGGTCAAAACATTATCGACAGTACTTTGGACTCGAAAGACAAACTGGTTTTTAAGAGCGCACCGCTCAAGCAGCCGATCATCATCAGCGGAGCGTTTAAAGCCTCCCTTTTAACCAGCATCAATAAAAAGGATGTGGACCTGGTGATCGAACTTTACGAGCAAACGCCAGACGGTAAGTTCTTCTACCTCAAAAGCAATATCGAAAGGGCCAGTCTGGTCAGGGACAGAAGCAAGCGCCACTTGCTGAAACCTAACAAACCTGTTGTTATCGCTATGAATGACAATTTTATCACCAGCCGGCAGTTGCAAAAAGGTAGCCGTATCGTGGTTGTTTTAGGGGTAAACAAAAATCCGGACTGGCAGATCAACTATGGCAGCGGGAAAGATGTGAGTGATGAAACGATGGCAGATGCGGCAATTCCGATGCATATTAAATGGTTTAATCACAGCGTTATTAGAATCCCTATTTTGAAATAGGGTTCAAAACTCCTAAAAGTGTAACTAATAGTTGGTCGTGATCAAATAATCGGAAAAGTGATCCCTAAGGGGCTCTATTCAAAAATGCTTAAGGTGGCCCTTTAAGTTTCACCCTGTTAGCCAATAATTAATCCTCTTTGATCTTCTGCCGGTGCAGCATCCCCCAGTCGATCATAGCCTGCAGCATTGGCACGAGTGTTCTGCAATAATCGGTTATCTCATACTCAATTCGCACGGGTGTTTCCGGATAAACCGTCCTGGTGACCAGTTTATTCAGCTCCATTTCTTTCAATTCGAGAGAGAGCATTCGTGAGGTGATCCCGGTAACACTTCTTTCCAGATCCCGGAAACGATGCTGATGACCTTTACATATCGCAAATATAATGGGCATTGTCCATTTACCGCCGATCACATAGATCGTGTCCAACAAAGCGGCCAGTTCTTTACCGGTCCCTTCCTCGATATTTTTAACCATAGTTATAGCTGATATACTTTTTTATACTGCTTACAAATGTATAGCATTTATCGGATACCTTTGCAGCATAAATAAACTCTCATGAAAAAATTCGAAAACAAGATAGCGGTGATCACGGGCGGCAATAGTGGCATGGGTTATGGCACAGCCAAATTACTTAAGGAATTGGGCGCGACTGTGATAATCACAGGGAGAAGACAAGAGGCGATCGATCAGGCTGCCAAAGACCTGGGGGTTCACGCCATCCGCTCAGATCAGGGGAAATTGGAAGATATTGATGCATTGGTAAAAGATGTCACTGATCGATTTGGAAAGGTTGACATTTTGTTTATCAATGCAGGCATCTCCGGCACATCATCTATTGAACATGAAACACCGGAAAACTTTGATAAAATGATGAATATTAACTTTAGAGGTGTTTACTTCACCTTAAGTAAATTCATTCCGCATTTAAATGATGGCGCATCTGTGGTTTTGCTTTCTTCTGTGCTTGCCTCTACGATAAGTCCGGGTTTGGCGGTTTATAGCGCCAGCAAGGCCGCGCTCAATTCTATCATGAAAACAGCGGCATTAGAGTTAGCTCCAAGAAAGATCAGGGTTAATGCCATCAGTCCGGGTGCGATAGATACTGAACTGTTCGCTAAAATGGGAATGGACGAAGCAACTTTGGCCGGTATGACCGACTACCTGATCAGCCTGACACCAATTGGCCGTATTGGCAAGCCGGCAGAAATAGGCCAGCTTGTTGCCTTCCTTTCGGGTGATGAGGCGTCATTTATAACCGGTGCAGAGCATGTTATTGATGGCGGATCAACGCTTCTATAATTACATATTATGCGGGTTTTGTTAATCCAGATCAGCATCGATATGTTCGATCAATCCCGCATCATTGAAACGAATGTCAAGGTATCCTGTCTCATGACCAAAGTCACCTGTAAAATCCACTTTCGCCAGTATTTCGTTTGGGCCTGTATGTTCAAATGACAGCAGTTCGGTCTTGGTATGATAGCCGATGAAAAAAGTCACGATATATTTTTTAATGCCCGGTGTGCCTTCAAACTTTTCCCCTACGGAAACATCTTCGATCATTGCGTCCGTAGCGAAAAGTTCCAGGACTGCTTCAGTGTCAAACCGATTGGCTGCTAATATAAATTGATGAGCAATTTGCTCGTGTTCTGTCTTTTTCATTGATGATCTTCTAATTTAAAGACTGTCTGAAGTCAAGCGGGGATATTTTGGTTTTGGTTTTGAACAAGCGGTTAAAAGACTGCGGGTGTTCAAAACCCAGTTGATAAGCGATCTCCGCAACAGAAAGTTCAGTCGCGCTGAGTAATTCTTTTGCCTTATCGATCAGTTTGGCATGAATATGCTGCTGTGTATTTTGCCCGGTCAGCGTGCGGAGCATATCACTCAAATAATGAGCTGAAACATTGAGCGTTCCAGCCAGGTTATCTACTGCCGGCAGGCCATTGGTTATCGGCTTGTCATTATCAAAAAAATCATTAAGCAGGGTTTCAAAACGAACCAGCAGTTCGCTGCTGGCTGTTTTGCGGGTGATAAATTGCCGGTTGTAGTAGCGCTTGCTATAATTGAGCAGCAACTCCACCTGGGATACGAGCACATCCTGACTGATCTGATCGATAGCCGAATCCAGTTCCATTTCGATGCTTTTGAATAAGCTGGTAATCACCTGCTTTTCTTTATCGGACAGGTATAAAGCTTCATTCACAGCGTAGGAAAAAAAGCCATAATTCTTGATGCTTTTCCCTAAAAGGTATGAACTGATGAAATCCGGATGTATCAGTAAAGTATAACCACCGTAATCAGCTTCGCCCTCCAGCGCGGTGATCACCTGGTTGGGTGAAATGAAAGATAAGCCGCCCTCATCAAAATCATAATGGCTTTGCCCGTATTTCACCTTGCCGCTAAAATTCTTCTTATAAGAGATTTTGTAAAAGTTAAACAACATCCCTTTTTTCAGTTCGTTTGTTTCAACTGTGATGTTACTGTAATCTACCAGGCTGATCAGCGGGTGCAGCGGTTTGGGCAGGCCCAATGCGCGGTGCAGTTCCGAGATCGAATTAAAGATGATGGGTTGTTTACTTACATTCTTCATGCTTGTGGATATGGGCTCTGCAAGTTAAGGTATTTAGTCAAACTGATCCGGTACGCTTCAGGTCCTTCGGCCAGGCGGTTGGCATAAAGGCGCACCGCGTCGTTTCCAGCCGGGTAAGTTAGCTGATCTTTTTCATCCGTGGCCGCCTGGTAGACCACTTCGGCAATCTGTTCCGCTTCGGTAAATTCCATCAGGGTACCATCGTGAAAACCTTCTGTCATTTTAGCCATAGTGGTTTCATAGGCTTTATCTTCCGTTACCTGCATGGCTTTAATAAAATCACTTTTGATACCGCCCGGTGCTATGTTTTTAATACCGATATGGAACTGGGCCAAGTCATAAGATAAACTTTCAGCTAATCCTTGTAAAGCCCATTTGGAAGCGTTATAAATGGCTGATTGGGGATTAGATACCAAACCGCAAAGCGAAGTGGTATTGATGAACAAACCTTTGTTTCGCTCACGAAAGTAGGGGATAAAAGCCCGGATCACCGAAATGGTGCCGAAGAAATTGGTATCAAACTGCGCCCGGATCTGTTCTTCGGTATGCGATTCGATCGGGCCGATCAAACCATATCCAGCGTTGTTAAATACCACATCGATATCGCCCAGCACTAAAGCGGATTTTACCGTTTGCTGTACCTGGTTGTTATTGGTAATATCCAACGACAGCAATGTAATGTTGCTCAATTTATTGAGTTCCGTTTCTTTTTCTGGTGATCGCATGGTAGCGATCACGTTCCAGCCCTTAGACTGGAATAATTTAGCAGTTGCTTTACCTAATCCGGCGGATGCGCCGGTGATCAAAATAGTTTTCATGTTGATTCCTTTTTGTTTGATACAAAGTTGCCTTTAAACCCAGGCAGAATCTTAACCGAAACGGATGATGTTGTAACCAAAATGAAGAAATTCTATAATGAGTATCCGAACTTCTTACTACAATTAGGAAGTATAATAACTTTGGCATTCAGAAATTAAAATTCATAAATATCAAAAGGTTACAATTGAAGAGTAACTGATCAGCAACAAAAATAAATCGAGTTCTTAGGAGAATCGTTGCCCGCTTAAGCAACATTTAATTCGTTCAATAGCTTCAATTGTTCCACGAAATGGTTCGAATTATGCCCAGTGGCAATGGCGGCATCCTTCGTGATTAACCTGACGGTATTTGTAACAGGCGTTGCGTGTAAAGCTTACAATTTTCGTAATTCAAGACGCTCTTATTAACAGAATTATAAATCATAGGTTTGGTTAAACTTAGCCGTGCTACCAGGCAACTTTGTGTATTAGCGACTGAATATTTAGTCCCCCTGAAAAAATAAATGAAAATAAATTTGCTATTTTAGACCGAACGGTCTATATTTGTTTTATCAAATAATAAGAAAATGAGCAAATCAGAAAGAACCAGGCAATTCATTATCGAACAATCCGCACCTTTATTCAATAAAAAAGGTTTGGCGGGTACGGCGATGAGCGATGTCATGGCAGCCACAAAGATGGCTAAAGGTGGGCTCTACGGGCACTTTGAAAGCAAGGACGAACTATCCTATGCGGTGGTTGATTATAACTTAAGTAAGCTGGTCGATAAAGTAGATCATGCCATCAACAAAGTAAGTACTGCCAAAGATAAGCTGTTTGCATTTTTGGATGTGTTCAGCACGCCAACGCGATTCCCGGTAGAGGGAGGTTGCCCGATGTTAAACTTTGGCACCGAAGCCGATGACACGAGCCCGGTCATTACCCAAAAGGTAAAAGGCACCATACTAAGCGCACAAACCAAGATCGCCGCTATTATTGGCAAAGGAATCGCCAGCGGAGAATTGAAATCAACTTTTGATGCCAGGGAGTTTTCTATTAAAACCATGACCCTGATCGAAGGTGGTACCCTGATCGGGCGCGTACTGGAAACGAACAGCCAGATGGAAATTGTCCTTAACATCCTAAAAAAAGAAATTGAACAACAATTGATATAAGCTTTTTTTTTGATTTAAAAACGACCGTTCGGTCGTTTTTAAATCAGTCTTAAACATTCATAAACAAAAAATAAAAACAATCATAAAAATCAAATCATCATGAAAAAGTTAACTACCATCATCGCTATCTTATTTTTAGCTACCACATTCACTTTCGCACAACAAAAAAACAATCACGCCAACATCGTCATCGTACACGGCTCCTGGTCGTCAGCCGCAGATTGGGCCGCGGTAGCCGCCCAGTTAAAAGCTACCGGAAACGAGGTAACCGTAGTGAACCTGCCCGGTCATGGCACAGACGAAACTCCCATTAACCAGATCAGCCTTCAGGGCTATGTCGACGCGGTTAAAAAAGCTATCGGATCTAAAAAAGAAGTGATCCTGGTTGGACACAGCTTTGGCGGTATCGTGATCAGTGAAGTGGCTGAACAGATTCCTTCACAGATCAAAAAACTTATTTATGTGGCCGCTTACATACCTAAGAACGGGCAGAGCCTGCTTGATGTCGCCAACACGGACGCCAATAGCGAGGTGCCCAAATACTTGCAAATTGAAAAGGAAAAAGGTATTGCCGGCATTGCAGCAAACGGAATTGCTTCCACCTTTGTCCCTGATGCTCCCCAACAGGTACAGGCTTATGTAGTCGCCCACTTTAAAGCAGAGCCACTTGCGCCCTTAGCTACCCCGGTAACTCTTACAGCTGCAAACTTTGGCAGCGTTAACAAAGTATTCGTCCACACTTTCAATGATAAAGTGAACAGCTACTCTTTGCAACAAAGGATGGTGAAAAATGCGAATATCACCCTCCTTTACGGACTGCCATCCAGCCATACACCTTTCGTCTCGATGCCAGCTGTATTAAGCGCTATCATAGAAAACGAGGCTAAATAATAAGATTCGATCATTAAAAACCATACACGATGAACACGACCATATCATTTAGCGGCTCGATCCCGCAACACTACCAGGAACTCCTGACGCCTTTTTTATTCGACGGCTTTTCAGCCGACCTGGTGGAAAGGATAGATTTTTCCAATGCCTACAACGTTCTGGAACTAGCCAGTGGTACCGGCAGCGTCACCAAACAATTGCTAAAGCACCTGCCATCCGGCGCTCATTTGACAGCAACCGATTTGCAGGCTGATATGCTCGAAACAGCAAAGCAACAGATTCCGGCTGCAAATGTCTCCTGGGACGTAGTTGATATGACTAACATCCCTTATATCGACGGTCAGTATGACCTGATCGTATGCCAGTTTGGATTGATGCTGGTTCCGGATCAGTTGAAAGCTTTAACGGAGATGCGCCGCGTTCTCAAAAAAGACGGACGTTTGGTTTTCAACGTCTGGGCAGATATACAGGATAACCCGGTTTGGGAGATCAGCGGAAAAGTGATCGAAAGCTTTTTAGGCGCTAATCCGATCCTTCAGGTACCCGGCCCATTTTCTCTTTCAGCAGAAAACGATACCCTCGACTTATTACAACAGGCGGGATTCAATACCATAAAGTCCAAGTTAGTAATACAGGTGGGACAAATTGAAAGCGCCGGACTGGCCGCCAAGGGCTTCCTACATGGTTTACCAGTTTTTACCATGCTCAGTAATAAAGCACCGGAAATGATCCCGCAGATAGAGCAGGCGCTTGAAAAAGAACTGGCCGGTCAATTAGGCGATCATCCGCTAATCTCTCCTTTACAGGCCTGGGTTTTCGAAATCATTAAATAACACTTTAAAATATAGCAATCATGGAAAATTTACCATTATATATCGCCGCCACGTTCGGTATCACCGTTTTGCTCACCATCTGGTTATTTAGCAGAGCCACGCACTACGCTAAACCAATGCTCATTTTTCTATCGGTATTGACGGTAGTGCAATCCGTCTTGGGACTTTCGGGATTTTATAACGATCCGCACACGATGACCGCCCGTTTCCCGATGCTGGTTATTCCATTAACCGTATTCAGTATAGCCTTATTTCTTACCGCTAAGGGACGGGTTTTTATCGACAGCCTTGATATCAAAATGCTAACCATTTTACACATCATTCGGATTCCCGTTGAAATTACCTTACTCTGGCTATTTATTCATCAGGCCATACCACAGGCCATGACCTTTGAAGGCAGAAACTTCGATATTCTTTCCGGCCTGACCGCTCCGCTGGTATATTACTTTGGTTTTGTTAAAAAGCAACTTAGCAAAACGGTACTGATCAGCTGGAATGTAGCCTGTATGCTTTTACTGATCAATGTTGTCGCCAGTGCAGTCTTATCGCTACCGGCCAGGTTTCAAAATTTCGGCTTTGAACAGCCTAACATCGCGGTTGGTTATTTCCCATTCTTATTGCTGCCTGCTATACTGGTTCCGCTGGTATTGTTCGCCAATGCCGCAGCCATCAGACAATTACTATTCAATAAAAATCTATAATGGAAACGCACTATACCGTAACCCATATTTCAGTAAAGCTTGCATCAAGCTTTGCCGATTTCACGAAAGAACTGGAAGCAGCGCTTGGAAGGCTCGATGTACCCGCATTAACCAAGGCCGGACATAATGCCGAAGCGACCACACTGGCCATTAAAGCCATGCAAGGCGAGGAAGACATGACCTTATTTAATGTAGAAGACCTCGGCCATTTATTGAGTTTAAACGGGCCACCCCGGAAAGCTAAAAGATATTTTGTCGGCAATTACCTGCGCGCATCGCGGATCATCAGTATCGATCTCCGCCTTGGCTTGTATGCGCCATTACGCGTGCTGGTTTACGAAGCTGAAGATCAAACCAGTTACGCTGCATACGATTTACCATCCTCCCAATTCTCAATGTTTGATAATGAACTGATCACGCAATCGGGTTTCGGGTTGGACGCTAAATTAAAAAATCTCATCACCCTGGCCGATAGTCGGGGTAAACTAAAAAATTAAACCATTTAAATATTATCATCATGAAAAATCAAGTTTTAATAACAGGCGCTACAGGCGCTACCGGAAAAAATGCCATCGCTAAACTCATAGCATCGAACATACCCGTAAGGGCAATGGTTCACCAGATCGATGAACGTTCAACCGCATTAGCGGCTCAGGGCGTAGAAATTGTAGTGGGCGACCTGTCAGATTTCAATTCCGTAAGCGCTGCCTTAAAAGGGATCAGTGCAGCTTATTTTGTTTACCCGATACAGGTTCCCGGCCTGATCGAAGCCACGGCGTACTTTATACAGGCCGCACAAGAACAAAACGTCGGTCACATCGTCAATATGTCGCAACGTACTGCCAGGCGGGAGTCACGGAGCCACGGCGCACAGAATCATTGGATATCCGAACGACTATTGGATATTTCAGGCATACCGGTTACCCACTTGCGCCCAACGCTTTTTGCTGAATGGCTTTCTTATTTTGCGGCTGAGATCAAAGGAAATAACCGCCTATTATCACCTTTCGGAAATGCGACGTATGCTCCGGTAGCTGCAGAAGACACTGGTAGAGTGATCGCAGCAATCTTAGCTAACCCTGAAGAATTTGCCGCGCAAACACTGGAATTGTACGGTGCGGAAGAATTGACGCAGTACCAGGTTGCAGAAATACTTTCAGAAGAATTAGGCAGGAAGATCAATTATATCCCGATGGAGATCGAACCTTTCGGCGAAATGTTAAAACAATATTTTACACCTTACTTTGTGCAGCATATAGACGGAATAGCGCAGGATTTCAGAAGCGGGATCTCTGGCGGTATGAATAATAACGTAGAAAAGATCACCAGGCAAAAACCCTTAACAATAAGGGACTATATCCAAACGCATATCGATCTGTTTTAAACCTCACTCTTTTTGATCAGCTGGTGGAAGGTTTCTTTATAGCCTTCGCCCCAGCTTTTCATTGCTTTTAAAACCTCTAATATGGTTTCGCCACCGGGAGTTAAAGCGTACTCTACTTTCGGAGGTAAAATATTAAAGATGGTCTTTTCGACAATACCGTGAAATTCCAGTTCTGACAGTTGCTGATTTAAAACCCTTGCGGATGCCTGGGGTATAGAACGGTGCAGTTCCGAAGGCCTTTTCAGGCCTTTGCTGATGTTGGCCAGAAGGTTGGCTTTCCATTTGCCGCCGATCACTTCGATGGCGATGTTCAGGCCACAGGTCAGGTCCTTGGCGATTTTCTTCTCATACATAAGGCTAAGATAATCAAACTGCTTTATTTCGCAGTAGGGTGAAAATTATCCCTATAAGACAATTTTATCCCTGCTTGTTTACCTGACACCATTCCTCCAATTTTACGCTTATGAATACAACAACGAAAATCCTGGTATATGTGGTGATTATCGTCCATTTGTTATTTTTTATATTGGAGGCGGTTTTGTGGATGAACCCATTAGTGTATAACCTACTGATTGATCTGTTGAATAACCCAGTTACTAGTGATCATCCTACGCAGGCATTGGTACTTAAACACCTGTTCATCAACCAGGGCTTTTACAACCTGTTCCTGGTTTTAGGCGGAGTGGCCGGACTGTATCAGGTGAAAAAAAGAAATGAGGTGGTTGGCTATACCCTTATCTTGTTCCTTTGCTTCGCCGGAATTGGCGCGGGGATTGTGTTGGCTAGCGCTACTAAAGCCTACTTGTTTGCTTTTTTTCAGGCCATACCAGCGGCATTAGCTTTTTTTCGGATCTATCCGGTATTCAAAGCATTCGTATACGTTGAAGAATAGCGAAATATGCCCTGCTACATTGAGCATGAAAGGTAATTTTGTATATTTGAATATTACCGCAGGAGTAAGGTTTCTGTGTGAAACCATGTCGCAAATATGTAACAACGACGATATTAGATGATATAATCAACTCATCTACAGGATGTTAAAGCGGTATACCATCTAACTGTTAAGTATTTATTTTTATTTTCTTCCATCTCTTTCTAAAATGCCAGATCGGAAATGACATTAATCTGAAACGGTTGTTTTAGATTAATGCTACGTTTGTAATGCAATGGCCAGAAACGTAGAATTCAACGAAGCAGAAGCGATCCAAAAGGCGATGGAGGTTTTTTGGAAAAAAGGCTATAACGGCGCTTCGTTACGTGAGCTGACCGATGCGATGCAGATTAACAGCAGCAGTCTTTACAATACGATCGGCGACAAGCAGGAATTGTTTGTACGCTGCGTACAGCATTACACGGATCTGCGCAAACAGGACTGGGAAAAACGGTTGACCAGCAAAAATTCTCCCTTTAATGTTTTGGAAGATTATATCCACGAAGCGGTAGGCGTTATCATTAATGGTGAAGATAGCTGTATGGCCGTGAAGAGTGCTTTCGAGGTGGCCACCAATGATCAGCGCGTTAAAGACATTTTGATCGCCGACAGCGAGCGTTCTTACCAGTTCCTGCATGACCTGATCCAAAAGGCAATGGAAAAAGGTGAGATCAAGTTAGAAGAAGACCCGGCATTGCTGGCGGATTACTTTAACAGCACCTGGACCGGCTGGTACGAGTCCTATATCCTGCACAAGGACCCGATCAAGATTAAACGTATGGCCGACTATTTTATCAAGCAACTATCAAAATAAATTTTTTAACCAATTTTGAAACAAATGTTTCAAAATAAAAAAACAAGTATATGGAAATAGCAGATCTGAAAGGAAAAAAGGCATTAGTAACGGGTGGTACTAAAGGGATAGGCAAAGCAATTGCCGATGAATTGGCTAAAGCCGGCGCAGTGGTGATTGTAAGCGCAAGGACGAAACCTGAAGAAAGTGCTCATCATTTTATCGCTGCCGATTTAACAAACCCAGCCGATGTGAAGCGTTTGACACAAGCGGTTAAGGATGAATTTGGCGGAATCGATATCCTGATTAATAACGTTGGCGGCCTGACCACGCCGGGCGGCGGTTTCAGTACCTTGAGCGATGAACATTGGGAGCAGGAATTGCAACTCAATCTCCTCTCGGCGATCCGCCTGGATAAAGCGCTGTTACCGCAGATGATTGAACAAAGCAGCGGTGTGATCATCCACATCTCGTCAGTGGCAGGCAAGCAAGCGTTGTGGAATCTCAACCTCGCTTATGCCGTTTCCAAAGCGGCATTGAACGCTTACAGCAAAGCTTTAGCTACCGAACTGGCTGGTAAAGGCGTTCGGGTACTAACCGTAGCGCCCGGTGCCACCAAAACGGCACCCATGCTCGGCTTCATCGAAAGTTACGCCAGTTCGGCAAACCTTTCCGTGGATGAGGCCATGAAACAGCTGATGGCGCAGACCGGCGGTATCCCGATGGGACGCATGGCCGAACCTGAAGAAGTGGCTTCGGTAGTCCATTTCCTCGTTTCTCCGTCCGCGGCTTACCTGACCGGAACGATCTACGCGATCGACGGAGGTTCGCTACCGGTTGTGGCTTAATCCAAAATTGTAAAAAAGCTCAAAAAGTCACTTTTACCGGAACGCCTCAAGTCGCAAGTCTTGAGGCGTTTTAGTTTTATACTATTAACTGTTAACGCTTTTTAGTTACTCCACAAGTCTTAGGTTCGATTACAATGCCGTCAGTTCTGGTTTTACTTCTTTGAATTTTTGGAGCAGAAAAAAGCGATCGGGATTTAAGGATATCGATGAGCGGCCGTAATAAAGGTTAAGCGCTAAAATGATTGCGAGTATAGCCTGGTTTATTTCTGATTAATGATATATATCATTTTATACCGGTAATTATTGTGTAGTTTCGGTGTCTACCTCCGTTCGTCTCTTGCTCACAACAGGGATTACCGCCCGTAGCTTTTTAAAAGCATACTAAAAGCAAGATCATGTTGAGAAGAGGAATAGTCGTGGTTTGGCTTACACTGGTTTTTTTGGGTATAGGCCTATTATTTTATTATACGGAATGGGTGTATTTGCAACCAACACCGGTTCCCGCGAACTACAAGCCTGTTAAACACGGTCGCTTCGTTCAACTGCCGGCGCTGCGTACAGGACCTGTTTTCCTGCACTTTTTTAATCCCGATTGTCCCTGTTCACGATTTAACATTGCCCAATTCAAATCGCTGGTCAGGCTATATGGCAGCCGCGTCAGTTTTGTGATTGTCGTGATGAGCAAAAAGTCCTACACCGCCGGGGTGATCCAGGATAAATTCAATTTAAAAGTGCCGGTCCTGTTTGATCCGTCAATTGCCGCGGCCTGCGGGGTTTATTCCACGCCCCAGGCTGTGCTCCTTAATCCGCAGAATAAGCTTTATTACCGCGGTAACTATAACGCCAGCCGTTACTGTACCGATGAAAAAACCAGTTTCGCCAAAATAGCCATCGTCGATTTATTAGATAGCCGTTCCCATATCGTTTTTAATCCACTTGCACTCCGCGCCTACGGATGCAGCCTGCCTGATTGTGACCGCTAAAACCATATCAAATGAAGAACCAACTCATCTTATCCCCAACCATCCTGGAGCGGTCCGACCGTCTGATGAATTATTTCCTGGGCGGCTACTTTTTATTGGGGCTGCTGTTCGCCCTGTTTTACGGCACCTGGCTGATCGCGCTCGGGGTAGGCGGCCTTTCGCTCACCGCTTATTATTCTGCCAAGTTTTTCCTGCCGAATACCTGCACCTACCAATATGTCCTGGGCGTGGTGCTGGGCATTTTTATGGCGCAGTTCATCTACCAAATGCACGGCATGTTTGAAATGCACTTTTTCGCCTTTATCGGCAGCGCCATGCTCATCACGTACCAGAAGTGGAAACTGCAGATACCGATGCTGGTCTTTGTTGTATTTCACCATGGCCTGCTCAGCTACCTGCAGGATAGCGGCGCGCCAAACGTTTATTTCAGTAAACCCGGTTATTTTGATCTGGAGACATTGACCATCCATATCCTGCTGACCGTAGTGATTTATTTGATTTGTGGTATTTGTGCTTTTCAGCTGCATAAGTACCACCGCATCCAGCTGGAGCAAACCGCGCGGATGAACCAACTCCTGGAGGGCCGGAAGAACCAAGAAGCGCTCCGGGACCGGAATACGATCCTGGAAAGTATCGGCGACGCGTTCTTCGCGGTGGACAAAAACTGGATCGTTACTTACTGGAACCAGACGGCCGAAAAGGTTTTGTTTAAAACCAAAGATGAAATGCTCAGTCATAATTTGTGGTCTGTTTTTCATACGGCTGTCGATTCGGAGTCTTATATAAAATATCATGAAGCCATCAACACCCGGCTGGCTGTCCATTTTGAGGATTATTACGCACCACTGGATAAATGGTACGATATCAGCGCCTATCCATCCGGTGATGGATTGTCGGTCTATTTTAAGGATATCACCGAACGGAAGCAAATACTAACTGACCTTCGGGAATCCGAAAAAAGATACAGTGACGTGTTTCAATTCAGCCCGCTGCCGATGTGGGTCGTGAACCTGCATACTTTAAAGTTTATTGATGTTAACCGTGCAACGACCGACCATTACGGTTATAGCCGCGAGGAATTTTTGACGATGACACTCCGGGACATCCGCCCGCCGGAAGAACAGTCCAGCTTGGAACGAGGGTTGGCGGCGGGAAAAAAGAACCCGGGTGCGATAGCGAACCGGATCATGATCCACCAGAAAAAGAATGGAGAATTGATCAACGTGGAGATCCAGATCGCTCCTTATCAATATAAAGGGGCGCAAAACAGTATTGTTATAGCCAACGACGTTACCAAAAGGCTGCAATACCTGAAGGCCATCGAAGCGCAAAATGAAAAACTGGTTGCCATTTCCTGGATGCAGTCCCACGTTATCCGCGCGCCGCTGGCCCGGATCATGGGCCTGATCCCCCTGATCAAAGATTTTAAGACAAAACAAGACCAGTTGAAAATGCTCGAATACCTTTCTGTCTCCGCCAACGAACTGGACGAAGTAATCAGGAATATAACCGATGTCACCTCCGTAGTCGCCTTGTAATTAACGTAGCATAACTTGCGATATAACCTTTATGATGATTATTTAACACCTCAAAACATTTTTTAGGTATTGGCACAAGCGCTAAAGCCGTGGCCTAACGGCGACTACAGGCAGGGTAATTATGCTTTTCCCGTGACCGTTGAAAAAACGGCGGTTCTTATTTTTGCCGCATGCCCTTTACCAAACGCATCAAAGAACAGCATCACGCCATCTCCACCGTCCTGGCTTTCGCGCTCATCCCCTTGTCCGGGTTCGCCACCGATATTTATCTGCCTTCGCTGCCGGCGATGGGAGCGGAGCTGTCCGTAGGGAGTTTGCAGGTACAGTTCACGCTTAGTATTTTCCTCATCAGCTACGGCATCTCGCAACTGTTTATCGGCAGCCTGCTGGATAGTTTCGGGCGCTACCGCTTCAGTTTGTGGGCTTTGGCGGTTTTTGTCCTGTCCTGCCTGGTTATCGCGCAGACCCGCAGCATTTATGTGATCTACGCCATGCGCGTGGTGCACGGGGTGACCGTGGCGGCCATCGTGGTGGCCAAGCGGGCGTTTTTCGTGGACCTGTTCAAGGGGGACAAGCTGAAAGGCTATTTAAGTATCTTTACCATTATCTGGTCGACGGGGCCGATCGTGGCGCCTTTTATCGGGGGGTATTTGCAAAAATCATTCGGCTGGGAATCTAACTTTTATTTGCTGGGGGGCATGGCGGCCGTACTGCTGGTTTTAGAGCTGATCTACAGCGGTGAAACATTAGCCGCGCCTAGTGAATTCAAGTTCAAAAAGATCGCAGGTATTTATGCCGGCATGCTCACCACCGCTAGTTTTACCTTAGGCCTGCTCATGCTGGCACTGGCTTACAGCATGGTCATGGTTTACAATATGTCCGGCCCTTTTATCGTCGAGCACCAATTAGGCCTGACGCCGGTCGCGGCGGGCTACTGTTCACTCATCCTCGGCCTGGCCTGGCTCTGCGGCGGGCTGATCGGCAAAGCCACCATCAACCGGCCGTTCTTCGGGCGCATGGTCGTAAACATAATACTGCAATTGCTGTTCGCGCTGGCCATGATCTTCAGCCTGGGTTTCCTGGTCAACCTGTACACCCTCGTCTTTTTTGCCTTTATCATCCACGTTTGCGCCGGTTATACCTATAACAATTATTTCACCTACAGCCTCAGTAAATTCCCGAACAACGCCGGCATCGCCGGCGGACTGACGGGCGGCATCGTCTATATTTTGGTCTCTTTTTTAAGCTATGGCATCATCAATGTGCTACCCGCTAAAGACGAGCGCAACCTTAGCTTTTCTTATTTCGCGCTCGTTTTGCTCTCGGGTCTGGTTATGTTCGCGGTCAGCGCGGCGGGTAGGAAGTCCGGATATAAAACAGGCCGTCCGCAACCTGCGGCAAAACCATTAGCATAAAGGAATTACCTAGCATCCGGCATTGGATCAGCTGCCGGGCGTTAGTATCCGCTCTGGCCGCCCGCAGGTCCGTAAAAGCGTAATTATCTTTTGAATTGCCCAATAGTTCTTCATAACTGCCTTTGGGTGCTTGCTTCAAACGATAAGGAATCACCGTACCGGCTTTGCCCTCCGAGCTGGTAAAAGCGATCGTGTAAAGTTGATCCTTCAATTCTTTTTTAAGCAGTTGCCCCATCGGAACGGTGTTTTTAAAGGAAGGGTCAGCAATATACTCCGGCTGGAAGATAAAATGCATCGAGGCCGCCCAGCAGATGATCTTTTCGTTAGCGTATTGATTTCGGATCAGGTTCAATAGATTTTGAGCCATGATGCGGTCCCGGTAATTGATATCCTGGTAGCGGTGCTGTCCATCGGCTTTTAAATTGTCCAGGCACATTTTCCAGAACAGGCCTTTGTTCAGCTTCTTGATCTTTTCACTAAAGCGCTGGATTAACAAAGTATCCGCGGGCGGCGTTTTGGAGAAAAAATTGGAATGTTTAATTTGCCAGCGTACCGTGGTTTCAAACGCCGGCCAGTCCGGATCGCTGTTAGCTGCTAAACCCGAGCGGAGATCGGGCAGGAAATGATCCCGCGATAATATCCCACTGAACTGGAAGTCGAAACCGGTCAGGATCAGCGGATGCGGCGTTTGGTAAGTTTTGATGATATAAGCCTCCAGGTCTGCTAAAGAACGGTTATCCCAGATACCGAAGACGCCTTTCCTTAAAATGCCCGGCTTTTGCTCCAGTGCTAAAAGTTCCCCCGCCTTCTGGCAATCAAAATAACCGCTCTCAAACGCCAGCACGTTAAAGCCCAGCCGCTCGTGCAGGTATTTGATCAGCTGTACCTTGGCATCGAAAGTCGCGCCATCACTATGCGTTTGCTCGCCCAGTGATACGACCCTCACTTCCTTCAGCGCGCTGTCCAATACCTTCAAATTCGTGAATTCGCCCGCGCTGTTCTGATCTATTGCGCGCGTGGCTGGCGCAATCCAACTGGCCTGCCCGATGCCGCGGAGGTAAAACAGGCAGAAAAAAAGCGTTAAAAATTTAGCCATCCGGCTAAATTAAACGAATAGGAACAGGCCCGCCAAATTTTAACGTTGTTTAACTTTACGCCAGCTGGAACTCATCACGTCGCGGCACCTTCTTTAAAATATAAGCCAACAGGGCAACGAAAATGGCATAATTACCCTGCTGCAATGAAGTGCCGTTCAGACCATATCCGTATCGGCAATTTTTTTCGGAGCTGGGACAAGATCAACATAAAGACCAGAATCAGCGAACCCACATGTCCATTTTTTTAGTTGGTCTGTTTACGGTTTTTATTGAATCCGATCTTGATCTTTCCCGTTTCATCGGCTTTGGCCAGTAAATGCAGCACGATGCCTTTATACCGTTTTTTCTGCAGTTCAGCCTGGTCGGTAATGGTCGTGTCGCCTTTAGGATTACGCAGCGGGATATCCATGGCGATATTGGTGCCCTTACTCAGCCCGTAAACGCCGGCTAAGTCGAGATTTAATACGCTGGAACTGATCTGCATGGGGTTAATGGTGATCTGGTCGCCTTTAATATCAAATTGGGCATCCAGTTTGGGCAAGGAAATATTTTTCAGATCACGAAATGGAAATGCGAACTTACCCACACCCTGCAGCGGCTTAAAATTCAGCAGGGCGGCGTTGCGCAGTTCAATGTTGACGCTGCCATCGACGGAACGCGGGATGATAGCCGCTTTATTATTCATATTAGCGGTAATGCGGGTTTTCGCCGAAAGCGTTCCGCGCAGGTTTTGATAAGTAAAATCCGTTAAGCCGAAATTATCAAAAGCCTGGAAAAACTCCCTGACGTTGACATTGCTGACCACCGTATTTAGCGTGAGGTGATTCGTACTACCGGCCTTCACCAGCGAACCTTCCAGTTTCAGTGAACCACCGGCATGATTCACCCCGACGTTTTTAATGATCACCCCATTTTGCGAAGTAATGAGATCGGCACGGGCATTGGTCGCCAGGAATTGATTATAGTGCACATTAGCTACCTCCAGGTGCATTTCAGCGCGGCCTTTTTGTAACACCGTACTTAACTGGTCGATCACGTTACCGCTGTTTGAGCGTTTGGGCTGCGCCGGCTCACTGGCACCGCCACTTAAAAATCCCAGGAATTCCCCCAGGTATAGTTGCGGGCTGCTGATGCGCCAGGTCAGCAGGATTTTTTCAGGGGCGTCGTAATACAAATTTAGGAAGTTATTGATCCGCCCTTCCATTTTGACAATACTGCGGCCGCTTTGCAATCTAATGTTATTTAAGATCAGGTCATTGCCGACAAAGTTTAAAGCAAGCGAGGTATTCTTCAATTTTAGGTTAGCCGGCACATAATTGATATCGGCATTGCTGAATTTAATACTGCCTTTGACGATAGGTTTATTCAATTGATAGTCGACAATATCCGCTTTATATCTCAGGTTAATATCTGCTTGCCCTTTGCTGAATCTGGCAATTTTGTTGCCCAGCAGATAGTTGAGGTTGGCCACCGGGAAACTGGCCCTGAAATCTCCGGTCGCGATCGGCTTGGTCAAGTTGATAATACTGCCGGTATCGATATTAAAAGGTAAATGTTTAAAAGAACCTTTCATATGGATCAATTTGATCACCGAGTTCTCGTCATTCAATCCTTTGCCGGCTACATAGTTATTGCTGAAAATGCCCTGAAAGGAACAATCATCGATAGCGCCGCCGGGGGTGGTTACTTTATTATCTTTTACATCGGCTTTCACCAATAGTAACGGATCGCCGCCCGCGAAACTGCCGGAGATGGTGGCATCCACCGTCAGGGGCTTAGTCATGTTAAATTGATTCAGCTTCAGCTGTATGTTATCGGCTAGTAGGGAAGAAGCGTTGCGCCATAAAAGTTCGTCACAGCGCAAATGAAAATTAAACATCGAATGCTCAAAAATGGCCTTCAGTTTAAACGGATCATCCCCGATATCCAGCTGCTCCGAACTCACGATAATGCGTCCGCTGTTTTCATTATAGCCCGCGCTCATATCGCCCTGTAATTCTTTGTTTTTGATAAAGCTGCCTTTATCGGTTTTAAAAGCCATGCTTTTGGCAATCACATCCAAATGAAAATTGGCCTGCCAGCCCGAATCCGGGTAGGTCATTTTTCCTGAAAGATCATTAATAACAAAATCAAATAGCTTAAGGGCCTGCTCGTTAGTTACTTTAAACCCCACATTGGTCAGGCTGAAAACCTTCAGTTCGGCTGAGCCGCTGCCTTGGGTGCTGGCCTGTTTTTTCGGACCTTTTTTAAATACAGAAGTATTGCTGTAACCTGCTTTATCAGTGTACAGATCGATAGCGGCATTGCTGATCGCGATATGATTGATCCTTACCGTGCCATGTAGTAAGGCGCCGGCATCAACCGACACGTCAAAATTTTTGGCGTTTAATAACGTGTGATGGTGCCGGGCGTATTGATCGTCCCTAATCAATACATTGACTAATCCAAGCGAAATATTGGGAAATCCCTTTAAAAATTGAGGTTTCATATCACCGATGACCACCGTGCCGTTCATGTTTTTGCGCAGTTCGGCATTGACCTTGGCCAATACTTGGGTTTTATTGAAAGTAATATATAAGGTCAGCCCGATAACGAGCAGCAAGACCAGACCGATGAGGCCGCCCATGATCCGGAGCGTAATTTTTAACCAGCGTGCCATTAAAAAGGATTTACAGGTAAAGTTTTTTTTAGCTATATTGTTTGACAATCCATTAGCACCATTAGGAATAAAAAGCGGGTGCGCAAACTTTTTAAGGCGATAGATAGTTTTATCCATACCTATGAAAAAACTATTACCCATCCTGCTGCTCTCCCTTACGCTAAGCGTACAGGCCCAGTTACTCACCGGCCGCATTACCGATGCCAAAAATCAAAACATCCCTTTTACTTCCGTCTATATACGCAACTCTACCTACGCCACCACCGCTAACGAAAATGCACGATACGAACTGAAATTGAGTCCCGGTACTTATAATGTGATCTTCCGCATGGTCGGTTACCAGGAGCAGATTTCCCGTGTTGTGATCGGCAGTAACAACGTGCTGCTTAATGTCAAGCTGGAGGACGAAGTTTTTGAAATGCGGCAGGTCAATATCGTCAGCCGGCGCTATAAGGACCCGGGCATGGAGATCATGGCGCAGGTTTTAAATAAGCGCCCTTACTATATGAACCAAGTCAGTTCGTATTCCAGCGCCGTTTATATCAAAGGGATGCAAAAAATACTGCAATCTCCGGAGCTGATTGCCCAGCGGTCCAAAAACAAAAATCTGGATGGAGATACCACCTGGTTGCGCCGTATGTTGCGCAAACCTAAAAACATGGCGCGCAAAGCGTTTATCAATGCCTTAGATCTGGATTCGACCGGGAAAGGGATTCTTTACCAATCAGAATCCTTGTCGAAATTCAGCTATGCGCAGCCCGATCAAATCAGGGAAGAAACGATTGCCTTCAAAGATGCCGGCGTAAATACTGCTTTTGGCTACAGTAAAGCCTCGGACCTGCAGGTAGATTTTTACCGAAATGTTTACCCGATCAATGGGTTAAGCACCCGGGGTTTCACGTCGCCTTTAGGCTCGGATGCTTTTAAATTTTACCGCTTTAAATTACTGGGAGTATCGCGCGAAAATGGAAGGGTGATCGACAAGATCCAAGTGATCCCGCGCCAAACGCACGGGCAGTTCTTTATGGGAGAGTTGTACATCGTCGACGGCGAGTGGCGGGTGTACAGCGTCGATCTGATGCTGAATAACCGGATGAATACCCTGAATCTGGTCGATACGCTGCAGGTTAGCCAGCAGTTTATCCCGGTGACGGACAGCGTGTGGATGCCGGCTTCGGTGATGTTTAATTTTAAGGGAAGCGTATTAGGCTTTAAATTTGGGGGATATTACGTAGGGATCTATAATAATTACCAGATCAACCCGGCTTTTCCGAAAGGGTATTTTAGCGGCGAGCTGCTCAAAGTTGATTCCGCCGGTTTGGCCCATGGCGATGATTACTGGCTGAAAGCCAGGCCGGTTCCCCTTACATCCTTAGAGATGAAAGACTATCACCGCAGCGATAGTATCGCTGTAATCCGTAATAGCGAACATTTTAAAGACTCGGTGGAGCGAGCTGGCAACCGTTTTAAACCGCTTAAATATACCATCCTTGGTTACACCAAAACATCCTGGCGCCAGGGAAGTGCCTATTACCTGACCGCGCCTTACCGTACCGTTTTTTATAATACCGTAGAGGGAGTGGGGCTCGACCTCAACGTGACCTACACCAAACAATACAAAGATCATCGGTCTTTTGTCCTTAATCCTGTATTACATTACGGCTTTTCAAGTAAATTGTTCAGCCCGCATATCGAAGGAAGCTATACGTTCGATCCGGATCATAAAGGGAAATTTTATGGCGGGTTTGGTGCTGATGTACTGGATCTGAATAACGTAGGTACTCGTTCGCTATGGTTCAACACGGTCAGCTCCCTGCTTTATGAAACCAACTACGTCAAATATTACCGTTCCGAATACATCAATGGCGGTTACCAGCGGGAATTAGCCAACGGTTTGGTATGGAACGTAGATCTTTCTTACAGTGACCGTACGCAGCTTTATAATACCTCCTATAATAAGATCTTTGACGACCCAGCCGTAGAATATTCGTCCAATAATCCGCTTGCGCCCGAAAACGCACCGGCAGACGACCGCTCTTTCCTGTTCCCACACAACCAGGCACTAACCTTCCATACTTCGCTCGAATACACCTTTCAGCAGCGGTATTTAAGCCAGCCGGAAGGTAAGGTCTACCTGCCCTCCAAGTATCCGGTTCTCACCCTTAATTACCGGAAAGGCATCCATCAGGTGGTTGGCTCGGACGTGGATTATGATTTCGCTTCGGCGGATATCTCCCAATATAATTTTCGGGTAGGCTTAACGGGCTTTTCGTCGTTCAAGATTGCCGCGGGAGACTTTTTTAACCGCGGCAATTTGTACTTTATGGACTATAACCACTTTTTAGGTAACCAGGGTACCACCTTCGACCCAACTTACATCGGCAGTTTTCACTTTTTGCCTTTCTATACTTTCAGTACCAATACCGCCTATTTAGAAGCGCATTACCAGCATAATTTCGCCGGTTCCATCCTGAACAAAATCAGCTTTATGCGCAAATTTAAACTGGAAGAAGTGATCGGCTTTAATTACCTTACCGAAAAAGCTAACCCCAACTACGCGGAAGCCTATATCGGTTTAAAAAAGTATTTCTTCCGGGTGGATTATGGCGTTTCTTTCGCAGGTGGCAAACAGTATCTGCAAGGCATCCGGATATTTTACGGCATCAAATAACAGCTCAGGCCCTGGCGCCGGACGGCGTCGGCTGGCTGTTGAAAATACCCGCGGTCAGCTCGGCCTCCAGTCCCAGGTACTCCGGCGGACAAGCCGAAGGGTCGGTAATAAAGAAACTATCGCCCTTGCGCTGCATGTGAAAACGCGCCTGTTTAGTTCCGTAGGGGACATAAACCTGGAAGACCTGCAACGTGGAAGAAGAAAGCGTAATAAAGCCGAATACCGTGCCGGCCAGTTTCACCTCGAAGTTTTTAACCATGCCGCGAAGATGCTGAATTAAAACGAACAGCCGGCTGCCGGGCTGATATTTTCCCGGTCTTTGCTCAGGGTCGTTTTTCCGTTATGGACCGTCACAATCCAGATACTGTCGAAGTCATCGTTTTTCCAGCCGGGTGCCTGGCTGACACCCAGTTGTTTGATAATGCCGGTTAAGGCCTTATGCTCCCAGATGACCAAAACTAATCCCGTACGCTTCAGAAGCGCACCAGCCAAAGCGCTTTGGTGATCCACATCAAATTTACTATTCAGCGCCAGGTTGTATTTAACGGATAGGGGAAAGGCGGTCTCCATCATGCGGAGGCTTTTAGCAGCCTTGTCGTTCGTCACCGAAGGTACGAATACCGCGCCGGGCACGCCGAATTTTTTGACCAGGACCTCCGGCAGCCGTACGGCCCGGTTATAGCCCGCGCAGGACAAATGATCACCATCCGCCGGTTTCTCACCGTGACGGATCAGGATGATTCGCAAATCGCCCTTAGATTGCGCATTGGCGCCGAAGCCGGCCAGAAATAAAAAGAGTAATAGCTTGTAACCCATAGATACCTTAAGTTTTTTCCACATAAGTTCCCGTTTTGGCGGCGCTATTGCAAGATGCCCGGAATACCAGTTCCTTTTGGGCTGCGGCGATATTTTCGTCCTGGCCGCGCCAAAGCTCTAATGCAGGCTGCTGGATCGCGCGGGAAAAGGAATAAGTTAATATCCAAGGCAGCTGGCCGTGCATAGCGTTCAACCGGGCGCTGGCCAGCTCCGGGGCCTGTCCGCCGGATAAAAAAGCGATCCCCGGAACTGCGGCCGGTACCGCTTTCAAGAAACAAGCTATTGTGGCCTCCGCCACCTTAAGGGCGTCAGGATTTTCGGCGCTATCATTACCGGGCAGGATCATATTCGGTTTCAGGATCATTTCCCCCAGATCGACCTGCTGCCGGTACAGCGCGTTAAAGACCTGGTGAAGCACTTCGGTGGTCACTTCCGCGCATTTTTGAAGCGAATGGTCGCCGTCCATGATCACTTCGGGTTCCACGACAGGGACGATGCCGGCCTCCTGGCAAAGCAGCGCATAGCGTGCCAGTTCAAACGCATTCGCTTTGATACAATTGAGCGAGGGTAGCCCGGCGCCGATGCTAATGACCGCCCGCCATTTGGCAAACCGCAAGCCGGCCTCCCGGTAAGCCTTCAGGCGCCCGCCCAGTCCGTCCAAACCTTCCGTGATCTTTTCACCCGGTGAGCCGGTCATCGCGATGGCGCCGTTATCAACTTTAATGCCCGGAATGATCCCTTTTTGCCTTAAAATGTTAATAAATAATATACCGTCATCCGTTGCTTGCCGGGTGGTTTCATCAGCCAGGATCGCGCCGCTGATATAAGCCTCCAAACCGGGTGCCTGAACGATTAGGTCGCGGTATTTACGCCGGTAAGCTTCGGTTTGCGGGATGCCGAGTTCGGCAAAGCGCTTGTTACAGGTGGGGGTGCTTTCGTCCATGGCCAGCAGGCCTTTGTTGTCGCGCAGCAGTTGCTGAATAATTTGTTTCATCAGGATCAGATTACTTTAATCACAATTTTACCCCGGTTGTGCCCGTCGATGCCCATTTGCTCGGCCTTAGCCGCCTCGTCCAGCGACAGGATTGCGGAGATCACCGGGCTAATGATACCGTTCCCGGCCAGTTCGGCGATCTGTTCCAGGTCTTTTTGAATAGATTGCGCGGTGAAGCCGCTTAGGTGTATTCCTTTTTCTTTTGCTTCCGTTACGAATTCCGGCATGACCGTCGTCACCAGCCGTCCGCCCGGCCTGATCATGGCCAACGATTTTCGCTGCGTTTCGCCGCCAATCAGGTCTAAAACCAGATCAAGGTCAGCTAGGCCAAGATCCGTTTGATAATCGATAGCCTCATCAGCGCCTAACTGCTTAACAAAAGCTAAATTGTTTGACGAGGCTGTACCGATCACCTTTGCGCCCTTCCATTTAGCCAACTGCACCGCGAAACTGCCCACTCCGCCTGATGCGCCATGGATCAGCACGGTTTGGCCTTTCTCTAGCTGACCGTGGGTGAACAGGCCCTGCCACGCGGTCAGCCCGGCCAGCGGGATGGCGGCGGCCTGCAAATGATCGAGGCTTTGCGGTTTCAGGGCGATCTCGCTGGCTTTCATCGCCACGTATTCGGCGAAAGCGCCGTTCTGGGTAGGGAAGGGGCGGCCGTAAACCGCGTCGCCGATGCTGAACTGCCGCACCTGGTTGCCCGCTTCTTCAATAACGCCCGAGACATCCCAGCCGATGGTTAGGGGAAATTTCGTGGGGAATTTTTCCTGCGCCTCGCCGGTGATGATCTTATGATCTACCGGGTTAACGCTGCTGGCGTAAACTTTGATCAGCACTTCGTCGGCCTTGATCTGTGGTAGTTCGGTCTCTTCGAGTTTCAGCACATTCGGTCCGCCAAACTCATTTATACGTATCGCTTTCATTTTCTTAAATTAATTTATCCGGAGTAATCGGCAGGCTACGGACGCGCTTGCCGGTAGCGTTGAACACAGCGTTAGCAATAGCTGCAGCTACGCCGGTAATGCCTACCTCACCAATGCCTTTGATGCCCATTTTATTGACGATATCATCTTCTTCTTTAACGAAATAAGCTTCCATATGGCCGATGTCTTTATTGACCGGAACATGGTAATCAGCAAACGACCGGGTGGCGAAATTACCCCAGCGCGGATCGATCAATGATTCTTCGGTCAGTGCCATACCGATACCCCAGGTATTGCCACCGATCACCTGTGAACGGGCGGTTTTGGGGTTTAATATTTTGCCGGCGCCGGTTACCGCCACGAAGCGTTCCACCCGGGCCATGCCGGTAGCGGCATCTACGCGGATCTCGCAGAAATTGGCGTTAAAGCTATGCGAGGAATAATCAGCCGCGGCCTCCGGCGCTTTAGCATCAGCTTTGGTTTCATATTCGCTGATTTGCTCCGATTGCATGAGTTGGGCGGCGGTCGGTTTTACAAAAAATTGCTTGCCGGATCTGGTCAGCAGTTCGCTGGTGATCTTTTCACAAGCATCGTTTACGGCATTGGCGAAACTGGCCGCGCCGACTGAGCCAACCGATCCCGCCGCGGCCGGCAGATCGGAATCTCCTAATCTGACCGTAACCTGATCGAGCGGTAATCCTAAACCGTCAGCCGCGGTCTGTGTTAATATCGTGAAAGTTCCGGTACCGAGGTCAGATGCGGCAATGGAAACAACGGCGTGAATGGCCGATCCTGGCCGGGACAATTTGATACTGGCCGAACTTGGTCGTTGTCGCGCAGGATAAGTCGCGCAAGCCACCCCATAGCCCACCCATTCATTGCCGATCTTTAGCTGTCCCGGCAGTTGCTTTCTTTTGTCCCAACCGAATATTTTAGCCCCTTGTTGCAGGCACTTGACCGTACTTCGCGAAGACCAGGGTTTGCCGCTCGATGGGTCTTTATCCGGAATGTTTTTTAAGCGTAAGGCAATAGGGTCCATGTTTAACTGATGCGCCAGTTCGTCCATTGCCGATTCCAGCGCGAAGCTGCCCGTCGAATGTCCCGGGCCACGCGTGTAAGTGGGCAGGATGATATTCATCGGTGCCACTTTATAGGAAACGAGCAGGTTGGGCGTTTGATACATCACCTTAGCGCCTTCGCCGCAGCCCTCGATATATTCATCCGCGATAGCGGTATGCGTCGTAGTTTCATGCGCTAAACTCACCAGCGTGCCGTCAGCCTGTGCGCCGATACGGATCTTTTGAAAATTCTGCTGGCGCAAACCTACTGAATTGAACATTTGCTGACGGGTTAAGGCCAGTTTAACCGGGCGATTAGCAACTTTAGCAGCCACTGCCGCTAAAGCCAGGTTGGCCCATTGCCCGCCTTTAGAACCAAAACCACCACCGATGAACGGCGAAACGATCCGCACCTGTTCCGGTTTTAAGTTCAATACCCCTGCCGCTGAGGTCTGCGCGCCGTTGATCACCTGCGAGCCATTATACAAAGTAACTTTTTCACCTTCCCAAACCGCCACGGTCGAATGGGGCTCCATAGGGTGATGGTGTTCGATAGGGGTGTGATAGGTCGCTTCAAACCTGACCGGCGCGCTGACATTCACATCCCCACGCACAAAATCCGCCTGCTCCCGGCTTTTGGGTTTTCCCGCCGTCGGAACCAGGGCTTCAAAATCGGTTTTCGCTTCCGTTTTTTCATAAGTCACCCTGGCCATTTTCGCGGCATGTGTGGCCTGTTCAAAGGTTTCCGCTACCACGATACCGATATGCTGCCCATAAAATTGGACTTCCGGCCCCTGCAGCAATGCACCGCCCCGCAAACCGCCTTTTACATTTAGTTTAGGCGCGTTCTCATGGGTGACAACCGTAATAACGCCTGTCATTTTTGACAATTCCGCTGTGTTGATGGAAATGATTTTGCCGGCTGCTATGGTGCTTTTAAAAAGCACCGCGTAAGCCATGTTTTTGGCCGGGTAATCTGTTGCGTAAGTGGCTTTACCGGTCACTTTTAAAATACCGTCAATGCGGTCGATGGCTTGGCCGATCTGATTTTCCATAGCTTATCCGATTAATGCTTTTTCCAAGGCGTCCACAATCGTGCGTTTACCCAGTTCAATTTTAAACGCGTTATATTTCAGCGAACGGGCAGTAGCCATCGCCAGGTCGGCCGCCGCTTTAAAATTGGCGGTGGTGGCAGCTTTGCCTTTCAGGTATTGTTCTGCCGGCGTCAATGCCCAGGGTTTATGGGCTACGCCACCCATTGCCAAATGAGCATTCACGATTTGGTTGCCTTGTAAATGCAGACCTGCTGCCACCGAAACTAATGCGAAAGCATAAGAGTGCCGGTCCCGTACTTTGACATAAGCCGAATGCGAGGCAAAAAAATTATTTGGTAGCTCAATTCCTGTGATCAACTCTCCACGCGCAAGTTGATTTTCTATCTCCGGATGATCGCCCGGTAAGCGATGGAAATCGGCGATAGTTATCACACGGCTGCTGGTATGAATTTTTGCGTTTAAAGCAGTCAATGCAATCGCCATATCCGACGGATAAACTGCAATACATTTATCCGACCAGCCAAATATGGCGTGCATCCGATTGATCCCTTCCATCGCGCCACAGCCCGAACCCGTTTCCCTTTTATTGCAGGGCATCGCCACATCATAAAAATAAGTGCAACGGGTCCGCTGCAGCAGGTTACCGCCGTTCGTCGCCATATTCCGGATCTGCGCCGAGGCGCCGGCTAAAATTGCTTTGCTTAGTAAAGGAAAATGCTGCCTGACCAGCGGATGATTGGCCGTCTCTGTATTTTTTGCGGAAGCGCCCAGCCATAAGCCGCCGGGATGTACTTTAATGCCGGGTGATAAAGCGTTGATATCAATCAGTTCATCCGGTCGCTCCACATCTTCCTTCATCAAATCGATGAGATTGGTACCGCCTGCCAGAAATTTAGCGGAATTATTTTTGGCCAGCGCAGCAAGCGCTGCCTGTTTACTGCCTGCGTTAGTATATTTGAACGGCCTCATACGTAATCCCATTTAGGTTCCACACTTTGCCCGGTTTGCGCCTCTTTAATGGCCGCGACGATATTCGGATAGGCGCCGCAGCGGCAAATATTGCCGGACATGCGTTCGGCGATCTCCTCGTCACTTAAAATGATACTTGGTTTCGTCTGACGGACATCGGCGGTCACAAAACTCGCCTGGCCCTCTTTGGCTTCCTTCATCAGCGCTACCGCTGAACAGATCTGTCCCGGTGTACAAAAGCCGCACTGGAAACCGTCATGCTTCAAAAAAGCCTGTTGCATGGGGTTCAGTTCATTGCCTTTGGCCAGCCCCTCTATCGTCAGCACCGATTTACCCTGGCAGGTCGCGGCTAAAGTCAGGCAGGACAACACGCGGTTGCCGTCCACCATCACCGTGCAAGCCCCGCACTGCCCGTGATCACAGCCCTTTTTTGAACCGGTCAAACCCAAACGCTCCCGGAGGGTATCCAGCAAGGTCATCCGCGAATCCACCAGGACGTTCGTCGATGTACTATTCACTTTAAAATGAAGCGCTACGCCGTTTTCGACCGCTAAAGGCGGCAGGTCTTCGATCTCCAGCGCGGCGCCACGGGCGAAAGCCTGCTCGGCACCCAGTAAATGCCCGGCCAGCAGCCCGGCCGAAGCCAGCCCGACCAGTTTCAGAAAATGACGGCGGTGGAGACCGGTCCCGACGATCTCTTCCAGATCCTCCGGCATCAGCTCGCCGAACAGCCGGCGCTCTTCCGCCGTAAGCGGCAAAGGGTTATGGTTCATAACCATCCTAACAAGCCAATCGCAAGTTAGTTTTACAGCGTGTACCCCGTTTCATACTTCAGCTCCGACAACACAAAAAACGTATGCATCGTCTCCACACCCTTCAGCGCCGACAGCTTCCCCATCAAAATCGTATTATACTCCGCGATATCCCGCAGCGCGATCCGCAGCAGGAAATCATAATGCCCGTTCATATGGTAACACTCCATCACCTCCGGCAGCGCCACCACCTGCTTCTGAAAATCGATCAAAGCGCGCTGCTTATGTTTACCGATCGTGATCTGCGTATAAGCCGTCAGCCCCCGGCCCACCATCTTCGGGTCGAGCAGCGTCGTGAACTTTTTAATAAAACCGTCCTTTTTCAACCGCTTGATGCGCTCCCGCACCGGCGTCGCCGAACGGTTCAGCAACAGGCCCAGTTGCTTGTGCGTCAGCTCGGCATCCTGCTGCAATAATTGTAATAACTTACGGTCGATCTCGTCCAGCGGTTTCGGATTAATTTGCATACTTAGTGTATTTAATACGTATTATTCAGGTTCAGTTCGTGTAAAAATACTATTTCGTTTCGGTTTCGGGCCGCATTTTAGCGAAAAACGCTAAAGCCCGCCGCGATAGTAGCCATTTCCACCAAAGAAAAGCAGCCCTCTGGCATTTTCCGCCGTTTCGGCGGACATTTAGGCCATGAAAAAACACAACTTTGGCGCCGGGCCCTGCATCCTTCCCGGCGCGGTCCTGGAGACAGCGGGGGAGGCGGTGAAGAACTTCAACGGTTTGTCGATCCTGGAAATTTCGCACCGTTCGCCCGAATTCGAACAGGTCATTCAGGACACCGAAATCCTCATTCGCGATTTATTAAAGGTGCCCGACGACTACTCGGTTTTGTTTTTGCAGGGCGGGGCGTCCCTGCAGTTCTGCATGGTGCCGATGAATTTTTTGAAGGGGGGCAAAGCCGTGTACCTGAACCGGGGGTACTTTGGGCAGAAAGCAATTAAAGAAGCCAGACTGTTTGGCGAAGTGGTGGAAGAAATGGACTTTGATAACGCCGCTTATTTCCACTGCACCTCCAATAATACCATTGAAGGCACCCAAATGGTCAGCTTCCCCGAAACCGGCGTGCCCCTCATCTGCGATATGTCCTCCGACATCTTTACCCGCGAACTCGACATCAGCAAGTTCGCGCTCATCTACGCCGGCGCGCAAAAGAATATGGGACCCGCCGGCATGACCCTCGTCATCGCCCGCAACAGTTTCCTCGATACCGTCAAGCACCCGGTACCGACCATGCTCGATTACCGCACCTACCGCGATAATCACTCGCTGTTCAATACGCCGCCGGTCTTCAGTATCTACGCCGCCATGCTCAATCTACAATGGCTCAAAGCACAGGGCGGGGTAGCAGCCATCCGCCGGCAAAACCTGTTAAAAGCCCAGGCGCTCTACAACGAGATCGACCGCAACCCGCTCTTCGAAAGCCTCGCCCCACGCGCCGAAGCCTCCGTCATGAATATCACCTTTAAAATGAAGGACGAAAAACGCGAGGCCGGCTTTTTACAATTCGCCAAAGACCGCGGCATGGTCGGCATCAACGGCTACCGCACCGTCGGCGGCTTCCGCGCCTCGCTCTATAACGCCCTGCCGCTCAGTAGCGTACAGGCCTTAATTCAAACCATGCAGGAATATGCCCGAAATTAAACCCTTTAGCGCCATCCGGCCCAACCCGCTGCTCGAACTCAGCCTGGCCGAAACCGGCCCGCAAACGCAGTCCGTGGTCATCGACGGCTTTGATGACGGCGGCCCGCTCAGCCTGAAAACGCACCTGGAACTCGTCGCCCGGCAACGTCCCGAAACCGAAACCGGACAAAGCGAGGCTTTCCGGTTGGTGAACGATAACTTCCGCTCCCTGCTCAAACACGGCATCTTAGTACCCGACCCCGAACCCGCCATCTATGTCTACGAAGCCGGTGGGCAAACCGGCGTCTGGTGCCTCACCCGGCTCGACGGGCGTATCAAACTGCACGAACAAACCCTGCCCGACAGCGTCCGCCGCCTCAGCAACTACCGCCGCGCCACCGGCCTCGAAGGCAGCCCGATCCTGCTGACCTACGCGCCCGACGCCGGTATCAACACGCTTATCGCCGCGGCCAAGCAAACCCCGCCCCGCGACCTCGGCGGGCACCTCATCTGGAAAGTAGCCGACCCGCTGCCTTTCATCCAGGCCTTCGCGCGGTTCGGAGAGATTTACCTCGCCGACGGCCACCACCGCCTGGCTTCGGCCGCGGGCGGGCTCATCAGTTCGCTCTATATGGCCAGCGACCAGATCCGCATCAGCCCCTTTCACCGGGCCACGACCGCCGCGGTCAGCCCCGAAGCGCTCAAAAGCCATTTCATCGTCGCCGGCGCCCTGCGCAACCAGCCCGTCCGCCCCGCGCGCGCCGGCCACCTCGGCCTGCGCCACAACGGCCACTGGTACGACCTCGTCAACAGCGCCAAAGACCGCAGCGACGCCGAAGCGCTCCACGCAGCCCTGCCGGACGCCCCTTTTGGCTACCTCGGCGCGCACGAACCGCTGCCCGAAGGCACCATATTCACCCTGGCGCCCTTACCCATCCGCGACCTGTTCCGGGCCGCCGATGCCGGCCGCATTTTGCCGCCCAAAACCACCTGGATCGACCCAAAAATACCCTACGGACTATTAATTCATCACCATGAAAAACCCTAAAATACTCGTTATCGGCGCCTGCGGACTGCTCGGCACGCCCCTGACCCAGGCCCTGCGCCAGCAATACGGAACCCCCAGCGTCATCGCCGCCGACCGGCTGCTCAGCGGCCCCGCGCCCTACGCCCGGGTCGACGCGCTCAATACCGGCGAGATCGCCCACCTGGTCAACAGCGAAAAGATCACCCAGATATACCTGCTGGTCAACGCTCCCGAACTCAGTGAGCACGAAGCCTGGAAACTCCACATGGACAGCCTCCTCAGCGTGCTGCGCATCGCCGCCGCCCAGCGCCTCGATAAAGTTTTCTGGCCCAGCAGCGCCGCGCCCGACATCGCCAAAAGGGCAGGGGAGCAGTGGTGCGCCCATTACGCCCAAAAAGAAGGCCTCGACGTGCGCAGCCTGCGCCTGCCCGCCCTCGGCGGATACCCCGCCGAAATGCTCCGGGCCGCAGCCGAAACCGGCAGCTACCGTTGTTATTTAAAAGAAGACACCTGCCTACCCTTTATGCCCCTCAGCGAAGCGGTACGCGGGATCATGCAGTTCATGGCGGCGCCAAAAGTCAACATCCTTTACGACCTCTCCTCGCTTACTTTCGCCCCCTGCGACCTCGCCGCCGCTATCCGCCGGCACCAGCCCGAATTCCACATCAGCTACCAACCCGACCACCGCCAGGTCGCCGCCGGGCAAGCCGCCCTGCTCATCGACGACACCCGAGCCCGCCGGGACTGGAACTGGCAGCCCGCCGGCACCCTGCGCGACTACGTCGCCGCCCAATTCCAAACCGCATGAAAGAGATCCAGATCAGTCAAACCATCACCAACCGCGAAAGCCGCTCCGTCGAACAATACCTCAACGAGATCGCCAAGACCGCCCTCCTCAACGCCCAACAAGAAGTTGAGCTCGGCCGCCGCATCCGGCAAGGCGACCAGGCCGCGCTCCACCGGCTGACTAAAGCCAATCTGCGCTTCGTCGTCTCCGTCGCTAAAAAATACCAAAACCTCGGCGTGCCCCTCAGCGACCTCATCTCCGAAGGCAATATCGGGTTGATGAAAGCCGCCCAAAAATTCGACGAAACCAAAGGCTTCAAATTCATCTCCTTCGCCGTCTTCTGGATCCGCCAAAGCATCCTCGAAGCCGTCTCCCAGCAAAGCCGCGTCATCCGCCTGCCCAACAACCAGGTCGACCTCATGGCCAAAGTAGCCAAATACGGCGCCCTGCTCGAACAACAGCAGGAGCGGAGGCCCACCGAAGAAGAACTCGCCGAATTTACCGATACCCCGCTCCCCAAAGTCAAAGACGCCCGCCACGGCGGGCAACGCACCGGCTCGCTCGACGCGCCCCTGCCGCACACCGAAGCCCTCGACCTAAAAGATCTGCTCGCTACTCCCGAATCCGAAGCCTTCGAACACGAATCCTTCGAAATCCTCACCGAACGAGAACGCTACATCATCGAACACTACTACGGCTTCCGCGACCGCGAATACAACGCCCCCGAAATCGCTGGCCAACTCGGCTGCTCCGCCGAACGCATCCGCCAGATCCGCCGCCAGGCCCTCCAAAAATTAAAAAAAAGACTCCAGCTTTGACACCATCTCCCGCGAACCGATAAACACCGGCGTCCGCTGGTGCAGTTCCCTCACCTCCAGATCCAGAATATCAACCAACCCGTCCGTCGCCCGCCCGCCCGCCTGCTCCACGATCAAAGCCAGCGGGTTACACTCATAAACCAAACGCAGCTTCCCCTGCGGATACATAAAGATCCCGCCCTTGATCAGATTCCGGTGCAAATCAGCCACCATCGAACCGATATACCGCGAACTATACACCTCCGCCTGGCAAAACTTAATATATTTTTTCACCCCCTCCGGAAACTTCGAATAATTCCCCTCATTCACCGAATAGATCCGGCCATCAGGCGGAATCCGCAAATCCGGATGCGACAAACAAAACTCCCCGATCGACGGATCCAGCGTAAACCCATTCACCCCGCAGCCCGTCGTATATACCAGCATCGTCGACGAACCATAAATCACATACCCCGCCGCCACCTGCCGCCGCCCATTCTGCAACACATCAGCATCCGTCACCGGACCAAGCGGACTCACCCGGCGATAGATCGAAAAAATCGTCCCCACCGCCACATTACAATCAATATTCGACGAACCATCCAGCGGATCCATCGCCACCACATACCTCCCCGCCTCATTCAACCCGATAAACGCCTCATTCTCCTCCGAAGCCACCACACAACACTCCCCGCCGCTCCGCAAAGCCGAAATAAACTGCTCATTCGCATACACATCCAGCTTCTGCTGCCGCTCCCCCTGCACATTCAACCCACCCGCGTCCCCCAGCACATCCATCAAACCCGCCTTATTCACCTCCCGGTTCACGATCTTCGCCGCGATCCCGATATCTCTCAACAGTCTTGACAATTCCCCCTTCGCAAACGGAAAATCCGCCTGCCGCTCAATAATAAACTGACCCAAGGTCTGTACTTTACTCATCAACAAACCTGGCCATAAAAAATGAAATACGGTAATCGTCAAAAAAAATCGAAGCTAAATCCATCCAATTTTTTCTATCAGCCAATGCCGATCTTTGAGCCATGACACTAAAAACAACCCTGACAGCCGCTTTGCTGGGCTGCCTGTACTTTTCACCGGTTCGCGCCCAGGAGCAAAAAGGAAAACTGCTTAAAGGAAAAACCGTCAGCGCCCGCATCGCCACCGGGCAAAAGCACCAATATCGGGTCAGCCTAGCCAAAGACCAGTTCGCCTTCCTGCAGGTCATGCAAAAAGGGGCCGATGTCAAAGTAACGACCTACGACCTGCGGCACCGTAAAGTGGCAGAAACCGACAGCCCGAACGGGGGAGACGGCCCGGAAAATATCACCCTGAGCTCCACTGCCAAAGGTGACTATGCCATAGACATCGAAGCACTCTCCGGGGGGATTTATGAAGCTACGCTGCAAGTCATCCGCCCTAAAGCCCGGACCGCCGGACAGCGCATCGATGAGCTCTTCGTACCCTGGGATCACCCAGCCTCCGCCGCCGCCACCGTCGCGGTCTATCAAAAAGGCAAACTTGTATACCAGCACGGTTACGGTATGGCCAACATCGAACAGCACGTCCCTAATAGACCCGGCACCTCAATGCACATCGCCTCGATCACCAAGACCTTCACCGCCTACAGCCTCCTCCGGTTGCAGCAGGAGGGAAAGCTCCGGCTCGACGATGACATCCGGAAATACCTGCCCGAAGTACCCGACTTCGGGCACACCATCACCCTGCGTCACCTCGCGCAGCATACCAGCGGCATCCGAACCTACGAAAGCCTCGCCGCCATGTCCGGCTATGAAATTCACAGTAAAGCGCCCTTTTTTAAACTGATCAGCCGCCAGCGCGACCTCAATTTCCTGCCCGGCGAAGGCTACGACTACTCCAATACCGGCTTCGTGTTGCTCGCCGAAGTGATCGAACGGGTATCCGGCATGTCATACGCCAATTTTATTCAAAAGCATATTTTTCAACCCCTGCACATGAAACATACCACGCTGCAGGTCGACGCCGGCAAACTGGTGGCCGGCGTAGCGGATTCCTATGAACCGGGGTCGGGAGGGGTGAAAAAGCAATACGTCATCAACGACCTCGTCGGTTCCACCGGCATCATTACCGATGTCGCCGACCTGGGCCAATGGGGGCTTTATCTGCTGCATCCCGCTGCGGCCGATACCGCCATCATACGCCAAATGCGCACGCCGGGCAAACTGCACAACGGCCAGCTTACGGAATACGGCCTCGGACTGGCGCTCGCCACTTACAAAGGCCACCGGGAGATCGGTCATTCGGGCTCAGAAGGCGGATTTAAAGCCCACCTCAGCATCTTCCCCGACGATGACCTCGTCGTGATCGTGCTCGCCAACTCAGCCGATATCTATTCCCGCCCCGTCGCCCGGCAGATCGCCGACAATTACCTGACACCAAAAAAGGAAACGATCGCACCACTTGCGCCTGAATCACCCGCTACGCCCAAAAAACCCGCCGAAACCAACCTGGATATTTATACCGGCACCTATTACAGCGCCGAACTGGAGACCGCCTACCATCTCACGCTCGAAAAAGGCAAACTCAACGCCCGCCACAGCTACCTCAAAGACATCGGCCTCAGCCCCGACAGCCGCGACACCTTCAGCATGGACGGCTGGAACGGCACAGCGGAATTTGAAAGGGATGCAGGGGGGAAGATTACCGGTTGCCGCTTCTCATATAACCGGATGAAGAACCTTTACTTTAAGAAATTATAGATTTGCGGAATGCCAGGGGGGAGCAATTCGTTAGCGCACGGAACGCCCGTATGAATTGGCTCTGATCGCAAAAGCCGCAGGCATAACTGATCTCCGTCAGCGACAACGACGAGGACCGGAGCAGCGCCAAAGCGCGCTCCACTTTCAGCCGGCGGCGATATTCGCCTAAACCCGAACCAAAATAACGCGTGAAATATTTGGATACTGTAACCGGATGCACATCCGCCACCCGCGACAGTTCGTCCAGGCTCACCGGCCGGTCCCA
>Ga0116227_10002198_pt1 | contig 44588 bp, 40 predicted proteins | sample S1TSphgellanicum_FD_89693 | JGI IMG/M metagenome (GOLD analysis project Ga0116227, IMG submission 89693) | Host-associated microbial communities from peat moss isolated from Minnesota, USA - S1T2_Fb - Sphagnum magellanicum MG | ecosystem: Host-associated > Plants > Peat moss > Unclassified...
ACGTGAGCCAATTGAATGTCTCTCCAAGGTGTTGGATGGGACCTCTGTAGCATGTGGATCAGGGATTGGTAGAGGACCTGATGTAGTGTTCAAGGTATCCTCTAAGATTGCAATTATGTCCTTGGTGCTTAACTTCAAATCTTGAAAACTAAACAATGGTGTATTCACAAGCTTTTGCGCCACTTCATGCATTTGAAATTAGCATTCCATAAGCTGATCAGTGGAAAATTGTGTGTTTTCCTGATGTACATGTACTCTTGGGACACAAGAATTTGATGCCCTAACAGCTTGTGGTGTAGTAGTCTCCTCCCCCCTTGCCAACAAGGTGCGTTCTTCTTCCATGTTGAAAGGACGAAAAGATTATGGCATGACTGCTCGAGCTCCTCTAGCCCTGGTAATAGGACTTGAACCAGATGCAAGTCCATCAGTCTAAATTACCTACCTAGTGGCAAAAACTCTAGGTGCCACACTAGCTTCTGGTGCCGCGACATAGGAAGGGCAAAAAGAAGTAGCAAATTCTAGTGTGAGACTAGAATTGTGTGGAGTGGAAAGAACATACTCCCCAACCATACCATTGTGTGGAAGGCCATAGAACGACCTAGGAGGTCCCTCTTGTGATCTTGAAGCTTGTATAGGTTGGGCATGACTAGCTGGTTGGGAGGACTTGCCTTTTAGATTAGCAAGTTGAGCCCTCAATGATTCGAGTTCATTTTGTAAAGTTTGAACTTGAATTGCATGGGCTTAAAGCACCTCCCTCTTGTCAACATTATGCTCCTTCTTCTTAGCATTCTTGTTGGAATTACCCTTGGTGGGCAAAGCATGAGTGGAAGGGTGAGGTGCCTTGGCTTTTGGGTGAGGGACAGTAGAAGATGCTAGCAGATTTTGTTGTTGTAATCGGAGTTGCTTCCACTCTGGGAATTTGGCAAAATAGACAGATTCCTGATGTCCCTCTTTCCCACAATAATCACAAAAGAAATCCTCGGAAGGAATGTTGCACTCATTAGCTTTGTGGGTAGGATTACCACAATAGTTGCAAGAAGGTAAGATGGGTGTAACCGAGTGCACTGCTTTTGTCCTTGAAGAAGAATGTGATGATCTAATTGGCGCAGCTTGTGTAGGTTAAGGCCTTGAACGTGATGGAGGCCCCATAGTACTGGCTTCATAATGTGCATGAGCCAATTCCAGCTTTTCGGAAATGTTGTACACATCCAACAAAGTGTACGAGTCTCCAAATTCTACAAAGACCCGTTGCAAAACATGCGCGTGGAGTGCTGGAGTACCTTTCAACGAACGAAGATACCGATGGGCAGCTTCCAAATCGGTGATGCTATGGGTATCCTTTTTGAGAAGCCTCCTGTAGAGCATCTTGAGGGTTTCATCCTTCTGCCGAGAAAAGGTGGGGAGCTGCAAAAGTTTTTTAGAACTTTTGACTGGAAATTCCAGCTCAAGAATTCGAAAAAATTCCCCCACTAGATCAGCAAAAGCTGGCGCATCAGTGGTGGGAGGAATGCTTGCAGTAACAGCAATGAGTTGTTGAGGAGAAAGGTTTATTGAAGTAGGTACCGGGTTTGGATTATTCGGCACAATCCCGTGATGTGCAATTACAGCTTGCAAAGCAGCTTGAAAGGCGGTGGCGATGGCTATGGCGTAAGCTAGATTGGGAATCTGGGTGACACCCAAAATCCTTGTAGATGTTGTTCATAGACATCCAATGCCTCATAGTGCATATAACAAGCCAATTGTTTGAATGTAAACACCTCAATGTAATTAGCGCCATACTTGAGCTCCAATTCACAAACCATAGTTGAGAAAATTGCCTTGAACTCCCTCAAAAAAATAGTACCTGGCCTTGCGCTGAACTTCTCAATTCTCCCAAAGGAACTATTGACCTCCATGGTGTATATGGGAGTTGAAGTCACAGCTTGCAACGGAGTATACGACGATGGTGTGAAAATAGGTGTAGCAATAGGCGTACCCCACTTATTAACCCCTCCAAATGGACTTTGATGTAATGTTGATGTAGTGTAACCTGAACCTGAATTCCTGGTAGGAGTTGTACTAGATGATGGTGGTGCTGTGGATGCTTGATGGTACCGTCGTGAAGATCGTGAACTCAAAAAAATCGGCTCAAAGGATTGTGTGTTACTTTGTAGCTGATACCTGGGTTCTAGCCGAACGATAGTGCTCTCATCATCTGAGGACATGGTGTTGTCCCATGCCCTAAAATGTTGTGATAGTACACAGCACTAACTACAAAATTCTAACACAACGTACAATTTGAAGAATAATACAGTGCGTTGTTAGGAATGACCCATGACACACAAAGATCGCATGCAGTTCAAACGAACATCGGACGAAGGTTGGACGAAAGTCAAACAAACATTAGATGAAAAGGCAGGACGGCAAGATGTAGGATGTACAACGACATGACAACAGGATGCAGGACCAACGGACGGAAGTCCCTGGACGAAAGTCTAACGGACGGAAGTTCAACCAATTAAAATTCATGGACGGAAATCAACACCGCAATGTTGAAGGTCATAACGCCGTAAAGTGCCCGTGAGCTTTGTGGTGATGGCCGATGGCAACATGGAGCTATAGCGATGCAAGCTCGCACTATTGCAACACTGCAAGCTCTCAACGTTATAACACTTCAAGCTAACGATGCTGCAGCACAATAAGCTCACGTCGCTACAATGCTACAACGCTGTTACAGCACGCGTCGTGGGAGTACTACTATAGCTTACGTTACAGGAACGCTACTACAGCTTGCGTCACAGCAACATTGCGGCGCTGTTACAGCATGCATCATGGGAGTGCAACAGTGCTATTGCAACAAGTGTCGTAGCAACGCCACTACAACTCACGTCGTTACGGCACTATTGTAGTAGCGCTGCAATGTTGCTTCAGCTCGCATCATGGCAACGCTGCAGCACTGTTACGTTACGACGCTGTTGTAGTAAACATTGTAGCAACAATGCTACAGCTCACGTTGTTGTGGCATTATTGTAACAAGCATTGTGGCAGCGCTACGGCGCTGCTTCAGCTCACGTCATTCCGATGCTACAACAAGCGTCATGGCAGCACTACGGCACTGTTGTAGCAAGTGTCATAGTAACGTTGCTGTAGTTCGTGTCACTATGGCATTGTTGCAGTAGGCGTTGTAACAGCACTGCGGCGCTGCTTCAGCTCGCAACAGGCATCGTGGCAGCGCTAAGGCATTGTTGCGTTACAACGCTGTTGTAGCTCATAGCAACAATGGACAATAGCACATTGTGCAACGATGGCAAGCGGCACTAGTGCTCGCGACAACAGCAAGCAGCACTACATTGCTCTACAGCGATGGCAATCGGCCAAAATTTGTGTTTTCTTTTTTTTTAACTCGATAGTTTTAAGAGAGAAAAAAAGAGCAAGAAAGAAAGAAAAAAGATAGAGCTTTGAAACATGTTTCGTGGCTCTCTTGATTGGCATAACACAAGCTCCTTACTATAATGTCAACACCCTTCGGCAACAGTAACACTAGCACCCTCTAGCAACAACAATAACTTAAAACTCAAGAACTTACAAGTAAAAGAAATTTGTGGCTTTCAACATGAAGCCCAGAAAGTGGAGTTTTTCTGAATTGAATTGTAAAGAAAGAAGGAAATGAAATGTATGTAGATGGTGGTCGTGCAATGGCCGCCGTGAGCATTTAGAAATCCTAGCTTATTATGGAGGAAACTCCTGACAAAGGAATTCTAGAAAAACTAAAAGGAGAAAGAAAGGTTTGGGCCTTTTATATCGTCGCCAACAAATTGAAACGCTTAGTACCTAATAGCGTACAGTCATCTAAGACCGTACATTAACCCCAAAAGCACACATGGGCATGCCCGTAACTGGCCATCATGTATGAAGCCATGTACGGGCACGACACATTCTTACTCATCTTCCTATCATTATTACAATTCATAGTTTTTTTTTAAAGGTTCAAATTGAGTAACTTGTTATATTGATTAATGAACATATACATTTTGATTAAAGGCCAATGGTTTAACTGACACATGTATTTGTTAATTGATAAATTTGACTATAATGGTTTATTTGATAAGTTATATAATCATAATCAAAATGACCAATGGTTTTTAATCAAGTTGAACGTTTAGTCAAGATGGCTAATGAATTTTAATCAAATATGACATGGTCTATTACCCTATGTATCTACCTCCTACCAATTCATCCACCTATTTATTTAGTTAATTACTTAGCTACTTATTACCCACCCCCACCCACTTACTTATTATTTACCTATCTACTTATCTATCTACCTACACCTTTTCGCCTACTTACTTACATACCTACCTACTTACTTACTTACCCACCTACCTACATATCATTTATTTACCTAATTTTAACCACTATATTTAACCATTAGGTTTACCCAAAATTTAACCATTAAATTTATTTTAAATTTAACCACTACGTTTAACCATTATGTTTAATCACTAAATTTGGCATTAATTTAACCAAAGTTAAACCATTAAATTTCGCCAATAAATCTAGCTTACATTTAACCATTAAGTATAGCCATTAAATATAACTTAGGTTTAGCCATTATGTTTAATCATGAAAGTTATCCACTAGGTTTAAGTTGGGTTTGGCCATTAAGTTTATTGACTAAATTTAACCATTAAATTTATCAATTAGATTTAATCATTATGTTTAACCATTAAATTAATTTTAGTAATTAAATTTAATCAAGGTTTAGCCATTACTTTAAATCACTAAGTTTAGTCATTAGGTTTAACCATTATTTTAAATCATTGAGTTTAGTGACTAGATTTAACCATTAGTTTAAATTGTTAAATTTAGCCATTAAGTTTTGCCATAAGGTTTAAGCATTAATTTAAATCATTAGATTTAGCCACTATGTTTAGCCATTACTTTAAATTGCTGAGTTTAACCATTAATTTAAATCATTGAATTTAACCATTAGTTTAACTTATTAAATTTAACCACTACATTTAACCATTACTTTAAGTCCTTGAGTTTAACCACTAAGTTTAGCCATTACTTTAAATCCCTAAGTTTAGCCACTACATTTAACCATTACTTTAAGTCCCTGACTTTAACCATTACGTTTAGCCATTACTTTAAGTCCTTCAGTTTAACCACTAAATTTAGCCATTATTTTAAATCCCTAAGTTTAGCCACTACATTTAGTCATTACTTTAAATCCCTGACTTTAGCCACTAAATTTAACCATTAGTTTAAATCACTGAATTTAACCACTACGTTTAGCCATTACTTTAAATCCCTAAGTTTAACCACTACATTTAACAATTATTTTAAATCATTAAATTGAGCCACTATGTTTAACCATTACTTTAAGTCCTTGAGTTTAACCACTAGGTTTAACCATTATTTTAAGTTGTGGAGTTTAACCACTACGTTTAGCCATTAGTTTAAGTTGGTGAATTTAACCATTGGGTTTAACCATTACTTTAAATTTTTAAGATTAATCACTATGTTCAACCATTAGTTTAAATCCTTAAATTTAACCACTAGGTTTAGCCATTATTTTAAGTCGATGAATTTAACCACTAGGTTTAGCCATTAGTTTAAATTAATGAGTTTAGCTATTAGTTTTCAACCATTAGTTTAAGTCTTTGAGTCTTTGAATTTTTTTTGATCAAAGGTTTTTTTTTCATTTATTTATTTATTTTCTATTTGTATTGTTTGATTATGGTTTTTTTGTGTTTATTTATTTGTTTGTATTGTTGGTATGAAAGTTTTTTGTTGTATTTGTTTTGTATTATGCTAACTATTTCAACATGTTTGTTGTGTATTGGATTCATTTTTAAATTGTGTTTTTTTTTATTACATTACATTTTTTCCATTGCATTTTTTTTTGGTATGATGAAGAAGGGAAAAAAAGTGAGTTATTTTCCCATTGTCAATGCTTGTAATGTTTTGATTTAGGTTTCATAACATAGATAATTTAAATATTAAAATATAAAAACAAAAATCACTATTTTTGCAAAACATACACTTGTTTTGATTCTCCATTTTATTATGTAAATTTCTTGTGTAAAATAGTGTAGTTAAATGAAATGAGAATTAATAACAATCGAAAATGAAAATGAAAATGAAAATGAAATCTATTTCAATGACATAAGTATGAAGGAAAAAATTAATGGATTGGAAAATAATCTCAAGTCACTAAACAAAAAATAACAAAGCTAAACGAAGTGGAAAAGAAAATATGGAAATGAATCTTTAAAAATTGAATGTTCAAAGTAAAATATGAAAAGTGCATAACATAAATGCAATATGTTGGGTCTTCTATTGTGTTAATGGTAGGAAAAAGATTAAAGGATAGAATCCTCAAAATCATCAAGCTACAACAATCCTATAAATGCATTTAATCCAAGCATGAAAAAGAAAAGGTTTAATATAATATGATAAGACCTATGGAAAAATTATTTTGAAAAAACATGTGGATGTAAACCATCCCATAATTGCAAAAGCATTTGAAATTGAAATCAATAATCAAGCGAAAGGAATTGTGGAAAAGCAACTAGCAAAAAAAAGGCCTAGTGTATCTAACAATGCAATATTATTATCTTTTGGTGTAAAAGATCCTTTTGAAAAGGATGATGTGCAACAAAAAAAAATTCTACAAAACTTAAAACTTTTAATTGTGAAGATCATTTTCCCTTTTAATTTGTGGAAAGTGTTTAATTCAAACACTACTAAAATTCTTGGTTTTTCAAACAATTCAAATTGAGTAAGTGATCTTTTTTTATTAACAAACATGTCAAGTTTGATTAGAGGCCTGAAGCATGTATTTTTTGACTAATCAAGTTGTTTAAATTGATTTATTTGATCGATACATCTAATTAAGTTAGATAACCCTAGTCAAAATGGCCAATGGGTTTTAATCAAATGGGACATTTAGTCCAATTGAACATAAAAAAATTGACATCATTAGTTTTCTAGTCAAATGGGACGTCTAATGCCTAGATGTATTCACGACTGGGGTATTAAAAAATAATGATTTGTATTTAAAGCACTGCAAAAAACAACTTTGGATTTTGTTTATCTTACATTATTATATTTGTAGTCGATTGTTATATGCCAATAGATAAAATGATGTCTTGTTAAATTAATACAAATATTTTAAAATAATTTGGATACTATGTAAATGTCATTTTGAGTTTTGTAAACTAATTATATCAAATGTCTAAAATACACTTTTTTTTAAGGGAATAAAAAGGACTGCATAAAATCATATAATTGATTTCAAATTTTTTGTAAAACAAAAACATGCCTCTTTCTATGAAAGTACATGTTGATTGGATGAACTTGATGAAAAACCAAATTATACAAAAATCTCAAAGTCTTGAAAATTCGAAAAAAAAGGTTGCAAGGAAAATGACTCATTTCTTTTACCATTTGACAAAAAAATTATATTCAACAGGTTCAAAATGTTTAGCTTGAGGTGCAAGTCACATGTGTAGGAAATAATCTTGCCAAAAAACATGTTTGGTTGTCCATTGAAACTCACTTCAGGAATGTTTAGGAATTTTTAAATTTTTAGCTATAAACCAAAATATTCATACATAATTATGTATGAATGTGAAAACTCACCACCACCACATGAATTATCTTAAATTGGACTAATCAATTTTTTTCACTTAATTTTGTTTCAAATATTGTTATTTGCAAAAAGTAACCCCATAAAAATCCTACATTTTTTTTTCTTTTTTTTGGAACCCCAATCGTGAATAAGCCCACCTATTACAAACCTACCTTCTACCTTTCACTTACAATTTTACAACCTACCTACCTACCAACCTACCTATCTATTTATTTGCCTATCCACCCACCCACCTACCTAAGTGTACTACCTACCTACCTATCCACCCACATATAACTTACTTACATATTAACTACCTTCTTACTTATCCACCCACCCACCTATCTCTTACAACCTACCTACCTACCTTTGCATTTCATAATTTTGCAATGATGTGTTAAAATAAACACATGAAATAAAAAAATTGACAAAAGTTGAACACCTTTTGATGGTGTGATCCATTGGTTAAAGACTTGGTTTCTTATTGGGAAGGTCAAAGGTTCAATGTAAATGCTTAAAGGGCTAAGTTAAGTAGGGTAGGCTAAGTAGGATATACTAGGTTAGGTTAAGGTAGGTCGAATAAAATAAGGTAGGGTAGGCTACCACCTACCTACCTACCTACCACAAAACAAAAATTTGATAATAAGCCTACTTATATATTAGTACCCAAAACCTACTACCTATTACTTAGCCTACCTAATTAATTAACTAATTAAAAAACATTATGATATATCAACATGATAAAATTTAATGTTGAAAATTCTAAATAATTGTTCATATTTACCAATGCCATGGGTCTTTTAAAGTTTCAAAAACCTCCTAAACCCTACTACACATTTAATGGTTAGTTCATTCAAGAAAGCTAAGGGAAAAAATTAGATCACAAATCCAACAATTTCATTGGCCAATTCATTTTTGTTACATTTAATTTCATGTACATTTATAACTAGGATTTATAGTCACAATTGAAGTTGAATAAGATGGCACGTGGTGTCTAGTGGCCTATGAACCACATCCCAAGTTGCAAAAACAACTACATTTTCATCTATTTTGAAATGCCACTAAAAATAGATGATGTACATCCACTTTTCATCATCACTTTCATCCAAACTAACATTAGTCGCAAATCATAGTTGAATATGCAACTATAAACCACTTTTTAGTTGTTTTTCCGACTACAAGTCGTTTTTACTATGGTGCCACAAAGGATAGTTGCATCAATAATCAAAAAAATGGTTGATTTGGACACAAGTCACAAATGTGTGGGTTGGTATGGACATAATTCCTTGTAGTGGCAAAAATTTGACTAGTCAAAATGGCCAATCAAATGGTCCATACTCTTCTAGTTAAAAAAATCACCCTAGTCACAACAAACATGTTGAAATTGACTTGTCCAAAATGATGGAATGGTGTTTTTGACACTTGTTTAAATTGGGTATTTTTTGACTAAATTTACCAATTAAAGAAACCAAATTTTTTAGTCATGAAATGTTTAGTTTCACATTTTTGTTTTCAAGTTGTCTTCCTTTTTAAAAAATATTTTTATTCAGAAATATTGATTAACTTGGTGAAAAAAACTAAACAAAAATATGTTTTTCCAAAAGGGGCAAATTGCATTTTTGCAATAGCAAATTTTGACTTATGGATGTTTAAAGGGGCACATAATATATTTACTCTTGTTGTTAACTTTTTGGGAACTAATTGATAACCTCTTCAAATGACTGTTGGTTTGTTTGAAACATTACAAACTATTAATCAACGCTTGACCAATAATATGATAATATTGTTTAATCAATATGGGTGAAAGAAAAAACATTGTTTATGTGAAAAATGAAAGGTCAAATCACCTACATGAAAACATGTTTTAATCGAAACACATTAGAAAGCAAAGGTGTTGTGGAAAGACAAAACCCATAGACCATTAATGGAATATGTACAATTGAATACACTAGTAGTTGCATAGAACTTTCAATTTGGGCACTACAATAAGGGCAAGAAACATGTAACCCAATTGATTCCTTATGCAGTTTGGAAAAATGTATATGCTACATACAAAGAAAAATACCCAAATTGTACATTTCAGGAGGAAACAATAAAAAATATTAATTGTGAGAGGCATTGAAGGAATCGAAAACTAGGATGACTAACCAAGATGATTCTAACAAAGCCACTCTTCAATGTGATAATGTTTTAAAACAATTGAAAATCACCGATGGACATGCCTTTAAGAATGTTTTAAATAGTCTTTTCTAGATGGTCCAAGACTCACATTTATTATTAGTATTTCATTAAACATAGGTAGTTCATGGAATCAAAATAAAATTTTAATGGTAAAATAATAATTTTAGACCTCACATTTTAGGTTGCAATAATTTAAAAATTCTTCTAGAGGGAAAATAATAATTTAAAAATTGAAATTTCAAGTTGCAATAATAAGAAGGATTTTTTCTAAAGTTAAAATAATAATTTCAAACTTGAAATTTCAGGTTGTACGATTAAAAAAGAAATCGGAGGCAAAATAATAATTTCAAACTTGATATTTCAGGTTGTAGTAATAAAAATTTATTTTTCCAAAGGGTGAAATTACAACTTACAAAATTCAATTTAATTTTCCAGAAGGGAAATTGAAGAATCAAATAATAAAATTCAACATTCCAAAATGAAATAAAACTTTTCGTAAACAAGTTTGAAGTTCTTTCTTTTATTTTTCCGACTAAATTTTAAAATCCTATGTACCATAAACCTATCCAAAATGGTCCTTAAACCTTTGTCAACCCTAAAAGTCTCTATCCCATCCAAAGTTTGATTAATCTCCCATTTGCTCCCCAATGACCTCACAAGTCATATCCATTAATTCTTCACCTCTACATAAAATTTGTAAGTAGGGCAACACTATGAAACAAGGGGCTAAACTTGGGTTTGGCAAAGTCAAACCTTTTAATTAACATTCACCACTTGCTCTTGAACCCCCCAATGGCTCATTTCACTATATCATGCATGCATCTTATTGTATGCCTTCATCGTGCCCAAGTGCATAACCAAAGACAATTCACATTCACCAATCCATCACAAGATAAACATTTCTTCACCCATGTAACCCAAGTCCCCAAACAAATATTCAAAGGATTCATTCATGTGGGCGAAATGGTTACACCAATTGGCATAGATATTGAAATGTTAGAATATGCTTACAACATGGTATGACCCTAGGTATCTAGTGTCAATGTAAATGAAGAGGTTTTGGTTGTCAACAAGGATTATGTTGTTCATTGAATAGATCTTTTTCCTACCAATGAACCAAGTCCGATGCATCACATTATTCCATAACTTACAAATTTGCTCCAAGGTTCCATTCATGAACCCAATGCAACTTGGGAAGTCTTGGATCCCCCTCACCAAGATAACCCTCTCTTTGACAATCAACCATAGGATCTCATCCGCAATAGCATTATTAATGCATGATGAAATGAATAGTGCATCATTGCAAATAGAAGCCTTGGACCAATTCCACATGAATGCATCATGCATGGTTACATTATGTTGCTTGAGGTGTAGTGTGAAATTTGAAAGGCGTTGTTTTGGAATCCACCTACATGGTCAACTGAAAAGCTTATGAACTTCGCTAATTGATCTTATATGGTTGATGATAGTCGACACCATGAGCATCACCAACTCTTCAAACTTAGCTAAAGTGAAGTTTGTCAAGGTTCAAAATAATTTAGGTGTTGTGCGTAATGTTGCTAAGATGTCTCAAACTCCAACATTTGGATCTACAAACTAACTATCACCCTCTACCATCATGGTTGCACCCTCTACCATCATGGTTGCAGGGAAAAACTCCTTTGAACTAGTTGCAACAATAGAGGCTACTTGAAATAGGACAAAAGCCTCAACATCCACATCATTAATATTCCCCTCAACATTAAAACTATCAAAGTTAAAAGAGTCTAAAGTGCTAAACAAATTTTAAAAATTAAAAAAAACAACTATATTTACTTTTGTGTGAAAAATGGTCCACTGGTCTATGCTCAAGCCAAAAAATAAATCCAAAAAGCCTTTTTCCTCAAGCCTAGATTATTCCAAAGAAAAACTTTTGCTAAACCAATGGGCCAAAAAATATTATGCCAAATCCAAATAGACTTGTTGCCTGTTGTTCATGAAAGCTTTTAAAGGAAGGATTCTAGCCTTTATAGGTTGTTTTGGATACCTTGTTGAAATATTTAAAATTGGATGTTCATTGGTTTCATTAATGAGATTTTTGCTTCCAAAATACAAAATGGTCCCATGGGTTTAGGTTTAGGTAACCTATATGTAAGTAATTAGGTAGTCTATCTAACCTAAGTAGCTATATTTCCTAGGTAAGTGACTCCCTTTGTCAAATGGATTTTTCAAGAAATTAAAACATGCTTCCAAGGTAAAATGCAAAAATGCAAAAATTAAATAGATTTTTCCAAAAATTAAAACATGTTTCCAAGGTGAAATGTTAAAATGCAAAAATTAAATGGACTTTTCCAAAAATTAAAACATGCTTCCAAGGTGAAATTTCAAAATGAAAAAATTAAATAGATTTTTCCAAAAGCTAAAACATGCTTCCAAGGTGAAATTAAAGTAGGTAAATAGAACCCCCAAGAGGAGGGTAGATAGGTTGACGAAGGAAGGTAGGTAAGTTGACCCCCTAAAAAGACCCTTAAGCTATAATGGTAGTCTAAAAGATTTTGACCCCCTATTCATGCCATATTGGGAGTTTGGGTCAAACTTTATTGCATTTTAAGGAAAAATGTAAAGTGAAGGTCAAGTGACAAAGTCATGTGGTGAAAAGAGGCATAGGAAATTAGGCCACTTTCACGATATCTATATTGCATCCATAATTTTGATTATAGGTTTGATAGTAAAATCATTATGTTCCAAAAAGTTATATAATTTTAAAATGTTTGTATGGTCATAAAATATTATTAGAATTAGTGGGAGAATGTCAGTTCTTTTAACTTCACACATTTTTAAAATAATTATAGATTCTTTTTCTCCTATTGTATTGTGAGTACCTATGTTTTGAACAAATCTAATGACAATTGGTTGTTTATTAATACATTGTAGTTTGCCATAACTATGTGTTTAAAATTGAAAGAAAGAAGTTACAAACTCACCAATCCATGTTAGTTTGCCTAATGGTGATTCCAAGGTTATTCTTGAATTTGTTTTGCTTGCTTCCAACGTGAAAAAAGGTAGTTTGCAATGTTTTATAATCTTTCATTTCTTTTCTAAAAATATGAGAAAAGAAAAGTTCACAACATGTTGCAATTCCATCTCCAACTGAGACCACTCGACCGATCTCATCTACTTGCAATTTAGTGTAGTAATTGGTAATTTTTTTTTCTAATAATGTAAATAGTTGTTCATCATGTAAAACTTTAAGTTTAAAAGCGTTTTATGAAATATCTTTTTTTATTGATTGTGAGGAAAGTGTGATTATCATCAAGCAATATGATAAAAAAAATCTTTGTATCTTATGCTTCTAAAATGCCATCATCATTTGCATCCAATGACAAAATTTGAAGTTGATTATACAAATTGAATAATTGATGAAGATTGTAACCTAGATGTTCTTAAATAGGCTACCCAATACAAGTGAACCAATACAAGAGCTTATTGCCAAAAAATTGTTGATTTTCAAACATTACCAAGTGGATCCCAAGGAAATCAAGTGTCCTTTTTCAATGATGGGAAAAGCACGAATCCTTGTCTCTTATTATTGATTTATTGGCCTTTAAATCTTGAGCACTCTAAAATCACAAATTGAAATCAAGAAAAAAAATTCTTTACATACTAACTAATATAAAAATAGTGTCATTTACAATCGAACAATCTAGAAAAGTTGAAATTTGTGAGAAAAATTAGCCAAGTTATTTTTTTAATTCTTAATTTAATAAAATTATTGGAAATGGATGTAAACTTAAAAGAGGGGTCTAAAAAATTTTGAAAGTTAATTTGAGTGAGATGAAATTGTGAACATATAAAATTTTAGAAACAAATCTTTGCAGTTTTATTTTTTACTAATTATTTTTTTGCAAGTTGTAATTTTTTAGCAAATAAAAATATTTCAATTTGTCATGTAAGAAAATTAATTTTAATAATTGGTTTGTGAAAATACCAATTGCAAACTGGTTATTATGAAATGTATGAAAATTATTAGCACTTTGAAAATTAGTTGGAATTTTTTTTTTCCAAATTTTTGGAAACTTAATTAGTTCTTTTTTAAATGAAAATAAATAAATAAATAACTGAGGCAATTCTTATAAGCTTTTATAAGAATTGGACCAAGCAAATTTTTTTAATTGAAAATTGCCCAACACTAATGACAAGCAATTGACTTCATCATCATCCATGAAGAGTTGACTTGTAACAAGATCATCCAATTTAACCTCCTCATCCATGAAGGTTTTATTTCTTGGATGATAATCTGCTTCAGCCTCATCCATCAAGGGTCTTAGTCCACAACAATAATCCAACTTCCTCATCATCCATGAAAGTAGTATTGTAGAAAGATCATCTAAATCATCCACCTCATCCATGTGAAGATTTAATTTCTAGGACAATAATGTGCTTCGTCCTCATCCATCAAGGTCTTAATCTTAAGGACGATCATCTAACACCATATTCATCCATAAAGGTCTTTCATAGTAACAATAATCTGACTTTCTTCCTCCTTCGTCATCCTTCAACCGATGGATGAAACTCTATGTTTTGCATCTTCTCCTAATCCGCAATTAGTGAGCTAAACAAAGATTAGGACCTGATTGTAACTTTACTAAAGCATGATTGAGTGAATTAATTAAGTATGATTAGGTGTGGGATTAGGGCCGTTTTGCGGCTTCGCCTAATCCTAAATTAGTGAACTAAACAAAGATTAGGGCCTTATTAATTGAACACATTAAGCATGATTAAGTGAGGAATTAGGGCTGTTTTTGCGGCTTCGCCTAATCCTCATTTAGTGAACTAAACAAAGATTATGACCTCATTAATTGAACTAATTAAGCATGATTAGGTGAGGGATTAGGGCTGTGGCGGTGGCGCATCATCGTCTCTCGCTAGGCGACGTTTTCCGCAGAGCATCTGTCGAAGGTTTTTTTTTTGGAGTTGCAAGATCTGCGCAATCTTTTGTATTTTTTTGTGCATTGCTACGTCTGCGTAGAATCTTTTGATGTTCGTTTTGTTTCTGGCATCTTCTTTGTTTGTGAGTTTTTACAGCTTTTTTTTTTCATGCCGTCGGTCGTCGGTTTGTTGCGTTGCAGAGTTGAGATCTTGGTCTCCTCATGTCAAGGAGGGTTTTCCTTTTTTCGCGGATCAAGAAGCATCATGATGAGCCCCTAGTATCAACTGCCCTGGAAACCGACTCGGTGTTGATAAATCGGGAAGGAAACGAACGGATTGAAGTCGGCGGATAGCAAACTGTTCGCACAAAGGAGCCGCCTCTTACAATGTCTGCAGTGCTCGGATAGCGATTTTTGGAACGGCTTATCGTCGATCTCTTGGAGCAGAATCCTAAGTGCACAGGTGAGGGTCTTATGCTGTCTCCGGATCATCTCCATGTTTTGTTCGGATCATTTGTTTTTTGCCAGTACTTGTGTGTATGTCACTCTGTTTCCTGTTGCCTATTTCATATCGAGTTTTTTCATTACTTCCACGGTTAGGTTCGAATTGGGGATTTATGAAACTCTTGTATCAAACTTCTAGTTTGGCGCGATAGTTGCAAAGGGAAAAAAAAAAGAGAAAAAACCATAGTAGCAGAGAACTTTCAAAAAGCTTTGTTTGCCCTAGTGCAGATTGAACCAGCGCTGCAGACCATTGAAAGCTACCGAACATATATTAGCTCCTCGTTCACTGCTTCTGCAATTAGGTCAAGGAAGCCTGGGAATTGATGGCTTTTTTGTTCTTGGTTGTTTGCAATTTTTATGTGCAGTGCTTTTGCAGTACCAATTTCGATGCTGTTCACAGCTTTCTCAACCATGAACTTAGGGTGCTTGAGCTGCAACACAATTGAGGGCTCCACAAAATCATTCAGGATGGAAGATTCAGAATTTGAGATACACTCCCTCTCTGTTCGGTCACAAGATGACAGAGTCTGCCTCACCACTTGCTGGGCAGCTAAGAAGCAGCAACCGCATCTGCCTCCTCCTCCATCAAATATTGCTGCAGCAGAGCCAGTGTTTGCACAGGGCTCCAAGGTTGCTCCTCTTGCTGATGATGAAGATATCATACCACGACTGACTCGATGCTATGCCATCCGCAGAGATTGCATTTTATTCCAAAACTGGTCTGTCAATGATGTTGCTGCTGCAACACTCATCAGTCAATGAAGGAGGGAAGCCTATGATCAAATGGACACAGATAGATGCAGCCCTTAATGTAATCTTTCATCACATGTTGTGATTTAGTTTTGTAGAGAGAAATTTCCTCGCGTAAGCTCTCACTCACCATCTTGTCAGTGTGTACGTCTGAAACTGGTTTGTTTCAGGAATTTAGCTTTTGTGATGTATTCTCATGTAAGATTCCTTCTGAAGAGAGTCATACCACAGGCGTGATTTGCTTAGTTCATTTCTAAAACAAGAAGTCTTGTCACAGAGTGCATTCCAAGTTTGAATGAAATTGTGCTCAAATGATGTTCAGATAATAGGGTATTGGATAAGCAGGCAATATTTCTTTCTTTGTATGTTGGTGTCATAGATGTACCTAAATCAAATCCACTATATAGTTCCTGGGATTCTTCTGTTCTTTTTGCATGCTGGGTGAATAATCTGACTTCCTTTTTTTGCAATTTCCACACAACCTGAACCCTGTTCTTGCGCATTGGGAGGCTTTCTCCTACTGTTTGAAAGCTGGCTTATGCACAAGAATAGTGTTTGCATGTTGGTTATGATTTCTGCACAAATAGGTCCTGCTCATTCACGATGAAAGTGTGCCTAGCAGAGCAATAATGAAGGCTCTGAGTAGATGAGATGTGATATGTCTCTGGTAGTTTTGCTGTTGAAGTGAGGTTTCAGAAAACTTCACTTCCAGCAGCAAAACTACCAGGATTGAAACTTGGGATACCCACCTGTGATACACATCAGTAAAGCAGGGTTTTTTGGGGGGGTTGTATTTGAAAGCACCTCCCTGCATGGAAGATTCATTCATCAGTTGAAGGACCTTTCTGCTTATCACATGCAAGATCTTATGCCTTTCAAATGAAAAACCTTTCATGTTTAACAGTGGAGAGGGCCTGCTCCTACAATTCTCCACTAATTTATAGGCCTTTGCCCTCAAGGCTATCCCTCAAATTAGGGAAAGCTCTCAGGAGCAGGCAAAACCCTATCCTAATCCAAGAGGCAAAACTGTCATGTTTTGAGCCTGGCCATACATAGATCACAAGGCAGGGTAGGAGCAGGGATGCACATTATGCCTACAAGAGGCTTCTTGCACCTACCTTCTTACTGGTAGTTGTGAGAAGCCTACAGGAGGGCACCTTTGCCATTTGTGAACAATGCACCTTATGCAGCCATTTGTGAAAAGGAACAGGCTGAAGCAATAATCAGTACAAAACTTAGAAGCAAGTAGTGTACATATCTGAGGTCCATTCCTCAAGAAACTCTCTACTTTGACCTTACACAGATTAGCCTTCAAAGCTTGTATTTACTGATGGATAATTCTCTTTCCACAGAACTCACTAAAGTGACATCCCAAAAAGACTGCAAAACAGCTTGAAGCCACTTACTGTGCATTTTGGTACTTCCACTACAGAAATTGAACTTGGGTTCCAGAGTCCACAGTCTTCTTGTTTCTGGTGCTGCCGCCATGGCTTCCATAATGCATCTAGTTACCAGTTTGCCAGAATCATTTGTCCTCCAAAAGAACATGAGGCTAATCCCCATGTTGCTAGCTCCACTTCACAGCACCTTTTGTTTGATCACCTCCCAAAGATTTTCTGCAAATTGGTGACTCAATGCCAGTAATGTCTGCAGTCTTCTCAATGAAAACTCCCCCCTCGAGACTTATGTGTACCTGACAGTTTTTTTTGTCAATGGTAGACTGTTAGCATCCAGATACAATTAAGATGAATAGAGAAAGGCAATTAAAGTCTGAGAGGCCACCTTAGTATAGGTAATGACAATTATCTGCCAGTTTGTACCTGAGACATGGTTCTTGAACGAAGGGTTGGGGAGGGGGAGCCAGGCTTGCTGATCTGAGTATCACCAGTGAAGGAGAGTCACTTTTGATGTTTCCTTGGTGATTCCTCAGATTCAGTTCTAATTTGAGGGCGGAACTTGGCCTTTGCAGATTCCATTGCTGCCATGTAGCAGCAGGTTGTTCACTTGAAACTCATAGGGAGATCATTTTCACCACCCTCCACTTCCTTCATGTTTTTTGCCATGTCATTGAGAAGTTCCTTGTTGGCTGTATGAAGGCTTTGAACAACCCATGTCAGAAAATACAACAGTTTGAATCTCTCTTTTAGAGCTATCTGTGATACAGCATAGTAAGCATCTTGAACAGTCTGACAAAGGCCGACTTAGACACAGGGAGATAACAGTAAGGAACCTAACAACACTCTTCACTTCCAAACAACACTGTGAGGGGAATTCACAACCTTGAAAACTGCCTCCTTTTTATCTCCACAATTCAATGCTTGAGTAAATGCATGAAAGTGCTAAGACAAGAGGTTGTGAACCTGCTGGGGACTGCTTGGGACTAGCTTTCCCCAAGCCCTCTCTTTCATGATCACCAGCACTATTGCAGTCAACACTGCTAACTGATGTCACACTATTTATTGTCACATCTTTCAATGCATAAGCTTCAGGAGAGAGACTGCCTTGCAGATCTGAAGGGATTGGGACATGCCAAGAGGATAGATGGTCTGTAGATGGTGGTGATGTCACAATGTTCTCATTCACAACTGATGAAAAAGGATGAATCTACAGACCGAGGTGGCATCAGGGCTGCATCTTGAACAAGTGTGGTTAGTGACTGCTCTGTGGATGGAGCCTTCCCAGAATATGCAGGGTTCTGCATGGGGGAATCAGCAGTTGTGGGGACAGGAAGCTTTGGTGGAGGTGGAAGGGGCAGAGGAATGGGTTCAGCCTTCCCATTGTGCACTGGTTGGGATACCAAACAAGGCTTTGCTTCATGTTTCTTTGTTGAAGGTTTCCGGCCATCCTTGAGGCCCACATCACCTATGTTTGTCAACATGCTTTGTCCTGACTGCCAAGGACTTTGCAGATGGAAGACAACCAGCTTTCAGGTAATCCAGGTTGTGATTTTCCCATGCATGCACAGCCATCCACCAGTCCATCCAACTCCAAACCCAATGAGGTTGATGAGGTTCAGAATCAATAGACAGCATGTTCCTCTGTGGTGTGCTCCGTTTCAACTGACCGTGCATATATGTGGAATAGAGAGTCATTTACTTTCAGCACATAATGATGCAACATGACAGCTGAAAACACCTGGACAATCAAGAGAGTATTTCAGAGCTTGATGCTCGGTTTGCACATATGACAAACAAAGGCTGTTTAGTAAACATACGTGTTGAGAAAACACATTGGCCATGGCTTGCTCATGCTTTCGTGCTGCCTCTTCTCAATTCTGCAATTTAGCCTCGTTGTCTGGCACTGTTGTCCAACTTCCTTCCTCTAAAGACCAGCCAAAACCACACACATTGCAAGTGTGTTAATGTGTTTGTGACATGGATGGTCAATTGGTCAATGTCGTTGCTTCTTATGTCAGTGGGGTTCTGAAGAGATCTGGCCACTAAACTTGCTCTCTCAACAGTCACCCTAAAGTCCAGGTCATGAAATGCAGGGAAACTAGTGTGCTGATAATTTAACCGGACTAAAGGGGACACAACAGTAGGGATCTGACATACAGCAGTTTTACTAGGTTGAGCAAGGAGTTGGCGGTGTTGCTTAATCTGCTGCTGTACAGCTTGGTCATGCTGTGACATCCGTACCCAATGACCACGGACACAAGCTTGGACTCGCACAAGAGCTTTCAGAGCCCACAATGTTGTGACAGCTTGTCTCCTCACAATGCATCCATGAACCAAGGCTTGAAGTCTTACCAGACCTTTCAGAGCCTGTCATGAGAAAACAAAGTAATAACACTCCTGGGACTATTCCTACATGGAATCTTCCAAGTTGTTGTGTGAACAAATGCAGGTTGAAAGCAATTGACCGCACCTTATGGATCTGTTGAGCATGAAAACATATATTTCTTTTGGAAATGATCACTCCATAGGGATGTGCAGCTTCTGTTTTTTGAAAGGAAGACAAAATGCAAATAAAAAGCATTTCACAATTAAATCATGTTTCTCTTGCTGACATGAGGAATTATCATAGGACACTGTAGAATCAGCTCTGCAACCCTTACCAAATGACCTTGGAAGGCTTGCTGAATCTTGATAGCTGCTTGCTCTTCCCTGCTCACAGCATCCTTTCCATTTACTTGCACATTGAACCCTACATTGCCCTTCAACTTCAAAGCACCTTGATGCTTTTGAAATCCATCTGTCACATCGACTGCTTGACAATCCTCTTCCTCTACATCCAAAGTTTGCTTGCTTTGTTCCTGCTCACTCTGATTCAGAATGCAAGCCTTCTCTTGCATTCTTGGTAGTGGAAGGGGAGTTAGCACCAGTTTGGTGGTAGATGAAAAGTCAAAACTAGAGTGCCAGTTCACCTTTGCTGACTTCTGTTCAGTGGCAATCATGTTAGCAATTAATGAATGACAAAATTATCAGAAACAATACTAGCATCAGAAAAACCTGAAGAAAGAAAAAGGACCTAACCCAAGTTACAAAATTTCTTTCCAAATACAAACTAGCAGCCAAGAAGAGATCAAGAAAGTGCCAGTGAGATGGAAAAGAATCTACAAACTCAGACCCAGACAGGAAGCTCAAAGGAGCACTTCAATCCATAGAGTTCATCATGGTGGAGAATCAAATCAAGACAAGAAGAAACTGATGGAAAGTAGAAAGATTATCAAGCAAGGTTGCAAGGCCAATTACCAGATTGTCTTGAGTATCATCAGCCTTATCCTTTACAGGAGACCTCAGGAATGCCTTTGTCATCACCTTCACCAACCACCTGCCAGGATATGCCTTCCCCATGGTTGTTTTCATGTTTGGCTTTTGTTTCTTTACAGTCTTTAAAGGCCTCCGAAATTGCTGCAGCCACCTCAGCCATGGATTCAATTGGTTTAGCTGAGATCAAAACTGGTATGTACACACCTACCTTGCTTCATAAAAAAGGAGCTCAATTTCCTACGCTGACATTGCTGGATTCACATGGGATTGTCCAGCTATAAATAATATGCATGAAACTTGAGGACAAGTCCAAGTGGATGGCGATGATAAGGCTGAAAAAAGAAGTGGCCAGTCACACAGAAGACACAGAGTAAGAGGGAGGAAGAAACAAACAAAACCACAAAAGCATAGTTCACCCAGAATTACCAGCAATGGCTGACATTCGAGAGGTTGAAGAACTCAAGACATCTTTTCATTAGGCTGCTACGATCATAATATAGTAGCTCTCCATTATGTCTTTTCAAGTAGTTGTGCTCAGTCATTTACAGCTCTGCTGGTCAAGCATCGACCAATTGCAAAAGCTATGAGAGCTGTGAAAGCTATAACTCATCATTAAATGACATCTATCTTTTTTCTATGAGAACATGTGTTCCAAAGTTCCTGACATGATTAGATAATTACATATTTTCACCACAGTTGCAACTCTCCTATGGAATGCGACTGTCCCTGCAGGCCCTGTGACAGTGGCTTTCCAGTTCGCTGCTGTGATCATAGCACAGTGTGTAACTGTGATCACAGCAGCCTGATGGAAAGAGACCCTTACAAGGTGAACAAGAGAGAGGTTGAACAATGCTGTTGCTCCTCCACTGTGCCCCCCCGGCTGCATCCAACTTCTAAATTGATCTTGTTGCAGAGAACTTGAGGGTCAGAGAACCGGGCGAAAAGCTTAAAAGAGCGAGCAATAGATCATCAGCTTACTGAAGATCCTGGAATCCTGGAATCCTGGAATCCTGGAATCGACCATGAGACAAAGTTGGAAATCATCATCGCTGCTCTCTCCGCAAAAGAGCACAATAATGGCAGTACAGTAGTAAAGTAAGATGAAGAAAGACTCTTGACATTGGAACCAAGGAGGAGGGAATCGTGTGCAATCGTGTGCAATTTTTTCCGTACCAGATTTGTTTGTTAGCCAGTGTAGCTTCGTTTCTTCGCACTCTTCAAAACTCGTTACTGAAGTCGAGCCAAAAGTATTGACAGAGGGAGAGAGACTGCAAACTCCAGAACTTCTCACTTATGTGTACAGATACCACCGCTCCTCAGGAATCCTCGAGGCATTCTAGAGAAACAAAGAAACATCCAAACGTTCAGAAGACAATCATCTTCATCATCAGCATCAGCATTTATCATCTTCTTCTTCTTCTTCTTCAAGCACATTCTGAATTAGCTAGCTCCTGACATTCCTGTCTCGTTTTCCACAAAAGAAAAAAATATTGCAACAACAACAACAACAATAATAACAAACTCAGAAGAAAATGCCCGGAGAAAGATCTCTCTTCTGCTACGTATTGAATTTGTGAGTACTCAGAGATCCAGAGATACAATTGTATGTATAATCCTAGACTCTCTCAACGTACTCATTTGTCCCACGCTTCCTTTCTTGCACAAGCTGCTCCACCATGATCTTCCTTCTCTGCACCAAAAAAACAAAGAAACAAAAGAAAACAAAGCAATTCTAGGGGGGTGAAACTGAGAAAAACCATCAATTTTGGTGGTAAACTGAGTTTTCATCCTGTCTTTCCTTTGTCCTCAGCGCCTCCACTGCTGCTACATATATATTTTTTCACTGCTCCTAACTGTACAACTACTAAAAGTTAGTCTCGAACCTTGTGCATTAAATGCTGAGTATCAGCATTTCATACTGAGATTTATTATTAAAATGTCTTTACTTTGCGGATACCGCTGAAAAAAGAGGGGATAGGGGGTGAAAGGAGGGCCAAAAGACAGAGTGAAGACAGTTACTCTACGGATAACTCTACAAAATTGAGACAAATGCACCAAACAAGCCCATTTTCATTCCAAAAGTACTCAAAATCATTTGAATGGAATCAATCCACACAATTTGCCGTACCACAATGTTTGTCATAATGACAACTTCCTTTGTGACTCTTGACATCTTCAGTTTACAGAGATAATTTATGACTTCACAAGAAGTACCCACTTTTTATCTGTATTCTTCTTCTCAGAATGACCAGCTCAAAGAGCCCGAGGCTGACTTCATCATGGGGGATTCTTCACTCCAGCCCTTCTTCTTCTTCTTCTTCTTCTTCTTTTTTGTCATAAAGTGCCTACATGGCTACAGAAGTCTGTGACTGCAGAGCCCAAGTGATATTTTTTTTTCAATATTTGTTGAAGGAGCTGGCTGTCTTCTCCTTAGCAAGGTAGGAGCATGGTGAAATTCTCCGTGTTGCAAGCTGAGCATGGTGGTGGCAGTTGGAAATCAAAGACATGTCATTAGTGGTGGACTCTCACCAGACCCCACCACTTTTGGTTCGCAATACCACGTCTTGAGAATGTCCAAATGCTTGGCAAAACTGTCCTCATAGTTGGGCTACAACCAATATTGAGGATACAAAATGTCCATGGCATCAAGCAATGCAGACTAAGGAATCGGTTGTTCATGTCAATACAATCATGGCTAAAATCCAACAAACTTCTAAATGCCTAAAATCCATCACTAGAAAATGATGAGTTGCCATCAATGTATCAAGTATAGAGCTGCCCCTAGCAAACATTTACTGCATCATGAATAGTAGTGACAAACTGTCATGACTACTCAACTACATCAACTCCCAACAATGGGTGTAAATACCAATATTTTCACTCAAATGGAACTTAATTTCACAAAATCAATTCATTTTTTGTCATCAACTAATCAATTGATTGTCACCAGTACTGCATAGCAGCATGGAGCCCAAGTTAAGTTTGTAACAATCCACCCAAAACTTTGGGCAACCCATTATACAAAATCTGTGTCCTAGAGTTCCATCATATTTCCAGAAGCAACAGGAAGACTCAGTTGTGATGTTGGATAGCACTCAAGAGACAACACCGAAAATAAAAAGTGACATTAAAATCATAACTATGTTAAAATCATAACCTATAACTTTGAAATCATACCTGGATAGCCATCTGGAAAAACCCGTTGCATATCTTCCAGCACACCTTATCATGCAACCAACTTAGATCTCTGCAAGTCTTTATGAATAATCCTAGTTTCTGCTCAATCAGTTCCTGAATGCAGAGTCAGCAGAGTAGAACTTTCATAAGGCTCAAAATATTATCCAAAATGACCTTTGATCCATTGCCTGAACAAAAACAAAACCAATTGCAAAACCCCAAATTCTAACTACCATGATGAATTTAGCTCTTTGACAAACTTTTGATCCAAGCTTCAACCAAGAAAACCCCAATTGCAAAGCCACTCAAATCTGCCTAATGTGACCAATTAGCTCTTTGATAAACTTTTGATCAATGCTTCAACCACAAAACGCCAATGCAAAATCACCAAATCTACCTGTCCAAAACCCTCAGCATTTATCCATATGCAACATCTATCCCAAAGAGGGGATCACTTTGAAAGCCCAAATGATTCAACTTTGATCCAAAGATTAAATGTGAAACCGAACCTGGAATGTACAGAAAAGCAAGAAATCTGCCTGCTATTTCCAACCTTTTTCTTTTCTTTCCCTCCAGTATCTCTGCAGGTTGCAACCCTGAAATGAATAATGATGTGAGCAAGAGAAAAAACAGCCAAAAATTGGACCCCCTCTACTTTACATGTCAGTTGCTATTTGAAATAAGTTGGCTTGGGGTCTTCCATCAATAAATAGCTCCACAAAAGGCCTCTGCTGCTGGAAAGTCTCAATACCGATCATTGTCAATTTAGCCCTGCAAATAGCAACCGGGAAAGAAACATTTGTCAATTAATATGTAGGCATATTGTACAACAAATTCCTCAAATTCTCATTCTAGGCAGAATAGAAAACCCTCTGGTTCAGTAACCTTCCATTTACACTATATTCACCAAGCCTGGTACCCAACATCATTGATCCTCTCTGCTCTTCAGCACTTTCTCAAAAAGAGAAAAGCTTCTCTTTCAACCTGGGTTAAGATGATCACTCAGACACAATGTATGTCTGGTGTTTTTATGTTTCTGAAAGATGATTTTGGGCAACAACCTGCCCAAGTCAACAATGCGAATTGAGGGAGCAGACAACAAATGCTGGAAAACATTGTCAGAGAGCTTCACACAGTATTGTAAGCTCAGGTGGCGTAGCTTTGGGCATAATTCACAAAGGGCCCGCACTGATGGATTAGAGAGCAAGCGGCAACCATCTAAGCGCACTTTGACAAGTCGTGGACACCCACGTGCTAGTTGAACAACTCCATAATCCGATAGATGATCACAATAACTCAGTGAGATGTACCGCATCCATACACACCTATACACACAGCCAAATTAGATGTAAGGCTCTAAACTATGACTCTGGAAACAAGCTACACTGGCCCACCTTCTTGATGGGCTTCATACACTACTGCAGAATATCATATGCACTTTCTTACTTCAAGAACTTTATTTTGTAGACCTGCAATGGGCTCCTGCAAGGATCCATTGTTAGACTCATGACCCTGGAATAACTTGGAATAACACGATTCCATGTGAGCTTGCTTTGAGGGTGAAAAATCCTTGAAAAAAGCCTGGTGAACACAACCATCATAAGACTCAAAATGGGAGGGAGTGTAAGACCCAGCAGAGAGCAATCGGAGCCCGTTATTTGAAATGCGTGAGCACCCATGCAATGCAAGTTCCTCCATTTGTGTACACACAGCTATTGACTTCAGAGCAGCATCCGAAAGGTTCCCACAGCTCAACACCTTTCTCAAGCCCACCCACCAATTACAAATCATCACAAATGGACTTGCACCTCTCTTTCTTTCCAGTTGTTGTATAACATCTGTGACAAAGCAAAGCAATGAAACCCCACAGACTTTCCATTTTATGAACCCCACTAAACTTGACAGTACATCAAAAGTTGAAGACAGGAACTTGAACAGAGATTCATGCTGATCACAAGAGAAGGATGGTTGTTCATACAAGAGATTTCAGGGACAAGTTCCCTTCACAGAGTGCAGACACCACAGCATCAGTCACGCCATGAGCTTGGCCTGCATTCACAGCTCCCAACGTACCACACTGCCCCAAGGCCTTCAATCCTGCCTCACTCAGCTGCAATTCCTCCAATCCATTTCTTCCATGTGAGAAAAAAATAATGCAAACAATCTCTTGTGTATACCTGCTGATGGCAAACAAGAGTCTGCCTGGACACAAATATACTTGGGATTTTGCAAGGTCACTAGTGTCATCAAAGACATACTTCAGATTTGAATGGTAAGATGTACAAGAAGAACTAGGGCACTTTGAGATTTGTTGTCCAACTGAAAGAGATTATAAGATAAAACAGGAGAAAATCACTGGACTGAGCCTGTATTCCACAACAGAAGGTTACCTTCTTACAGCCTTTGATGGAGATGGAGCGTAGAGACTTAGAGTGGGAGGCAAGGAGGTCAAGGGAAGCATCAGTGATTGGTGTGCCATCCAGAGTCAGCTCCACGAGCTTCGGACACCGCTATTCATCAAAAGACATCCACATCATAGAGCCTAGATATCAGGTTCTCAGTGTCAGGTTTAGTGTTGTCTAAAGCTAACCATTCAGCACTGACCCAAAACAGCAGAAACAACAAGAGAAGTGTTTTAGACAGTGACAAGGATATAATGCCCTCAGGAAGCAATTGGTTGCACAAACCCTGACCTGGATGAGCTCATACACAGGTGGGTCACTCAAGCGCTTAAAGTTGCTCAGCTCCACATGTGTAAGAAGCTTGCAAACACTTGCCACTGTCCAAAACACATGACAACATCCATGTAAAAAGCATGCCTCCAGGCTCTGGTAACTCATGACACATGAGAAAGAGATATGCATGACATCCAACCAAAAGCCTGAATAGAAGCAGGAGTGTAGGGCAAAGCTCACATTCCATGACAGCTACTTCAGAGCAGCATTCTGCACTGCTTGACAGTGCCAACTTGAGTTTCAAAGTGCGAAGAGTTAGTGCCCTATCTGCCAATGCCAGCAGGCCAATGTCCGTCACATCCTGTCCATACAATCAATCATCTCTTAACATCACTGAAGTTTCCATGCTTTCTAAACCAATCATTAAAGACCCATTTGTTCATGGCATCTCATAGTGAGAAATAACTAAGCCAAGCTTTCTGCAGAACCCAAAAGAAGAAAGAGGGCTATACCCCAGAACCATCAAATTCAGCTTTGTCAACCAAGTGAAGCTCCTCTAACAAGGGACACATGCCAATGAGCAGAAGTAGACTGCTATCTGCCACAGGTAGGGCCCCGCCATGCCTACGCTTATGGCGCAACCTCTTCAACCTCACTTTGCACTTTCTCATGTAAACAAATGTGTCCTGCACCAAAACAATCAGGCATGGCCTCTATTCAATGATGTTATCAAACCATTACTTTCAGGTTTCTATGAAACATGTGTAAAAGTGGACTTTGACTTCTATAAGATCTGTGAATGAAATGATCTCCCATGCTGATTCCAGTCATTGGGTGGTTCACTGTAGTTCCAGAACAGCAACTATACAACATGCTTGTCAATAAACAATAAATGCAGATATTGTGCACCAGGAGATTTGGGGAAGTTAATCCTACATTCTCTGACAAAACACCACAAAGAAAACCCTTCTATTTTGTAGTGGATCTCTTCACAAGTCCAGTATGTCACCCAGCAACAAGGATGAGAACAAGGCTTGTAGGAATAAAAAGGGTTAGGACTTTGCCGTGGAAAGATTGTAAGCACTAAGCTCACTGAGTGCAGGGCAGTTGCTGGCAACGGCCCGTACTACAGAATTCACATCCATCGTTACCCCACTGTCTATCATAAATGAGGTCAGCTTCCTGCAGTCAGAGCTTCCCTCACTTCAGTACAATTGCTGCAGGTTAAAAGCAGGGAGAAAAAAATGGTTGACTCACAAGAGCTTTAATGCCTCAATATATCCTTCTCTCTCCATAGTCACAGAGGGTCATCTACACTATCAAACCTACCTGCACTTATGTGCAATGCTTTCAAAGCCAGCAGCTGAGACCTTGCCTCCAAAGCCTGACCATGCAAAGCGTCGTAGAGACAGATGGGTACGATCAGCCACATGTGCAAGGAGCTCATTGCTATGATGATCACAACCACAGAGAGCCAATTCTTCAATGCCTTCTGGCAGGTTTTGCAGCACTCCGCAACTCAGGTGCCAACAGTCCTTTGCGTATATATCATGCAACAATCCAAGATCGTCATTTTGCTGTTATTCCATATCTCTGGCCACCAGAGAGGAACTAAAAAAAGTGCCCACCATCATGATTCACAAAAGACACCAAGGGAAAAAAAAGAGTTATAATCTCATTACCACTTCCAAACGCCTAAGTCTTGAACCCAGCCTATTGGATAACACTGTGAAACACTCATCGTCCAGCGCCAAGCCCGCATTCTTCAAATCCAAAAATGTCAATGTGCTGAGCGCACTGCATAACACAAAAAACAACACCTTCACATTATAGGAATACAAAAACATCCTGAGCAAAAGCTGCACATAAACCACTCACCTTCACATTACAGTAATAATAGAAAGATCCAAAACCTTCACAATATAGCAATATAAAACATGCTGAGCAAAAGGCAAACAGGAACCACTCAGAGGGGTGGGCAACTTTTGCTTGACTGATATGATGACAAAACTGCTAAAATCCCTAGCATGCATAGCTCATCCTCTTCGCTTTTTTTGCATGAAAAGAACCGAAGACAAAACAATGTTGCTAAATCCAATACAATTTGGGTGAGACCAAACTGTCAAAATGATCACCAGGATGTCAGTTCTGATCCAAGGTGTAAGCTGAGAAATCATAGGTCAAACTATGTAGAAAAGGTGGTGGGCACCCAACAGACCTGATGCATGCTGCACGTAACACAGTGCAAGCTTGAGCCACTCTTGCCCAGTCTTGAGGATGCAATGGCGCAAGAACCCGCAGCAAAATCTGATCATATACAATATATATACTAATAACACAAAATCAGTAGTCATTTTTGTAGCCCAAGAAAACCCAATCAAAGACAACAGAACCTGGATCCAAGCTCCCATGCTAGTTTGGATTCTTCATTGTCACAATTAGGGTTCTCTTGTCAACCCTAATCCTAAGTGTAAAGCTTGTTGGGTTTGTAAGATTCAAGAATGGAAACCATGACTTCAGCATGATGAATTTCATAGAGGAAAAAAGGAAAGAATGCAGTAGTATCTTCTTCCTCTCTCTTCTTCTTCTTCTTCTTCTTGAAGACTACTGGACTTGAGATATGTCCTCAGATGCTTAACTCGGCTCCTTGTTGGTACATCATCCCAGGCTCCTCAGTCCACACTGTGTGCTTCATGTTATCCAGTAAAGACTCCACAAGCTTGTGATATAATTTTTTCCCCAAGGACAATCTCTGATCAAACTACTTTGCCTTTCAGAATTGTGCAGAGTTGCAAATGTGGGTCTTGTTATTTGTTATTGGAAATCGGAGAATTTTCAATTTTTTTTGCAACCAAAAGATAAAAAGAATTGGGTTGTTTTCGTGAGAAGAAAGAAAGAAACACAGAGTTGATGTTACCTCCAAGGGCATGCTCGTCAATGAAGAAGCAGGGACATAGGAGGAGGAGGAGGACGGCGTGATGGTGGTGGTGGTGGTGGACTCAACATGCATAATACGCTTTGCTGCTGCCGCCATCGCCATTTTTTCTGTTCTTCTTCTTCACCGTTTCAGGCTGACGATCACAAGACACCAAAAGGAAAAGAAAAAAAACCCCCACTTTTCTCTCTCTCTCGCAAGGATCTCTCTCACTAGGGACCTATCCTTTTCAGTCCCAGGCCTCACCCATCACCAAACACCCCATCCAACAACCGAAGAAGAACTCACTCAGCGGCAGAGATGCAGGACAAAAGATCCGAAGAATGTCTTTGTCGACTTTCCTTGCGACAAAAAGAGTCAGACGGAAAAAAGTTACAACGATTTCTCAAATACCAATTCCTCGAAATAACTAGTCAGGCAGGCGATCCCGGAAAAAATTCTGCCGGAGAAGAAAAAAAACCCACCATACTCTAGCTCTCTCGGGCAACAGTCTGGTTTGTTTGTGAGAGGCTGTAGAGCTGTGAAGGAGCAGGTGCTTCTCTTGTGTTGGACATTTTTTTGATCACTTGAGCATGATCATGTTGTGTTTGACATTGTTTATCACTTGAGCATGATCTCGTTGTGTCTGACACTTGTTGATAACTTGAGCATGATCGGCAACTTTGTTGGCTTCACTTTTTCCACAAATGTTTTGCCAAGAGAATTGTGAACACAAAATGACTTCTTGAAAGAAAGAATTCAAGACAAAGTGGAACTCCAACTTGAGACATGGTACAAGCCAGAACCCATCTCCAAAAGCTGAGCAAGAAAGGAAGGAAGGAAGGGTGGCTGGCTGGGCTTAGGGATGGTTCCCAGAGCTCCACTAAAAGCATCACATGAGTCAATTCCTTGAGAATAAAGAACCAGGGATCAACAATCACTACACCAGAATTGCATCATCACCAACATAAAATCTACCATCCTAATTAGCAGGTGGGTGTTACATTTTGCCATGATGCTCAATCACTCTCTGGCTCCCTTCTTGTTTGCTTGCTTTCTTGTTGGGACCCATGCATCTGGATTAAAATTCAAGCACTAAAATTTATAAACACACACACACACATACACCAAAAGAAAAAGTTCCTTGCTAAATTTATGTCTTCTTCATTCAGATTAACACATGTTCCTGAAGCAAACTTTCTCTCACATGTAATCTGTTAATGTAGTCTTTTGCAAAATGCAACAAGCTCTAACTTTGCCTTTCTAAAGAGAGACATTGGGAAGTCTCATTAACATGTAAAGTGTACCCCAATGAGTGTGAACAGTTCTTAAGGTACCCCCACACCTAGAGTTAGTTCAGAGAGAAGGAAGGTAGAGATAGCATTCCCAAAACAAATTGGTGAACACACCTACAATGATAGGTATCACCAACTCCAAGGTGTCAAATGAAATGTCAACCAGAGGTAACTCAAAGACAAAGCTAGAGATAGTCCAAAGTTAGAGTTCACTTTGCAATTCCAGATTCCTAGATTTTAGGCCAAAAACCCAGAGATAGTTAAAAGCCTAGAAAATGGATTGCATTCTTGTGCACATGTCATGGGAAGAAAATCATGGGAAAGATGTGATGAGAGACTTCGAAGAAAATGCTTCTGTAGGTACCAAATCTTGCCTCGGCATCCTACACATGTTGAATCACACATGAACTTGTCAGGCATTACTACACATGTTGAATCATACATGAACTTGTCAAGCATTACTACACATTTTGAATCATACATGAACTTGTCAGGCATTACTAAATGCAATGTTCATGAAATATTGTGTTGAATCTAAAGTTGTTGGTATGAATTCTTGCAAAAAGAAGTCCAAGACATCAATAGCATACCTATTGAGAACAAACCTCAACCAAAACAAAATGGGAAAGGGAAACACAAAGCAACATCAAAATCTTTAGCTGAAGTTCTCTTCTCAAACCAAGGCAACCCAATTGGGAGTACATTGAAGTAATGGCTCCAAAGAATGCGAAGCCCGAGGAACATTTGAAACTACTGGAACTTGTCGATTCTCATGATTAGTTCAAGTCTGCAATGGCAAAGTGGAAGAATGTATCAACCTTTGTGATGGCTAGTGGCTTCTCACACCATGTGAGAAACAATCCAACTTCTAAGGACAAGTGGATTATAGTGATTATTGCCAGCAATTCAACCAAAACGGCTATTACAATTGTTATTGTCTTAGTAAACTTGTCTGTTGCATTCAATCCATTGGACCACCAACTGCTTCGTTCACAAGTTGCATGATCATAAATATGTTAATTTTCTCTAATTGGTCATGTTTTCCATATTGTCAAACCTTTTAGTTTTTCTTCTTCTTGTTTTGTTTACACATCTCAGCAACCAACTCCTCCTTTCTAGTAGCAATTGTCAACTCCTCAACTAGAACTAATGAAACATTAAACCTTCTTGTTTAGCACACCTGCCTACCATTATAGTTCACCACAAACCTTGAATCTCTCTTTCTTTCCCCTCTACCATCAAAACCCACCTTAAACCCTTACCTTTCATTATTGAGTAGAAGGTTGTAATTTGGTTGACATGTCCAACAACTTGCATTTTTCTCCTTCTTTGTTCTCTTGCTATTATTTGTTGTTAAGATGTCATTCCTAAGCCAAATCTTGAAATTGTTGTGGAATATTTCACTTATGGCCCTAATTGTTGTTACAAACCATGCATTGTTGAACAGAGCTTTATCTTTTTTCTCAACATTCTTTTGAACTACACTCTCCATTGGGGTAAGTGTATGTTCAACCCGTCTTGATATTTTTTCCTCTCTTTCTTTTGTTTTCTGCTCCTTGATTTTATTAACAACTTTTTTTCTCCAATGCCTTTTGTTTCAACACTACCAAGTATTAGTTTGATGTGACCACATGTGAACTAGAATAGTCCACTAATGGCTCTTGCCATATTTTCTCTTTGTTGGTAATCTTGGTAGGGATAGTAGGTCACCCAATTCTACAACTCCTTGGGTCTGACTTGGAATAGTTAAAACATATAATTCAGGGTTACAATCATCCAAGTTCACCACTAACTCATCTTGTTAATTGTTTGTTGGGGTGGTAGGACTTTGTGGCATTACCACATAGAAATAAGTAGTAGGTTCAAAAGTGTTTATTGATGTGGTAAGAGTAAGGTTAAGAACTATTTAAAAAGTATTTGCAATGTTCAACAAATTAATGGCAACTTCAACTTCATCTCCACTATTGTTGGAGTTTGTTGCATCTAATTGGTATGCATTTTCTTCTCCATCTTTTGCTACAATGAACACCTCATTTGGATCAAAGTTTCCAACCATAATTGTAGGATTTAATGGCCAAATCCCACAAACCCTGAACGCTAATGTTATTGTTTTTGTTTTCAAAGATTGTAACAAAGCCTTATCCACCCAGTCAACCAATGTGACCTTGTCAAGATCAAGATAATTATATCTTGCCATTGCTGAGTCCCTTTCTTTTTTGAAAGCATTCTTGAAGGGCTTGAAGTAGGTGACATCCAGTGGCTACAACGCATGTGACATATGTGAAGGTAAGGTTACCATGTCCAATCTATATTATACTACTTGTTTAAGTGCTTGTATAATGACATGTGACCCATGCCCATCGAGGATTAAAAGATGTATGTTCTCTTGAAAAACCCCTCTAGAACATATCTGCAAAAAAAAAGTAAGTCACTGCTTGAAGAGGTAAGCTGTCATTTAAATTTTTTTCTACATTGCCATGCATGTTCCTAGTCTACATAACTTTATGTAGTCTTCTTGCATCCTTGAACCCTTGAAAATGTAGAAGGCAAAAAGGGCTACACCTGCGACATTAACAACAAAATTTATAATTAATCATTCTCATGACTTAAGTATAATGTTGCAAACATCTTTTGAGCCTCGACTAACCAAAACTTTAACACCAAATTATCACCCTACCTAAACACCTATCTCATCTAAATTCTAAATGTGATCTAATTAATATTTGTGTTGTGTGTACAAGTTTTCCAAGTTGTAATAAAAGGTATGGCAAGCTTGACTAATTAACCCTCTTGCCCTAAAAACCTCTAGCCCTTCAACAAGATTTTTTGTTGATTTCTAAATGCCTTTTTTGAACCAAAACCACCAAGTATTTCCTAGAACACCATTTCGAAATGGGGTTGGTTTAGTTTGGGTGATTTTAGCAACCTTCATTTGTAATTATTGAAGGGTGGCATATAATCTAGCCTTTTTCATTTTAAGGATCCAAGTAACCATTGCTTCATCCTTTTGTTTTGTTGGCACACCTTGGGGGCCCAATTTCCTACATCTAATCCTACCATTCATGTGATTAAAAAATGAGTTCAATGGTATGTTCCAATACTTCGTAACCTTCCTTAGAGATATATGTCCCCTTTCCATAAAATCCATGGCATCTTTTAATCGATGGTTTATCCATTTGCCCTGCTTTCAAATATTTGTTTATTAACTATGCTTCCACCTTGTAGTGTATTTGTGGCAAGGTGGCATTGTTGTTACGTTACGTTAACGGTTGGTATTGTTTGCTAACCTTGTTGTGTTGTTGGGGTGGCAAGTTGGAAATATTGATTCTCTTGGTCTTCACAATTGTACTTGAAACTTCGTTACATCACTTCCTTGGCACATTAAGATATGCTAAAGTGTAATATGTTAATGGTGCACCCCTAGTATTTTGTTGTAGCCCTACTCCTCTTGGTCCCAACCTCCAAGCATTTAGTGGCATCCACTGATGTCCTACAAGAGGTACAAACCTATGTTTCTTATATGAAGACCAAGATTCCAAAAAATATGTTAGATCTAGATAGTGTTCAATGGCATAACTTTCCACCTCCTCACAAGAAATAACTAGTTCATTAAATGCAACAAAGTCTTTCCAATCTAATGTCACATCGGTTGTGGACATGCAGGCAATGAAAATAGATCTCACGTTACATTGCGCTAGAAGAGTAGGAAATCTGCAACCGATGGCACTATGAAAATGAGATAAGCCTTTTAGAAGTGACGACAGCTAAACCCAATGATAATAGATGTAGTTTGAATACTTGTATTTGTCTTCTTACACTAGTTTTGGTATGTCATTCAATTCTACCTTTCTTGCTCTACTTCATCCTTTTTGGTTTTTTATAATTTGATTGCAAATGTTAGAATCACTATTTCTAGCTCTTCTTTAATTTCACTTGTTGGAATAACTATTTCTATCTCTTCTTCTCTCTTCACTTCTACCTCCTTGATTTTAGATACAACTAACTCACAATCTAATCCTTTATTGATCCTATTTTGTAATCTCTTTAGAAAACTTTCAAACTTTTGCAACAAACTTCTTGTTTCTTGTTACATATTTAGTTCAAAACTGCAACATGTATTCTAGGAATGTAAAACCATATGAAATATGCTCTTGCCTTGTTGTTTGCCGGTTTTTGGTGGGAATCCATCAAAGGAATTGTGGAGGGAAAACCTTTAATGAACTTATTTGGTCGTTGATCCAATGGTATCCAATGTTTGAGCTATATTAATTTTGTGTGGGGTTTCTTTCTTGTTTTCTATTCACCCAAGGATTAATTCTTAAACATATCTCAATTTTTATGCATAAAGCCTTCAATTCACAATCCCCTCAATGTTTTATAATGTTACATTGGATGCCTATTATCAAACACAAAATTGCACATAAGTAAGCAAACATGTGTGTGATCCCAAATGCTCACATTTTAAAGTTGGCATTTTTGCCCTTTATTCCCGAACAATAAATTGTCCAAAGGCATTCAAAATTTAAAAATTTTCAAAATAAAAATTTTTTGGCCGAATGTTTGGTCATGGGTGTCCATTTGAACAAAAACCAATTTAAACTAGAATGAACACCAACCCTAAAACACTCTAAATAGGTGTTTGTTCATAGGCAACCAATCAATGATGGGCCGGTTTGCCCTATGCATATGGACTAGGGTTGTCAAAAAGGATGTTCCTAGAATCCCTTTTCGCATCCTTAGCAACAATAATTTTTTTCATGCTTTATTTTTGCCCATAGTTAATATTTGGGAATAGGTAGGTTTGGACCTACCTTTTCTCGACATGTGTGACATCCTTCCTAATGTCCCCCAAGAACCCTAATTGTGCTTATTGGTGTCCCTTGCATCCTTAACATCTTTTGGAATTTTTTTTCATTATCCAATGCCTTGCAAAAAAAAACATTTTCATTTTCCAATGCTTGACACATTTATCAATGCCCCAACATGCTTCCCAATGCAAATCTAGCCAATTGATATCCTTCCCATAATCCCAATGCCCTTTGTCATGCCTTAATGTCCCCTATTCCCCTTCATTGTTTTTCAAACATGGACAAAAAGTCCATCAAACCAAAAGAATCTTATTCAAACCTAATTTTTATTATAGATCCCCAATTTTAGGATGTTGTGAAGGTTGACATGTTATCTTGGGGCATCTTGCCCAATACGAATATTGGAAACCCTAATATCGACATATGGATGCACACCTAACATTTTGTTTTCAAGGGTGAATTTTGATTTGAAGAATGGACAAATAACATATGCATTGACAAGTTACTTTTCATATGGAAATGTCATCAGAACACATATCATGCATTACAAGGTAGGTGTTAAACTCTATCAAAACTAACAAAGTTGCACTCATAAAACCACAAGTACAAATTTCCTCCTCTTCCAAAGCTCAAGACATGAAAGATGAGACTTTTCCAAACCACTCCCTTCAAATAAAACCCCAAACAAAAGAAAAACTAAACCCCCATTTACATTGAACTAGGTTACTCCAACAAATGACAACTAATAAAAAAGTTTGATTAATTTTTTTGTGATAAATAATTGACACATAACCCAAAAAATTGATTTTCAATTACAACATTTGATGTGATTTTTCCATCCAAAAAGGCATAAAAGAAATACAATTGCTCAAATGCCTTATTTTATCAATTTTGTTTTTTGAAAATGAACAAATGCATAATTTGCAAAATGGGCAGTATCAATTAACATAGAAAATGACATATTGTTATGCCTTTTAATTTTCCCTGGAAGTTCAAACTATTTAATAATGGAAAAAATAAAACTAATCAATAAGAATGTCACAATATTGTCTTGGGCAATTAAATTTAGTTGTAAAGTATTTTAAATTGGAGCTAGTACTATCCCTAGTTTCTTGAACCAAGGAACAAAATTTGAGAAGTCAGGATGAAAACAATACAGATGAAAAAACTAGGGGACCAAACTAGTTTTCTCACTTAGTCCTAATGCAAATTTCACTTTCAATTTTGGATTTGTTTTACATGTTGTTCATATCTATTTATTAGTAAAATATTTTATTTCTTTTCTTTGTCATCTTGAGATTTCCCAAACCAATTCACCCCCCACCACATTAGTAGTACCATTGGAAAGCCCTCGATGAATAAATCGGGTGGATTGAGGTGGTTTCATAATGTTTAGACTTTAAACCTATGGTCCATGAGTTATTGAATATTGAACAATTTTGTCAATAAAATCAAAACAAAAAAATTCAAGGACATTGAAGCTCACTTTCAATTCAGTTGATTTTTTTTCAATAAAGATATAATTGTTTCATCCCCATTTTTCGAGTGTTTTTAAGCCACCCCAATTGGGAACCAAAATCCTAAACTAAGGATCAACAAGTGTCTAACTTTAATTTAAATGTTTTTAAAGGACTTAATAGGTACTTTAATTGAAATATGGGATTATTGGTATATAGGAATTGTATGACTATAACATTTGGGTCATTTAAGTTGTTTCTCAATTGTTAATTTCTAGGATTTGTGTTTTTTTATTACTTTTCAATTATCATAAAGGTTTGGTTTAGGGATTTTTTTTTGGTTGTTGATGTTTAGGATTTGGGTTTTAGGGGTTAATTTTTAGTTGTTCTTTTTAGGGTTTCTGATTTAAGTTTTTATTTATTTGTTTATTTATTTATTTATAAGTTTAGATTTTAAAGACTATTTTTTAGTTGTTTTAGGGTTGGATTTTAGGAGTTATTATTATGTTTTAAGGTTTGGGTTTTATGAATTATTATTATTATTATTATTTTAAGGTTTGGGTTTTAGGGGTTACATTTTAATTGAATTTTTAGGGGTTATTTTTTAGTTGGAAAACTTTTGGGTTTTGAATTTGGGTTTATTTTTTGGTTTTGGCTTTAGATGCCACTTCCTAAAATGTAGGGGGTTAATGTAAGGGTTTTGGGCTGTGGTTGTGGTAAAATTATAAGATTTTAAATGGGAAAATGTGTTGTTTTGGTATTTTTTTAGCACATGGGAAGAAACAAGTATGCAAAAGTAGGCCAATAAGTAATCCTCAACATTGCATTTTTCATTTTTTGATATAAATATAAGAAAATAAATTCAAAAACTCTTTAAGTATCATTATGATTAAGTATCATCATACACTTCATTGATTTTATAGTAAGTTCCATACCAAGTTTTAAAAACTTCAATGTAAGGAAAATATTTAATAAGTAGGCTTTAAACTAACTACATAACATGTGCTAAAACTTATTTTTAAATTAAAGATTTGGCAAAATATGGCTTTAACTATGCAAAAGTTCAAAATAATTTATGCATTTTAATGTGCCATTGCCCTTAAGTTATCAAGAATTTAATTGAAGTCTTATTTTGATCTATTTGAAACCTATTTCCATCTACTTGCATTTTTTAAAATCTATTTAAATGCATAAAGACAACATAAAACATAATATTATTATGCTAAAATCAAATAACGTTTTAATATTGATTGTTTTAAACTAAACAATGTTTCAATTTTTTTAGTTCATCTTCAAACTTTAATGAAAACTTGTTTGATGAAATGGAAATGAAAATTAACACTTGTTTTTGTTATGCAATGACTGTTACCAACTCTTTTGAATTTTTTAATATAAAAAAAATGGAAGAGGGTATTATGAGCCCAATGGATCTTAAGTTTTGTGTTCATGACATGTTGTGTATGATGCAAAGAACTTTAAAATTGTTCAAAACCTCAATCAATTTTATTTTCAAAAAGTTTGAAAAATTCACATTTATAGAAAACACCAAATGAAAGGTTAGACAATTACCTTTCCACTTTGTGATAATGTTAGGAAAAATAATAATACAAGGGGAAAGACAACTACATTTTTATCAATTTACTAAAACTACTTAGAAAATAAAATAAATATATTGTATATTCAAGGAATCATTTCAAATTCCAAAGGATAATAGATCTACTTTGTATTTGAATTACCTCCAAACTTCATAGACTATTATCATCTCGGGATTAAGGGAAATAAAGTTTTAAAAATAAAGGGCAAAGGAAATTAATTACAAGGACAATATTTTCCCTTATGATAGAATTATCACCTAAGGTTAATCACACCCAATTTCAACCATAAGGAAATAAATAAATAAACAAATAATATTTTCTCAATACCTATTGTTGTTTATCATCTTGTTTCTATTAATTTTAGCAACAATAAATTATCTTTTACTTTTCAACTAGTATTATTTTTAAAGTTTTATTTTTTCACATGCACACAAATGTCATAGAAAGGTCAAAAACCTTTACTTATATCCCCATCCCCCTCACTATCTTTTCATGAAAATAACTAAACACCCCATCCAAATCAACCCTTAAATTAATTTTTATTTTAATGACAACTATTTAGCTAACCAATTTTGTTTACAACCAACTAAAACTAATTAATTTATTTTTTACATACCCCTTTTTAGGAATTAGTTAAACTAATCAATATCACTTTCATGATAAATAATGATAGTAAGTAAAATTACTACTAATAATTTTATAAGTCATTGCATTGTTGTATTAATTAAATTAACCAATAGGTAAAATTAAACATGAACCTCCCTTCATAACATCACTTGTGGTCCCCATAACCATCAACAATACAACATTTACCAATGAGGTTCACAATCTAATTGGGTGTCAAGGACAAAACAAAAATATAATTTTAAAAAAATTATATAGATTTGAGAATGAATAAAATTTAAATGATTTTATTATTTAAACAAGGCATGATGCAAATTAGTTATGAGATGGATTAAAATTATAAGGGCTACAACTTGCATTAATGAAATTGAAAGGTTATGCCTTTTGAACTTTTACTTATATTATTCAATGGAACTTTTAAAATGTTCATTAAATTTTTATAAAATTCCATCAATTAAACCTTAGATATAAGCTTCTATTATATAAATTTATAAAAGTTTCCATCAATCAAAATTTTCAAAAAAAAATTGTCAATAATTATTCTAAATGTTTTTTGCCAACTCCATTTTCCTTCAAATTTTTCAAATTACATGTTTTGAAAACTTCTATCAATGAATTTTTCGCTGGTTTTACATCTTTAAAAAACTTCTAAACATATTCTTCAAGGGATATTTTTGAAAACTTTTAAAAACTTCTAAACACATTCATCAACGATCTTTTTAAAAAAATTACGCTTCCTTTAGTGACATGTTTAATGTGTAGTAAAATTGGTTTTTGAATGTGTCATTGGCAAGTTGACAATTTGGGTATTGCTCTTAAAATGTGTTGTATATAACCTTCCATATTACACTTGGAATTAATTTAGTGATTTTTCTTTTTTGCCTTGGCTATAAACTACAAAATGTTGATTATAAATAACTATCATGGTGTTCAAATGCAAAAATTTGACCATTTGATGAAGACATTTTTGTGTAAATGTTATTTTTACCTTGCTTTTGATTTTTCATGTTCAATGCCGACTCTCTTTTTTTCAATTTCACATTTTGTTATAAAATCCTTTAGGAGCTTGTTTGTTGGATCCAACTATTTCTACACAAGATCATGAACAAATTATGAACTAATCATCAAAACATTTGAAATTGTCACATTGTCACACCTCAAAAAAAAACTCATTGTAATCTAATTTGGTTCAAAATGTCATGTTGTCATAATCCCCAAAAATTCAATAGATTCCAATTTGATTCAAAATGTAAAGAAAATTGATAAATGGATCTTAAAGGTTGTTACAAATAAGAAAGAGACATAATAACACCAATTTGAGATTGAAAAATGTCAAATAGGCCCAAAATAAGTCTCAAGGTTGTTGTAAGTATGAGAGACCTCTTAAAAACACATGGATATTGCCAGTTGAGCTACCTCACATTGCTTTTGGAATCCGATGCAAGCTTTCACACTTGCTTTTCACTCTTCTGTTTCACTCATCCCCCTCTAATGGATTGCCCTTTACTCCTGCTGGCCCTTTGAAGTTAGGTCAGAGGTTTAGATACAAATCTCAGCAAGAGACAAAGCTTGCATTACCCAACATAGCCCAGGCATTTAACCACGGAATTGTGCTTGAAAACCAAAACAAAACCCACAGGGAAAAAAGTGATGAGAACAAATTGGAGCCATTTGTGTGGATGCAATGTCCTACTGCAGCTGCCCTGAGATAGTAGGAGGCGACACAAACTGGCATTCAACCTGAAATGGATGGTAAGAGCAAAATCTTTCTAGATCCTGAGTGACTCACAGACCTCCAACTCTGGGTTTAGCCTCCTGTAGAAAGGAGTCTAGAAATGTAATGTCTTTTTTCAAGAGCTTAATACCTTCCTTAATTTGGCATCCCTGACCCAGTACAGCCAGTAAGGTTGCTGATACTAAGAACAGCAGCCTGCCCACCTCTGACAAACGAGTTCTTGGATTAAGATCACTAAACACCTCTAAAAGCTTGCATAACTCATGTTCCAGATATCAACCTAATTTGGTGCACAAGACATACTTATCCTGTTTTTCCTCATCCTGCTGAATCAAGATCCTAGTAAACAAGGTACAAAATTCTTTCTATCAACCTCAATAGCTTCCTTCTCATCATCTCCCATTTCACTTCTGCTGCACTCCCCTGTGGCAGACTTCTATAATTTCTGGCTTTGTGCAGATTGACTGTCACATGTGACTAGTAACTTCTGTGCAGAAAACAAGCTTGTTCGTTTGTCTTGAAACTGACCTTCAGCATAGGTGACAACTTGTTGGGTCTAGAAGTTAGGGGAAGAGTCAACACAGGGTTCAAACAGTCTGCTGAGAAACTTCACTGTGATCTGAAGGCACCACTTGTTTCAGCAGGCTCAAGGTCTCATCATCGGCAAAGACGTTATCCAATTGCATCCGTTGCAAAAACCCACTGGCAGGCACACCACCCACAATATAAGCCTTCAAGAGCATATTGAATTGCTGGGTACCCACCTTTGGATACAACTTTCTCAGCTCTTGGAAGTGCTCCTCGGCACGTACAACATCTCCGTTTTGGGCACAAGCTTCAAGAACTGCAAGCATGGTCTCTAGCCATAGTTTTGTGCGATCATCAGTAGTAGATTCTGCTTTTGCTTGTGCCACAGTCTCAAGTGCTTTGTCTAGTTGCATGTTCTTCAAGTACCCACTGACCAAATGATGGAAAGTGATAGCATTCCTTTTCCGCCCTATTTTCCCCATTTCTCCTATCACTGTCTCTGCTTTTTCCATCAGCCCTTGTCTAGTGTAAACACTCAGCATTGCATTGTACTGGTGTGCTAAAACTATCCCCTTTTCATGTATAAGTGCTTTGTAAATCTCCTCAGCCCTCTCAACCTTTCCAAGCTTCCCAAGAGCTTCAAGCATCACCACATATGTACTGGTTGAATTCCCTGGGAGGCTTTTTGATTTTGCCCACACCCTTTCCACCGCCTTGTAGTCCCCCAGGGTCCCATATTGCGCAATGAGGATATCATATGCAGCACGTCTTCGGATAACATTGCCCTGTTCCATCTCCTGGAGGAAAACTTTTGCCTTTGAAGGATCACCAGATTTGACATAGGTGCTTGCAAGAATGCCATATGTTGCTGCATCAGGCCTCACAACCTCATCAGCCTTCAATTCCTGAAAGAGTTGTTCCATTCCAACAATATCTCCAGTCTGTGCCTTCCAATCCATCAAGATGTTGTATGTATAAATATCACGAGCAACCCCTAATGTCGTCATTTCCTCCAACAATTTGGGTATTTTCTCTGTCACACGTTTGCGCTTGTAAAGCAACAACATTTGATTGAAAGCTAAGGAATGGGTAAGTAGCCCAGATGCTTTGAGCTCTGCAAAGAGTGCTTCAGCTTTCTCAGACTTTAAATAGCCTACATACCCTCTCAAGAGGGCATGGTAAGCTTGCTGTGTCTTAAACTCAGGAGGAGAGGTTCTGAACAAAGATTCAGCCTCATTGAACTGTCCCATCTTGGCCTTCAGCTCAATTCGAACAACATGGTCCATCTCTCCCCACTCTATTCCTTCTTTGTCAACCATCCAATCAGATATCTGCACCATAACCAGAAAAGAAATGAGGATAGAACCAATCGATTGCCTGGAAAGAGGTTAAATGCCTGCCACCCTGAAGTAAAATCTGTGTGCCCCAATTGATATGGGAAAAAAATCCACTCACCTCCAGTGCTTGTCTGTAGCGATGCATCTTTCTGAGTCTACTCATTGTGTTAATTAGGCCACGCTTATCAAGACCATGGCCTTCTGCCATCCACTTTGTTACAAGAGGAATGATTGACTTCTTAGGTCCCAACTTGGCCTTCTGGAATTTCCACCATAAAGTTTGTTGGCTTTCATCCAGAGATCGTTGTTGTTGCAAACTTACACCACCAAGTTCTTTCCCAAATTCACCTTCCTGCTCACCAATTGCCTCAGATGCACCCTCCTGAAAATCATGTATATCATCAATTTCATGCTTCCCCAATGAAGCTTCTTCTTCCTCAAGAGAAGATTCAGCTGGCAGGACTTCCTCAAACTTGATCTCCTCCACAGTTTTCTCAGCAAGGACTTGTGATGACGATGAAAGAGCTTGAGTAAAACTTCTGCTGCTGAGTACTTGCAAGCCATGGTAAGAGGAGCCCATGTGAATTCTCCTTGATCTCATTAGAAAATTATCTTTTGTTTGTGATGAAGTTCTGGTTTGCTCACATTCAACAGTTTTCTCCACAGGTTCTGGGCTTCTCTTGTGTTGGGGAATCATCAAGCTGTCACTTCCAGCAACTGTTGCTGCTGCAATTACTCGTTGGAGCTGATAATAACAAGAAGGAACCCCTGCAGCACTTGAAGAAGAAATATCTTCTTCGACCACCACATTCTTGGTTTCTTGTAAAGCCCAACAGTCTTTCCAACCTATCACTGTCCTGAGAACACAAACAAAAAATCATCACCATTCAGTATCACCTGGTAACAGAAAGACAGAATGTGAAATGGCCGGACAACAACATCCTCATACATATATACCTATTACCAACAACATTTCCAACAAAATACAAAAGCCTAGTGGCAATCAGTCCATCAAAAAATGCACAGCAAAGAGATGAAGAACGTGGGAATGATGAGTTTCAAACAATTGTCTTTCCATTGGCATTGGCATTGATCCCTGCTGCAACCACTGAACCAGAATGGCTGCCTGAGCCATTATCATGCAACAAAATCCATGAGACCCAGGGTGGTGATTAGGGTTTAAAGCACACGACACAAGGTGCTTCTCCTTCTTCATATACCCTAAACCCTAGCCCTAGACTCCTAATACCTAGTCTCTGGAACTCGGAAACCACTAAACCTTAGCACCTCGGCCCTTGTACCATGAACCATGAAGTAGCAAAACCCTTGGTTCATGGTACAAGGACCGAGGTGTAGTGGTTTCCGAGTTCCAGAGACTAGGTATTGAGAGTCTAGGGCTAGGGTTTAGGGGATAAGAAGAAGAAGAAAAGGAAACGAAATGATTTCTAAGCTTTGTGATTGAGTTCCAGAGACTAGGTGTTGGGAATGTAGGGTTAGGGTTTAGGGGATAAGAAGATGAAGGAGGAGGAGGAGGACGGCACGACATGATTTTCTAACCTTTGTGACCGAGCCACGCGAACTGCACTCCAAACTCTCGACATTTCCTTCGACGTTCTTCGATCTGAAAAATCCAGACAAACCCCCATTAGACTAGCCAAAGTAGTTTCCAGCACAGCCACCCACACAGACACAGAGAGAGAGAGAGAGAGAGAGAGAGAGAGAGAGAGAGAGAGACACACACACACACACACACACACACACACACACAGAG
>Ga0116227_10002199_pt1 | contig 44582 bp, 38 predicted proteins | sample S1TSphgellanicum_FD_89693 | JGI IMG/M metagenome (GOLD analysis project Ga0116227, IMG submission 89693) | Host-associated microbial communities from peat moss isolated from Minnesota, USA - S1T2_Fb - Sphagnum magellanicum MG | ecosystem: Host-associated > Plants > Peat moss > Unclassified...
CGCACTCGCGGGCTCATTGAGCGAGATTTTCGGATCGGGGGGCTATTTTGGGGCGGTGCCGTTGTCGTCGGTGTGTTCGGGATACGTTTTGGGGTCGAAGTACCAGTCGGGCAGGGTCGCCGGAAATGAAATGTCCGAGAAGACGTAGTCGACCACCTGGCCGTCGCCGGAATAATTGTCGCCGACGACGCCGTGGATCGACGTGACGCATGGGTAACCGTCGATCGTCTTGAGCGTGACCGTAAAAAGGACGCCGTAAACGTCTTTCGAGGGCAGAATGAAGAGTTTGTCGGTCGCGATCAGTTTGTGCAGTTCGAGCGTCGTCTTGTCGACCCACAATTCGCGCAAACGATTGCGGTCGGGATCGCGGGTCGGCAGCACCTTGAGGTGGAGTTCGTCGCCTTCGGGCTCGACCGACGCGACGTCGTAGTCGAATTCGCCCGTGGCCGTCACGGTACCGATAACCGGCAGAGCCGAATACGAGGGTTCCGGCGTCGGCACGAAGGTGAGGGGGTGAGCGTGCAACGGAGCGGGCTCGAAGAGGTCGGCAGTCGGCGGTCCGGGGTCCCGATCTTCGTTGAAGGCGGGGCGGTCGAAGAGCAGTTCGCCGCGATTGATCGATTTGAAGATCCGTCGCGTCAGGGCGGCCCGGTCGAGATTGCGGACCCAATACTTGACCTTATAGCTTCCGACGTAATCGGGGAATCCTTGATCGGTCAATTGCCGGCGCTCGAGCGTGTAGATCTCGAAGGGCGGCGGTGGCCGATGGGAGCGAAACTTGGCCCGAATCAATCCGAGGAGGCGCTTGGGAGTGGGTAGAGGCGTTGCGGGAGCGGCCGGTGGCGCCGGTGACGCCGCAAGCATCGCGGCGAGGAGGAGTGGAAGCATGGCCCCGGCCTTCGCTGCGCTCGTGAGTGGGCCCGTCAAGTGCTGAAGGCGAAGCAAGCATGCGTGGCCGAACTCCGCGCGCTGATTTTCGATTTTGACGGAACGATCGCCGAGAGCGAACGATTCGGTCACCGCGTTGCGTACAACGAAGCATTTGAGGAACTCGGGCTGCCGGAGCGCTGGGACGAAGATTCGTACGGCGCGTGGCTCGCCGTCGCCGGCGGCCGCGAACGCCTCGAAGCGTTTTACGCGCACGAGCGGCCGGAACTTTCGCCGGCGGCGCGGACCGAACTCGCGCGCCGCATTCACGAGGTCAAGCGACGCCGCTTCGATGCGATCGGTCGCCGCCTGACGCCGCGCCCCGGCGTCGTCCGGCTGATCGAAGAAGCGTCCGCCGCGGGTGTGCGGCTGGCGATTGCGACGACCGCGGCGCCGGAAGGGGTCGCGGCTTTTTTTGCCGGCCGGCCTGCGCTTGGCGAAGCGTTCGACGTGGTGGTCGCAGGCGACGAAGTGGCTCGCAAGAAGCCCGCGCCCGACGTGTACCTCCTCGCCCTCGAACGGCTGGGGTGCGCTGCCGCCGACGCGGTGGCTCTCGAAGATTCCGCGATCGGATTACGCGCGGCTCGCGCGGCGGGACTCGTCACGCTCGTCACGCCGAGCGGTTACACGGCGGACGAAGACTTCAGCGGCGCGGCGGCCGTCCTCGAAGAACTCGGGGACCCCGAAGCGACGACGGCAAGTCTCTTCGGTCCGACGCCGGCCCGCGGCTATGCCGATCTCGCCTATCTGCGCCGGCTCCTCGCCGAAACGGTCCGTTAAACCGCGGCCCGGTTACGCTTGCGGGAGCGCTTGGGGACCGAGGTCCGGATGCCGGTCGAGGTCCTCGTGCTGCGAACGCGTTGCGTCGTGCCCGAGGCCCAAGAGCGGCGAGCGCGTTAGCGGCGACTCGCTGTCGCGTCCCAAGCGATGCTCGGTCGAACCGCCGGCATCGGGCAGGAACCGCGCGACGGTGGTCAAGAGCGCCCCGACCAGTCGGGGGGCGATCCGGTACGCGCCGATCGCGACCTGGGCCTGCCACGACACGATCAGTTCGGCAGTCCCGCGTTCGGCCGCAACGACGATGTGACGCGCGGCCGATGCGACGGAGACCGAGATCAACGGCAACGAATCGCTCGGCGCGAAAAGGGAATACTCTGCTTCCGGCCGGCCGGCGAACGTGGCTTGCGGCGGACTGCCCGTGCGCATCAGCCCGGGGATGACGGTCGTTACGCGAATGCCGAATCGGGCAAGCTCGGCACGCAGACCTTCGGAATAACCTAAAATCGCAAACTTGCTCGCAGAATACGGCAGCAGGTGCGGCACGGGAATGCGCCCCCCGAGCGAGGTGACGTTTACGATCCCGCCGCTGCGCCGGGTTTGCATCGCGGGACGGACCCCTTCGACCAACCGGACCGCGCCCAAGAAATTCGTTTCGATCGCATCGCGATAGTCCGCGAACGAAAGCGCGTCGACCGGGCCGACTTCGATGACGCCGGCGACGTTGAAGAGCACGTCGATCGGGCCGAGCGTCGTTTCGAAATGCTTTAGCGCCGCCGCGACCGACGCGTCGTCGCGCACGTCGCAGACCGCCGTCTCGACGGTGACGCCCGTTGCGCGCAATTCGTCGCGCGCCGCCCGCAACTCGATGTCGGAGCGCGCGAGCAATGCGAGCCGCGCGCCGCGCCTCGCCGCTTCGCGAGCGATCTGGAGCCCAAGGCCGCGGCCGCCGCCGGTGATCAGAACGACCGCGTCGCGCAGGCGGCGCGGCGCCGGCCGCGCGAGGCGGCGTAGAACGAGCCCGAGCGCGGCGAGCGTTGCAATGACGGCGACCCGTTTATTCACACGGCTTCGATACCCAATTCGAGTTCCGGTACGCTTTCGCGACGGCAGTGAATGGTGCGGTCGCGACGATGCGGGATCGTGCCTTGGGTTCCACTTCGCCACGTGCGCAAGCAGCCTCCCGGTCGGGCCCCTGAATACTTTGCGCAATCGCGGGAATGAGCGAGGCATGAATACGACGACGAACGATCAACCCGGCGACGAACGCCATACCATAGCAACGTACCTGAGCGACATGCTCGCGCTCGAACAGCACATCAACGCACCGATCGAATCGCAGTTGAATTCGAAGGATCACGCCGATTACTCCGAAGCGATGCGAATCATCGGGGGAATCAAGAGCGTGAGCCAGAGCCACATCACCGCTTTGGAAGCGCAACTGAAGGCAGCGGGCGGCTCGGCCGCGCATCCCGTGAAGTCGGCGTGGTCGCAGCTCCTCGGCGGCGGCGCGGCGGCACTCAACCAGATCCGTAAGACGAAAGTCTCGAAGAGCCTGCGCGACGATTATACGGCGCTCGCGCTTGCCTCGATCAGCTACACGATGCTGCACGCAACGGCTGCCGGCCTCGGCGACCAGTCGACGGCGACGCTCGCCAAGCGCCATCTCGACGATATCACTCCGATCATCGTCGATATCAGCCGGACGATCCCCGCGGTGGTGCTCGCCGAGCTGAAGGACGACGGCGAAAACGTTTCGACGTCGGCTGCCGCGCAGACGCAGCAGGCCTCGAGCGACGCGTGGAGCGGGCAAAACGTCGCTTCCGGTGCCGGCGAGCGCTTCTAGTCCGCACAGCTTCGTAACGGTAACGGGCTCGCGGCGCTTGCGCCGCGAAGCCCTCCCCCGTGGAATGGATTCGGTTCGACGATCTCGAGCGCGCGTACGGCGCACGAGTCGTCTTCGAGGGCGTCTCCGGCGTTTTGCGCGACGGCGTCAAGGTCGGCTTAGTCGGCCCAAACGGCGCCGGCAAGTCGTCGCTGGTCCGGATTCTCGCCGGGTTCGAAGCGCCCGATGGGGGAACGGTCGCCCGGGCGAAAGACGGCCGCCTCGGCTATCTCAGCCAAGCAGTAAGCGGCGACACCGGCGCAACGTTGCGCGAGATCTTGGAACGCGCGTTCGCGCACATGCACGCCGAAGAGGCGCTCGTGCGCGAATTGGAAGCGGCGCTCTCGAAAGCTGCCGACGCGCACGACGCGGCGGCAGAGGAGCGCCTGATGCATGCGTACGGCGAGGCCCGCGAATCGTTCGATCGCCATGGCGGCGAAGGGCTCGAGCGGCGCATGCGTTCGATGCTTGCCGCCTTCGGTTTTAGCGAGGGCGATCTGGACCGGCCCGCGAGCGCGTTTTCCGGCGGCCAGCGTACGCGTGCCGCACTCGCGCGGATGCTGCTCGAAGAGCCCGACTATCTCATCCTAGACGAACCCACCAATCATCTCGATCTGGAAACCGTTCGCTGGCTCGAAGATTTCTTGCGCGACGATCCCCGCGCGGCGCTGGTCGTTTCGCACGATCGCTATTTTCTCGACCGCGTTGCGAGTGAGGTGTGGGAACTCGACGGCGGGGCGCTTTCGGCGTACGTCGATTTGCCGCAGGGCCGCGCGTACTCCGCCTACGTTGCCGAAAAGGCCGCGCGCCGCGAGCAGGCCGAGCGTGAATACGAACGCTTCCGCGACGAAGAAAAACGGCGCAAAGCCGTCGTCGCCGAACTGCGGACGCACGGCTCGCACAACTATTCGCACGTGCGCAGCCGCGAAAAACAACTGGCCAAAATGGAGCGCGTCGAAGCGCCGAAAACCTCGCAGCAGACGATTTCGGTCAAACTGCAAGCGGCTCGCCGGGCCACGAACGGCCTGGCGATTACCGTCCGTGACGTGGCCGCCGCGTACGAAAAACCGCTCTTTCGAGGGCTTTCGTTTACCGTCGCGCGCGGTCAGCGCATCGCCGTCGTCGGCCCGAACGGCGCGGGGAAATCGACGTTACTCGCGATCCTCTCGGGCCGGCGCAAACCGGACGCGGGGACCGTTACGATCGCCGACGGCGTCAAGACCGCGTACTTTTCACAGGACGCCGCGGACGAACTTCCCGCCGGCCTCAGCGCCGTCGATGCGGTGCTCTCCGGCGCGACCATTTTGCCCGAGGAAGGCCGCGCGCTGCTCGGGCGGCTCGGACTTGGCGGCGATGCCGGCGACAAACCGGTCGAAGCGTTCTCCGGCGGCGAGCGGCGACGGATCATGCTCGCGCGCTTGATGGCGCGGTCGGCCGACTGCCTCTTTCTCGACGAGCCGACGAACGATCTCGATATTCCAAGCCAGGAGGGTCTCGAAGAAGTCTTGGCGTCTTATGGGGGCGCGATGGTCGTCGTTTCTCACGACCGCTATCTCTTACGCCGGCTCGCCGAAAACGTGCTTTGGATTCGCGACGGCACGTCGACGATGATCGAGGGAGGTTACGACCGCTTCGAAGCGATGCAGCATCCCGGTGCGCCACCGCCCGCAGACGAGCCCAAAGCGAAGTCCGCGACAAGCGCAAAATCCGCGCCCAAGAACAAAGCGCAGCGGTCGTCCGCGCCGCAACGTGGACGCGAAACGGCCACGCGCGATCTTGCCGCTTGCGAACGCGAGGTGGCCCGGCTCGATGCGGAGCGCGCTCGGCTCGAACTCGAATTTGCCGATCCGGCCGTCTACGACGATCGCGACCGCGTCGCCCAGCTCGAGCGCGAACTCGCAGAGGTGCGCGGTGCGGTTGAAGCCGCCTACGCGCGCTGGGAAGAATTGAGCGAAACCGCCGCCGCCGGATAGATCCGGCGTGCGCGACGGAGCGGCGGTAACAAGCGCCGAACATGCGACCGTGGAGATCGCCGGCGAATTCATCACGGTGAAAGCAAACGGGCTCGAATTCGAAGTCCTGAGCGCCGGCGCGGGCGATCGTCTGATCCTTTGCCTGCACGGTTTTCCCGAACATGCGATTTCTTGGCGACACCAGATACCGCTTTTCGTGCGTCTGGGCTATCGCGTCTGGGCGCCGAATCAGCGCGGTTACGGCCGCACGACGCGGCCGGAGCCGGTCGCCGCCTACGACATCGAGCATTTGCTCGCCGACGTGGCCGGTCTCATCGACGCGGCGCAAGCCCGTTCGGTAACGCTCGTCGGGCACGACTGGGGGGCGGCTGTGGCATGGCTCTTCGCGATTCGGCAAATACGCCCGCTCGAACGGCTCGTCATCATGAACGTGCCGCACCCGGCACTCTTCACGCGGGCGCTGAAGACGTCGTGGCGCCAGCGCTTGCGGTCGTGGTACGCGGCCTTCTTTACGATCCCGTACCTTCCCGAATTCTTGCTCGGGCTCGACGGCTCGCGTGCCATCGGACGGGCGTTCACATCGTCCGCGTGCGACCGCTCTCGCTTCGGGCCCGAGGTGCTCGCGTTCTATCGCGCGCGGGCGAGCGAGCCCGGGGCTTTACGGGCGATGCTCAACTGGTATCGGGCGGCAGCGCGTGGCGGCATGGCCGCGCAACTGCGGCGCGGCCTCCCGAAGATCGAAATCCCGACGCTCATGATCTGGGGCGAAGAAGACGTGGCACTCGGAAAAGAGACGACATACGGCACGCACCGCTACGTGCGGGACCTGCGCCTCGCGTATCTTCCCGGCGCGAGCCACTGGGTTCAGCAAGACGCTCCCGAACGCGTCGACGCCCTCCTCGAGACGTTTCTCGCCGAGAGCCGGCCCCTTCACTAGCGCGGGCGGCCCGCCGGGAGTCCTCCCGAAAAACAATACCCGGCACGGCAACCGGAATTCCGGCTTCGATGTAAAAGGACGCCTCGTGCAACCAGCGATCATTCGGCTCGAACGGGTGGGCGACGTCGACGTCATCCTGGCGTCAGGCGAACTCGACCTCAGTGTGGCGGACCAGCTCGCGGGCCGGATCGATGAAGTCCGCGGAGCAGCGGTCGTCTCGCTCGAGGAATGCACGTATCTCGACAGCACGATCCTCACCGTTCTCGTCAAGGCGACGAAGGCGCGCGACGGGGGTTTAGTCGTCGTGCTCCCGCTCGGTCACCGGCTGCGGCGCATCTTCGAGATAGCGAACGTCAATGCGATCCTCAACGTCGCGGCAAGCCGCGACGAAGCGCTTGCGTTTCAAACCAACCGAACCTAAGAGATTGATACGCTTCGACGGCCGGGTTGCGATCGTCACGGGCGCCGGCGGCGGTCTTGGCCGGTCCTATGCAATCGAACTGGCCAAACGCGGCGCGACCGTCGTCGTCAACGATTTCGGCGGAACGCTAGCCGGCGAGGGCGGCTCGAGTGAGGCGGCCGAACGCGTCGCCCGGGAGATCGAAGCTGCGGGAGGCCGCGCCCTCGCCAACGGTGCTTCGGTCAGCGATCCGGACGGCGTCGCCCGACTCGTGGCGGAGACGATGGCAGCGTTCGGCCGGATCGACATCCTCATCAACAATGCCGGCATTTTGCGCGATAAGACGTTCGCGAAGATGTCGCTCGAGGACGTTCGCGCCGTGCTCGACGTGCATCTCTTGGGAACGTTCACGTGCACGAAAGCGGTCTGGCCGATCATGCAAGAGCGCGGTTACGGCCGGATCGTGATGACTTCGTCGGGCAGCGGCCTTTTCGGCAACTTCGGGCAATCGAACTACGCCGCCGCGAAGCTCGGCGTCGTCGGTCTCGTGAATACGCTCGAACTCGAAGGCGCGAAATACGACATCCGGGTCAACGCGATCGCGCCCTCCGCGGCGACGCGTATGACCGAAGCGTTGATGCCGCCCGAGATGCTCGCCAAGCTGCGGCCCGAATACGTGATGCCCGGGGTCATCTACCTCGTCTCCGAAGACGCGCCGACGGGCGTCGTGTTAGCCGCAGCCGCCGGCGTGTTCGCCATCGCCCGCATCGCGCAGACGGCGGGCGTCGCGCTCGATACGGCGACCCTCGACGCCGAAGCCGTCGCGGCCAACTGGACGCGCATCGCCGATGAAAGCCGGCTCCTCGATTTCGATAGCGTCGGCCGCCAGACGATGCATTTCTACGATCGCGCGACCCTTCAAACGCCGTAGAGAACGCGCGTCGCGCCGACGCGTTTGGTCGCGGTCAATTCGCCCGAATACGGAGCGGTGAAGACGCCGGAGGTCGGCGCGACGTCGGCATAATCGCGGCCGACGGCGATCACGACGTAGCGCATGTCGACCCGGTTCCCGTGCGTCGGGTCGTAGGCGAGCACGAGCGCCCCGGCGGCGCTCGGAACGATCACCTCGACCCAGGCGTGCGTTCCGCCTTCACCGATGAGATGTCCGGAGACGTAGCGCGCCGCAAGCCCGCAGCGGCGGGCGATCGCGAGCATGACGTGCGCGAAATCTTGACAGACGCCCGAGCGTTCCGCGAAGGCCGCAGCCGCCGTCGTCTCGACCGTGGTCGATCCGGCCACATAGCGCATTTCCGCGTGAACGAAGGCGTTGATGCGGTCGGCGAGGGCCTCGGGTTCGTCCGCTTCGGCCCGCAGCGTCTTGGCCGCCACGCGAAGCGCCTCGGAAGCTGCCGTAAGATCGGTCGGCACGAGGTGGTTCGGATCTTCCAAGAGCCCGGCGTCGACCAGATGTTCCGCCCGCGTGCGCGTGACGATCGAACGGTGCGCGAATTCGATCGCGCGCTCGATCCGTCGCGCGAAGACGGTCGCCACCGGATTGCCGAACGCATCGTGGGCGTCGTGAATCGTCGCATTTTCCGAAACGTCGAGACGCGAAGCGACGCGGCGCTGATCGCCGTGACGTTCGCGCGGAACGATCATCAAGCGATGCTGCAGATCGGCGATCGGTCCCGGATAGTCGTAGCGAAAACGCTGCTGAACCACATAGGTCGCCTCGACCACCTCGTTCCAGCGGACCGCATCGTCCGCCATCGGCTCGAGACCGGGTTCAGGCGAGCGTGCGTACATGGTCTTCGGCCCGGTCCGCGCGGACGGTCATCGTCTGGAGCGAGGTCGCGCCGTAGGTCGTGAGCATCGCGACGTCGAGCGCGTCGCGCCCGCGCGCGATCGTTACGCGCGCCCGGCGTGGCACGTTGTTGCGGGCATCGAAAATCCACCAGCGGCCGCCCAAGTACACCTCGAACCAGGCGCAGAAATCCATCGGCGAATAGGGCGGCGGAACGTCGATATCGGGCATATAGCCGAACGAATAACGCGCCGGAATGTTGAGCGCGCGACAGAACGAGATCGCGAGATGGGCGTAGTCGCGGCAGACGCCCGTGCCGCTGTTGAAAACGTCGAGCGCCGTCGTCACCGGCGTGCTCGTGCCGTAGGCGAAGGCGATGTGCTCGTGCACGTAATCGCAAATCGCTTGCACGCGCGACCAGCCCGGGGCAAGTCCGCCGAACAGTTCGATCGCCTGGGGAAAGAGCATGTCGGAAAGGCAGTATCGACTCGGCAACGTGTAGACGAGCGCGTCGTCGGGAACCTCGGAGATCGGATGCTCGCAGGCCGTCGGTTCGTAGGGATCGAGGTCGCCGCTCGCTTCGACCAGCGTGTCGTAGCGCAGTGAGAACGTCCCGGCGGGCAACGTCAGGCGACGGCACGAGTTGCCGTAAATGTCCAAGTAGTCGTGAAACGGTACGAACGGCTCGGTTTCCCAACGTTCGGCGAGCGTTACGTGCGCGCCGCGGGTCTCGGGCCGGATCATGAAAACGGCTGGGGTCGGGGCCGGCGACGACATCTGGAAATCCGCACCCGCCGTAACACGCATCGTGGTCATCGTAGGTCCGTATGCACCACCGGCGGACGCAGGCCTTTTACCGATTGTCGAGCGCGTTCGGAGGCGCCGGCAGCAGCCGGCCCGCATCGCTCGAAGGGACGTTGCGGCGACGCCGCGCCCACTCGCGAGGCCGAGGAGAGGCGGCGTCCCGCCGTCACCGGCTGGGTCCGACCGGCAAGGCGTCGCGCAGCCGGCCGTTGAGATAGCGCGTCAGGGGTTGCTCAGCGTAGCGATACACCGCGAGGGAAAACGCGACGACCGCCGCCAGGAGCGCCGCGACGAGCATCACGTGTGCCACGAGCCCGTGCGCGTGAAGCCGGGCAACTTGCTGACCCAGCGCCGAGAGCAGCGGCGAGTGCCAGAGGTACATCGCGTACGATGCATCGCCGACCGCAACGAGCGCGGCGGGAACGGCGAGGCCCCTTTTGGTTTCGACGGCTACGACGGCGTAGACCAAGAGCGCGGCCGGAATGCCGAAGAGAAACACGCGTTCGAGATTGACGAGGTCTCGCGGGACGAACTCCGATCCCAAGAGCGCCGCACCGAACGCGGCGACGCCGGCGGCGAGCAGCGTAAAGGGAGCGTGCAAAGCCCCCTTGACGTAGAGCAATCCGACGCCGCAGCCGAAAAGAAACTCAAACGGCAACGGTTCGCCGAGAAACGCGAGGTAGGGATTAGCGGAGTTGTGGCAGGTGGCGAAGAGCACCGCTTCCGCAATCGCCCACAGCCCGAGCGCCGGGACGACGAACCGTTGCCGCAGCAGCAAGAGCGGCGCGAAGACGGCGTAGAAATACATTTCAAAAACGAGGGTCCACGCGACGAATAGGAGCTGGCCGCCGAGGCTCGGCAAAAGCAAAAACGATGCAACCAGATCCGGATGCACCGGATGAAAGCCCGTAAAGTGAGCCGGCGCGATGAGGTAGACGGCGAGCAGGGGGATCAGTACGAGCCAGTACGGCGGGTAAATGCGCACGACGCGCCGCAAGAAAAATTTCGCGGACGCGCCCGTCGCACCGAAGGAGCGCCAACTCGTCGTCATCATGATGAAGCCGCTGATGACGAAGAAGAGGTCGACGCCCGCGGCGCCGCTGTTGCGCAGCCAGCCGAAGATCGGGCCCGCGCCCGGGAGATAGTGCGTCTCGATTCCGTCGGTCGTGCCGATGTGATGCAGCACGACGAGGGACGCCGCGAGCGCGCGGAGGCCTTGGACGTTGCGCAATACCCCGCGGCCGGCCGGCCGTGACGGGCGAGATTCGACCTCGCGCCGGGCGACGGCAGGCTCGGCCGAGCCGGTGCTAATTGCCGGCGCGGCTCCGCTGCGGCCGCCGGCGGCCGGGAGGTGCCGGTGGAGCGAACACCGGGAACGGTGTGGCGGTCGCCGGAGCGAGTTCGGGATTTTTGCTCCGGTCGAGACGCCTTCCCAGAGCCCGCTCGATCTGCGAGAAGTACTTCTCCTCGTCGGGCGAGACGAAGGTGATCGCGTCTCCGGTCGCTTTGGCGCGCGCGGTCCGTCCCACGCGATGGACGTAGTCTTCGGGGATCATCGGTACGTCGAAGTTGACGACGTGTCCGAGTTCGACGATGTCGATGCCGCGCGCCGCGATGTCGGTCGCCACGAGCACCCGGTATTTGCCCCGCTTGAAATCTTCGAGCGCGCGCGTGCGTTGCGCCTGCGAGCGGTCGCCGTGAATGCGTTCCGCCGGGATCTTGTGCTTGAGCAGCGTCGCGGCCAGACGGTTCGCGCGCGCTTTCGTGCGCGTGAACGCGATCGCGCTAAAGATATTATTGTCCTTGAGTAATTCGACGAGCAGATCGGCTTTGCGCTGCTGATCGATCGAATAGACGGTCTGCGTGATGCCGATCGCCGGCGTCGTGCTCGGCGCGAGATCGACGCGGACGGGCGACTTGAGCATTTCGCCCGCGAGTTTCCCGATGGCCGCCGGGATCGTCGCGGAGAAAAAGAACGTTTGACGCGCCGCGGGGATGTGACGCAAGACGCGCCGGACGTCGGGTAAAAACCCCATGTCGAGCATGCGGTCGGCTTCGTCGAGAACGAGCATCGAGATGCCCTCGAGCGTCGCCGTCTTTTGCGTGAGGTGATCGAGCAGCCGGCCGGGCGTGGCGACGATGATGTCGGTACCGCGCCGAAAGACGCCGACCTGCGGGTTGAATCCGACGCCGCCGTAAATCGCGGCCACCTTGATCTTCGTATGCCGCGCGAGCGACGCGAGATGTTCGGCGATTTGCGCTGCGAGTTCGCGCGTCGGCGCGAGGACGAGCGCCCGCGTCTTACCGCGCGGCAGATCCAGGAGCGCCTGCAAGAGCGGCAACCCGAACGCGGCGGATTTGCCGCTTCCGGTCGACGCACTGGCGAGGATATCGCGACCGGCGAGGGCCGCGGGGATCGCGGCGATTTGCACCGGCGTCGGCTCGGTGAATCCGAGGTCGCGAACCGCGCGGAGAAGCTCGGCGCGAAGGCCGAGCGTTTCGAAGGTGGAGATAATGAACGATACTTTCGAGAGTGCGCAATTCGATCGGCACTTCGAAAGATCGCGCGGAGGGTCGCCTTTACTATCGCACGCGACGAGAGCCGGCGTCAAATACCCTTGTCGGCAAGCTGCCGCCCGTTCTTGACGAGCAACGCAACGTACGGTGCGAAATCTCTGAAGCGTTCGTCCTGGGTTTGACCGCGCACGAAACGGGCGTAAATCTGTTGGGCTATCACCGCGTAGCGAAAGACGCTGAAAGCGTGATACCAGGCCGCGCGCGACGTATCGCGACCCGTTTTTCGGGCGTAGCGCTCGACGAGTTCGGCCCGCGTCAAGAATCCGGGTGCATCGGTCGGCATGACGCTGCTGCCGAAGCCCGGCGGGTCGCCCGGTTCGAGCCAGAGCCCAAGCACGTTTCCGAGGTCCGTGAGCGGGTCGCCGATCGTGCACATGTCCCAATCCAGAATGGCGACGAAGCGGGTCGGTTCGTCCGCCGCGACGATCGCGTTGTCGAGCTTGAAATCGTTGTGAACGAGCCCGGGCGCCCCAGAAACCGGTGCGCGAGCGCGCAGGAGGTCGATGAGTTCGCCCGCATCGGCCCGATCGTCGGTTCGCGCCGCCGCCCAGCGCTCGGTCCAACCCGCCAGTTGCCGTTCGAGGTATCCGGCCGGCTTGCCCAGAGCCGCGAGCCCCGCGGCCTCGTAATCCACGGAGTGGAGCGCCGCGAGGGTGTCGACGAAATTCTCGGAAAGCGCGCGCCGCGCCGCTTCGTTCTTCTCGAAATACGCGGGGAGTTGGCGTCGAATCACGATGCCGTGACGGCGCTCCATCACGACGAAATCCGCGCCCAAAATCGCGGGGTCCGTGCAGAGCACGTAGGCCTGCGGGGCAAGCTCGAAACTCGCGTTGAGCCGTGAAAGCACGCGGTACTCGCGCTGCATATCGTGGCCGCCCTTGGGCAACGGGCCGTACGGTGGCCGTCGCAGGACGAATTCGCGCTCGCCGAAGCGCAACAGATACGTGAGGTTCGCGTGGCCGCCGCCGAACTGCCGCACGCTGAAGGCACCCTCGGCGCCGGGCAGCCGTTCCCGCAAATAAGGCTCGAGCCGTTCGGTTTCGAGCGATTCGCCGGGGCGGACCTCGATCGTGTCGTTCACCACGCTCGACTTGCCGCCCGGCGCGCTAAAATCTTGCTCGAACGTCCCGGTTCACTTTTCGCAAAGTTTACGGTTTGAAAGGCGGCGCTGCCGGGAAACGCGCGCGCGTGTTTTGAAACATCACATCGACTTATGTTCGCCTCCGGTGGTGGTTCCCGTTTGATGCGTGCGGCTTTCGGTGTATCGGCAGCCGCCGTGCTTTGTTTTCTCCAGCCGCACGCGGCGCGCGCTTCGGAAACCGCTTGGATTGCAAAAGCGGACCCCGTGCGGATCATGGCGCTCGGCGACTCGATCACGGCCGGCGTCGGGGCGCGCGGTGCCGACGTCGGAGGCGGCGGCTATCGCGGTGAACTCGAGCGCTTGCTCGAGAACGACGGCTATCACGTCCGCCTCATCGGAAGCCGGTCCGATTTTTCGGAGCGGATGCACTATCCGGGCCACGAGGGGTGGCCGGGATACGTGATCCGGTCACTGCCCTCGGACCCCGGTCACGAACTCCTGGGCGACGTCACGCGCCGGGCTCTACGCTCGGGCGACCCCGACGTCGTGCTCTTGATGGCAGGTACGAACGACTTGCTGCGCCTCGAGCGGCACTCCGCCGGTTACACCGTTTCCAATATCGTTACGAGCATGGATGCCTTGCTGGAGGAGATTTTCGCCGAAAAGCCCGCGGTGCACGTGATCCTGGCGGGCGTGATCGATAGCCCATACGTCTCGGATTGCACGGTCAAACGTTTCGACGGTGTTGACGGGTGGGGCTGCGACGGCGACGATGGTCCGAATTTGCGAACGCTCGTTGAGAAGTATCGCACGCTCGGTTTCGCAATCGCCTTGGCGCCGCGCATGGATGCGGCGGTCCCCCGGGATCGCGAGCATTTCCCGGACGGCATCCACCCGACCGGTGAGGGCGGCTACGCGGCGATCGCCCGCGTCTGGCTGCGGGCGATCGAGGACGAGACCCTCGCAAACGAGGGAGTCGCAGCCGATCTTCCCGCTCCGGATGCCCGGGCGAGCGCTTCACCTGCGCCCGTAGCGCTCGCCTCGACGCCTCCGGTCGCCGTGATCCCCCAAGCCACCTCGGCTGGACCCTAGCGACGATTTTTCGGCCCGTTTGGGCGGAAACGCGCGTGGGCAAACGAAGCTTCGAGCTTCCATGCTCCTTTGCCATGTTTGATCGATTACGAGTCGACCACCTCGGCGTTCTCGACGGGCTGCGCGCTAGCGCGATCGTGCTCGTCGTCTGGTTTCACCTTTGGCTCGTGAGCGGCTACGTGGTGCCCGTTCTCGGGTTCGCGCAGCCCTTCGTGCAAAGCGGCTATCTCGGCGTCGATCTTTTCTTTTTCATCAGCGGGTGCTGCATCGCGCTGCCGTACGCGCGAGCCCGAGCGGCCGGTCTCGCCGCGCCGACGGCCCGCGCGTTCGCACAGCGGCGAGCGCGTAAAATCTTGCCGTCGTATCTGCTGGCGCTCACGATATTCGCGATCGCGTTTCACGATCGCTTCGACGGTCCGCTGACCTTGATCGCTCACGTAGCCGCTCACGCCGCCTTCGTGCACGTGTTCTCTCCGGCGACGTTCGGCTCGCTGAGCGGACCGCTGTGGACCCTCGGCATCGAGGTCCAGTTTTACGTGCTCTTCGGGCTGTTGGCGCGATTCATCACCCGGCGGCCGTTCACGGTGTACGCGTGCTTCGCCGCCGTTGCCGTGCTGTATCGCGCGACGATCGCGGCGCTCGGCATCGACACGGATTTCGGCTGGCTCAACCAGTTACCCGCGGTACTCGATATCTTCGGCGCGGGCATGCTGGCCGCGTTCCTGCACGTCGGCATCTCGAATGCGACGCGTTTGCCGCGTCCGGCTTTCGCGACGGTCGCCGCCGCCGGCGCGCTCGTTGCCGTGGCGGCGGCATTTGCGATTGCGACGTCGATTGCCGCAAACGGCGGCGACGACGCCGTGCACCGTTGGCTCAACGCCTGGCGCGTGACCTTCGGTCCCGTGTTGCTGCTCGCGACGCTCGGTCTCTCGTTCGGCTCGGCTCGACTGCGCTCGTTTGCGGGGAGCCGGCCTTTTAAAGGCCTATCGATCGTCTCGTATGGGGCGTACCTCTTCAACCTCGAAATCGTGGTGGCACTCGGGCGCTTCGGATTGCCGCCGGCGGCCGTGTTTTGGCTTGGGGCCTTCGGGACGCTGCTGGTCGCCGCCGCCGTAACCTACGGATTCGAACGGCCGCTCGCGCGGTTCGGTTTCCGGGCCCCCGCGGTCGGCGGCCCGCAACCGCAGCGCCACGCCGACGGACGGTACGCGTCGGCATGAAGCTCGGAGAGGCGGCGGGTGCTTTCTGGCGCGGCCTGGTCAGCGGAACGCAAGCGCGCGAGCGCGGCGCCGCGCCGCCGCCGCAGCACTACGGCTACGACGGGAGCATTCCCCAAGCGTTCTATTGGCTTGGATTCGAGATCGGCAACGTGGTCGTATTCGGAAAAAAGGCGTAGCCGCCTCAGGCGAGCGCAAGCAAGGGGCCCGGTTCGGGATAGCGCGCGAGAAGGCCGTGCAACATCCGCGCCGTCGCGCCCCAGACGTGGATGCCGTCGTAATCGAAGAGCCAAGACGGAACGTCGTGCACGTTGCCGGCGTACTCAACGCGTTCGATCCCCCGATGGACGGCCTGCGGCGCGTACAGCGCGCGGATGGGAACCTCGTACACCGCTTCGGTTTCGGCCGTATCGAAGTTGATTTCGAGCGGCGGATCGAGCAGTCCGAGGTACGGCGCGACCGTGACGCTTGCCGCCAGCGTCACGACGTCGTCGAGGCGGTCCACCACGCGCACCCGCTCGCGCGGGATGCCGAGTTCCTCTTCGAATTCGCGCAATGCCGCCGCTCGCTCGTCCACGTCGCCCGGATCGACGATGCCGCCGGGAAAGGCGATTTGGCCGGGATTGCGACGCAGGTGCGCGGCGCGCTTGAGAAAGACGATCGCCGGCTCGTCGAAGCGCACGATCGGAATCACGACGGCCGCGAACAACACTCCGGCGTCGTTCGCGAACCATGAACCGCCACGCCTGGCGGGGGCCGGCTCTCGAGGCGACGGCGGTTGTGGCGGCCGTGGCCGTGCGGCTGTGGAATCCCGGACCGCAATTTATCGAAACGCACTATTCCAACGGACTCTATCCGCCACTCGACCGCACGATCCGAGCGTTGACGGGACCGCTGCCGTTCTGCCTCGGTGACGTCCTCTTCGCAATCGTGCTCGCGACGCTTTGCGTCTTTTGGTTTCGCATGCTGCGTTCGGCAGGGTCCGACGTTGCGCGGCAACGTTCGCGCGGCGTAAACCCGCGTTTCACGACCGCACGCATCTTTCTCGCGGCGATTTTCCGAGGGCTCGCGCGGACGGTGGCCGGCGTCGCGCTCGTGTATCTCTGGTTCATGATCTCGTGGGCGTTCGGGTATGCGCGCGTGCCCTTGACGGACAAGATCGTGGTTCACGAATCCCGCACGGATGAGGATTCCGTCAACCGTTTGGCCGACCGCGTCATCGACGAGTTGACGCGCGACGCGCCGCCGGCGCACGCCGAGCACCTCGACGACGCGGCGGTCGCCGCCCGGCTGCAGCCGAGGTTCGAGGCGACGATCCGGCGACTCGGCGACGTGGCGACGTTCGCGCCGCCGCGGCTCAAGCCGACGCTTTTTCAGCCGCTTTTGCGGGCGTCCGCCACGACGGGCTTCACCGATCCGTGGACCCACGAAGTCAATCTCGAAGCGTCGCTCTTTGCGGTGGAACGGCCCGCGATCTTCGCGCACGAGTGGTCGCACCTGGCCGGTTTCAACGACGAATCGGAAGCGAACTTTATCGCCGTCGTCGCGTGTACGACGGCAACGGATCCGCTGCTGCGCTATTCGGGCTGGCTGCTGGTCTGGTCCAATCTGCCCCAGAACGTCCACCCGACGCACCGGATCGGCCGGCTCGCCTACGACGATCTCGCCGCGATCCGGGCGCGCTTCCTCAAGAACGTGAACCGCCAAGTCGAGCACGCCAGCCAGGCCGCCTACAACGGCTATCTCAAATCCAACCACGTGAAGGCCGGCTATGCGAGCTACGGAATCTTCATCCGCTGGCTCACGGGCGCCGACTTCGACCGCAGCGGTTTGCCGGTCGTGCGCGCAGCCGGGCCGGCGAAGCCCCCCGACGGCCCCCGGTAGAGCGGTCGAATCTTGGGCTAAGGAAACGATATGCAGACGACATTAGCGACGCGACGGCTCGGCACGACGGATCTGGACATCACGGCGATCGGCTTCGGTGCCTGGGCCATCGGCGGCGGCGATTGGAAGTTCGGATGGGGCGACCAGGACGACGCCCAATCGGTGGCGGCCATCCGCCGGGCGCTCGAGCACGGCATCAACTGGATCGATACGGCGGCCGTTTACGGCTTCGGGCATTCCGAGGAGGTCGTGGCCAAGGCGCTCGACGGCCTCGCCGAGCGCTCCTACGTCTTCACCAAATGCGGTCTGGTCCCGAGCGCCACGGCGGGCGAACCGGTCGAGAACATCTCGCGTGCCTCGATCGTCGCGGAGTGCGAAGCGAGCCTGCGCCGGCTGCGGGTCGAAGCGATCGATCTCTATCAAATTCATTGGCCGACCGACGACATCGCCGGCATCGACGAAGCCTGGGCCGCGATGGACGAGCTCAAGCGGAGCGGCAAAGTGCGCAATATCGGCGTCTCGAATTTCAACGTGGCCGAGATGGAACGGGCCGAGAAGATCGCGCCGATCGGTTCGCTGCAGCCGCCGTATTCGCTCGTGAAACGCCGCATCGAACGCGACATTCTACCGCATTGCAAAGCGCGCGACATCGGCGTGATCGTCTATTCGCCGATGCAATCGGGACTGCTCTCCGGTACGATGACGCGGGAACGGGCCACGGCGCTTCCGGAAAACGACTGGCGTTCGAAGAGCGACGAGTTTCGCGAGCCGAAGCTCACGCGGAACCTCGCGCTCGTGGAGAAGTTGCGGGGCATCGGCGCGCGGCACGGAATCTCGCCCGGCGAAGTCGCGATCGCGTGGACGCTGCGGGACCCGGTGGTCACCGGAGCGATCGTCGGCGGCCGGTCGGCGGAACAAGTCGACGGCGTCGTTCGCGCCGCGGCCTTTCGCCTCAGCGATGCCGAGATCGCCGAAATCGAATCTTAACGTCGTCGCACGCCGACACCGTGTCTCGCGGACCGCGCTTTACGCCGACGGATAGGAGGCGCGGGATAGCGAAAGGCCGTCCATGTTTCTCCCGCTCGCAGTTGCCGTCTTCGCCGGACTGGGTTTGGTACCGAAGCTCGCCGGCGCTCCGCAGCCGGTGACGCTGCCGGCGGCGGGCGGCGTTACGATCTACGCCGACGCCTACGACGCGGCGGCCCCGAGCGCACCGGTCATCCTCCTCTTTCACCAGGCCGGTTCGAGCAAGGACGAATACGCGACGATCGCGCCGCGCCTCGTGCAACTCGGATACAGCGCGCTCGCAATCGACCAGCGTTCGGGCGGCGACCTGTACGGGCCAAACGAAACGGTGAAGGCGCTCGGCAAGAGTTCGGACGATTACCGCGCCGCCTTGCCCGATATGGACGCCGCGCTTTCTTGGGCGAAGAAGAACCATCCCCGCTCGCCGATCTATGCGTGGGGCAGCAGTTATTCGGCGGCGCTGGTCTTCGCGTTCGCGGCCAAACACCCGCACGACGTCAAGGCCGTGCTCGCGTTTTCTCCGAACGAGTATATCGAGCAGGACAAGATGCTCGTGCGTAGCGCCGCGCACCGTTTACATTGCCCCGTGTTTCTCGATTCCGCCGCCGACCCAAACGAAGAGCGTGACGCGAAGACGATCCTCGACGCCGTCGCATCGTCCGACAAAGTCGTGTACGTGCCGCAACACGGCGTCCACGGCTCGTCGACCCTGCGCGATGACCGCGACCCCGACGGAGCGGCCGAGAACTGGGACGCGGTCACGCGCTTTCTCGCGCACGTCACGGAAACGCTCCGGCAAGGCTAAGGGCGCGGAGGTAACGCCTTTAGGAGGTCGCCCGCTCGACCTCGCCCCGGGAACGATAACGCCCCGCGAAATCGACGTACCAATCGAGCGCGGCCGGATCCATCATCGCATCCCGGCTCGCGACTTTGTGCGGCAGCGCGCCCGCGAGAATGCGGCGAATCGGCACTTCCATCTTCTTGCCGGTCAGCGTGTACGGGATCGCCGGAACGTCGTGCATCTCGTCGGGCACGTGACGCGGGCTGCAGTCCACGCGCAATTTCGTCGCGATCTTTGCGCGCAGCGCGTCGTCGAGAGCGATGCCGGGGACGGGCTTCACGAAGAGCGGCATGTAGAATCCGCCGCCGGGCAATTCGAGGCAAACGACCAGACTGTCGGCGACGTCCCCGAGTGCATCGACCGCGCGATAGATTTCCGCCGACCCGATGCGCACGCCGTAGCGATTGAGCGTCGAATCCGATCGGCCGTAAATGTACGCGCCGCCGCGGGCGTTGATGCGGATGAAATCGCCGTGCCGCCAGACGCCGGGAAATTGCTCGAAGTACGTTTCGCGATACCTTTCGTCGCCGGGGTCGTTCCAGAAGCGCAGCGGCATCGAGGGCGCGGGACTCGTGACGACGAGTTCGCCCACCTCGTCGAACACCTCTTCACCCGCCTCGCTCCACGAGCGGACGTCCATCCCGAGGCAGCGGGCTTGGATCTCGCCCGCATACACCGGTTGCAACGGCGTGCCGCCGACCCAGGCGGCGCACACTTCGGTTCCGCCCGACGGCGAATTGACCCACAGATCGTTCTTGACGTTTTCGTAAAACCAGGCGGTCGTTTCGGGCGAAACGGGCGAGCCCGTGAGCAGCACGTTCGAGAGATGCGAGAGGTCGAAGCGGTCGCGCGGAACGATGCTCGCCTTCTGCATCATCTGGACGAACGTCGGGCTCGCGCCGAACGTCGTCGCTTCCGCGTCGGAGGCCAACTGCCAAAGCAGTTCCGGCGTCGGATGCGCGGGATGCCCGTCGTAGAGCACGACCGAACTGCCCTGCAGGAGCGCCGAGAGCAGTGCGTTCCACATCATCCAGCCGGTGGTCGAATAGAAGAACATGCGCTTATCGGGCCCGAGATCTTGGCCGAGGCCGGTCGATTTGAGATGCTCGACGAGCGCCCCGACGTGGCCGTGCACGATCGCTTTGGGTAAGCCCGTGGTGCCTGAAGAGAACAAGATCCAAAGCGGATGGTCGGCGGCGACGCGCTCGAAAGCAAAATCGGCCCGGGCCACGGGGGGCGCCTCGGCAAAGCGCGACCACGGCAGCGCGCCCGCGAGCGGCGCTTCGCGGGCGGGCTCGAGATACGGAAACCAGACGATATGCTCGAGCGTCGGCAATTCGGCAAGGATCTCGCGAATGACCGGCGTGCGATCGTACTCCTTGCCGGCGAAGCGGTAGCCGTCGGCCACGAAGATCAGTTTCGGTTCGATTTGCCCGAAGCGGTCGACGACCGTGCGGGCGCCGAATTCGGGCGCGGCGGACGACCAAATCGCGCCGATCGCGGTCGTCGCGAGCATCGCAATCGCCGTTTCGGGCACGTTGGGCATATAGGCGACGACGCGGTCGCCGGGACCGATGCCGAGCTCGCGCAGCGCCGTTGCGAACGCGCGCACGGAGGCCCCGAGTTCGTGCCACGTCATGGTCGCAAGCGAACGCAGCTCGGAGGAGTGGGCAAAGGCGACCTCGCCGGGCAAGGCGCTCTCTTCGCGTCGGAGCATGTGCTCCGCATAATTGACGCGCGAACCCGCGAACCAGCGCGCTCCCGGCATCACGCGCCGGTCGAGAACGCGTTCGTACGGTGCCGACGAGCGCACCTCGTAAAATGCCCAGATGGCGCTCCAGAAGCCTTCGAGATCGTCGACCGACCAGCTTCGCAGCGCCTCGTAATCGGCGAAACGCAGGCCGCGTTCGCGTTCGAGCCAGGCCATGAAGCGGGTGATGTGCGACGCCGCGACCGTTGCCGGCGAGGGCGTCCAGAGGAGTTGGCCTTCGATCATACGCGAGCGTTCGCGACGGCGAAAGCGGCACCCGCGGCCGGGTATCTTTCGGCGGCGCCATACGCGCCCGTCGCCGGCTCGCGGCGGTAGATCGTCGTCGTAAAGTTGCGCGCGGCGTCCCACGCGTGCAATGCGAAGCCCGGCACCTCACGGCGCAGGGCGAAGAGCCTGCGTTCGAAGAGCTCCGGAACGATCTGCGGCGCCGTGCTCGGCCCACTGAGGGCAAGAGCTCGCCCGAGGCGCGCCGTTCGCACGCAATGGATGTGGCCGCAGAGCACGCGCCCGACGTTCGGATACCGTTCCAGGGCGCGCCGGAACCGCGACGCCCCTTTGTAGCGGAAGACGTCGAGATAGACGAGACCGGTGCGAAACGGCGGCTGATGGACGGCCACGATCGTCGGCGCGAGCGGCGCGGCGGCGAGCGTCGTTTCGAACCAGTCGAGCGAATCAGGATCGAGCGACGCGCTGGGAAACGACGGCTCCCCGGTCGCGTCGAGGCCGATGAGGCGGACACCGTTCACCTCGAGCTCGTAGCGCACGCGCGGCTCCGTGCAAGAACCGAACGTTTCCGGCGCGAGGACCGCGCGCATCCGGTCGCGGTCGTCGTGATTGCCGGGGATGACGTAGTAGGGGAGATCGAGCCCGGCCATGATGCGTTTGAAGCGCACGTATTCGAGCTCGGTGCCCCGATGCACGAGATCACCCGTCACGATCACCGCATCCGCCCGTGGTTCCAGGCGCGCCACCGCCGCGAGGGCGTCCGTGAGATAGCGTTCGGTATCGGTGCCGAAGTACGTCTCTCCCGGGCGCACGACGTGCGGGTCGCTCAGTTGGGCCAGAATCATGGACGGCGACGCCTTAGAGGGCGTCGACGAAGCGTTCGATGAGGGCCGCCACGCGCTCCGGCTGCTCGAGCGGAAGGTAGTGGCCGGCTTCCTCGATGACGACGAGCCGGCTACCGGAAATGACGTCGGCAACCCGTTCGCGCGTGAACTCGGGCGTCATCGGCCGGTCGGCCGCGGGTGCTAAGACGAGCGTCGGGGTATCGATCGTCGCCGCTTCGCCCGCAAAGTCGAGATTCGCCCAGGATTCAAAACTTTCCAGAGCAACGGGCGCGGGCGTTGCCGCCGCCGCCGCCCGCATGATCGCACGCACCTCGCGTGATGGCTCGGTGTAGGTTAGGGCGGCGAGCCAGGCGTTGGCATTGTCCGCATTCCCGGCGGTCGCCCGGAACATTGCAGCCACCTTCGGCGAGAACGGAACGCCGCTCGCCGGGACCGGAGCGGCAAGCACGAGCCCTTCGACCGCGTCGGGCCGGTCGATCGCGAAGCGCTGGGCCACGGCAGCGCCCATCGAGTGGCCGACCACGACGAGCGGGTCGAGGTCGAGCGCCGCGACGAGCGCGCTCAGATCGTCGGAAAACGTCTCGACCCGATAGGGGCCCGGTGCCGCGTTCGAATCACCAAAACCCCGCAGGTCCAGGGCGATCGTGCGATGCCGCAGCGAGAGACGTTGCATGACGGGCACCCACACGGCGGCGGCGCCCTGCCAGCCGTGCAGGAAGAGAATCGCGATGCCGCCGCGCGGTCCGAAATCGACGTAAGAAAGTTCGGCGCCGTCCGCCGTCACAAAGGTGGCCATCGACAGAGCGCCTACGCGCTCGCTTCGGTGCTTTCCCGGCCGCGATGCGCGGCGAGAGCTGCCAGGAACGCCTCGCCGAAGTCGGCGAGCTTCTTGTCGCCGACGCCCGGGATGCGGCGCAGTTCCGCAAGCGTCGCCGGGAGCTCGCGCGCCATCGCCCGTAGCGTGGTGTCGGGAAAGATGACGTAGGCGGGAACGTCGCGCGCGTCGGCGATGCGTTTGCGCAACTGCCGCAGTTCGTCGAAGAGCACCTCGTGCGCCTCCGGCGCGGCGTCCGCGTGCGCCCCGCCGGAGGGTTGGCGCTCGGGCTTACTGCGGGCAGCACGCCCCGCCGGGGCGGCCGGGGCCGCGGCGGCGGTCAATTCGACCCGCCGCCGTTCGAGCAGCGTTCGCCGCCCATCCTCGGTCAGTTCGACGATGCTCCGCAGCCCAGGCGTTTGCCGCAGCATGCCGAGCCGCATCAGTTCGCGTCCGATGGCGAGCCACTGCGGTCGCGCGGTATCCTTGCCGATGCCGTACGTCGAGACCGTGTCGTGATTCCAGCTGCGAATCTTCTCGCTGTCCTTGCCCACGAGCACGTCGACGAGGTGATGCAGCCCGACGCCGAAGCCGCCCGCCGCCCGGATCCGCACGACGTTGGAAAGGAACTTTTGGGCGGCGAGCGTGCCGTCGAAGCGTATCCGCGGCGCGCTGCAATTATCGCAACCGGTGCACGTCCCCGCGGCGAGCGTCTCGCCGAAATACGAAAGCAGGGTGGCGCGCCTGCAGGCGGCGTCTTCGGCGTAGTGTTGCATCGTCTGGAGCGCCGCGCTCGCTCGCCGGCGTTCCTCGGGCGCCTTCTCCGCGATAAAACCGAGGAGCTTGGCAACGTCGCCGGCGCCGTACAAGAGCACGCATTCCGCCGGCAGGCCGTCGCGTCCGGCTCGCCCCGTTTCTTGATAATAGCTTTCTAGATTCTTCGGCAGATCGTAGTGGACGACGTAGCGAACGTTCGGTTTGTTGATGCCCATGCCGAACGCGACGGTCGCGCACATCACCTGCACGTCGTCGCGCACGAAGCGTTCCTGATTGTACGCCCGCTCGGAGCCGTCGAGGCCGGCGTGATACGGCAAGGCGGAAACCGCCGCATCTTGGAGCCGCTCGGCGAGCGCCTCCGCCGCTCTGCGGCTCGCGACGTAGACGATGCCGCTCTCTTTCCGGCGCGCTTTCACGAAGCCGAGGAGCTGCTTTACCGCATTCTCTTTGGGAACCACGCGATAGGTGAGGTTCGGACGGTTGAAGCTCGCGACGTAGACGGACGGCTCGCGCAAACGCAGCGAGGCGATGATGTCGTCTCGCACGCGGTCGGTCGCGGTCGCCGTCAGCGCGATGACCGGAATGCCGGGAAACGCCTTGCGCAGTTCGGCAAGCCGCCGGTAATCGGGGCGGAAATCGTGCCCCCACTCGCTGATGCAGTGCGCCTCGTCGATCGCAAAGCGGGTGACGTGCCAGGCTTCGAGGTCGCGGTACACGTGCGGTAGCGCCAGGCGCTCCGGCGCCAGATAGAGCAGCCGATAGCCGCCCTCGTGCAGGGTGCGCAGGCGGGTGCGCGCTTCGTTCGCGTCGAGGGTCGAATTGAGGAAGGTCGCCGGAATTCCGGCGGCCGTGAGCGCATCGACCTGATCCTTCATGAGCGCGATCAACGGCGAAACGACGACGGTGAGGCCCGGCCGCATCACCGCCGGAAGCTGAAAGCACAGGGACTTCCCGCCGCCGGTCGGCAGCAGAGCAAAGACATCGCGCCCGGCCAGGACGTCGTCGACGATCTCGGCCTGCAGCGGCCGAAATGCATCGAACCCGAAGTGATGCTTGAGCGCCGCCTTCGGGTCCGAATCGAACAGAGTCGTCACGAACGGCCACGATTCGCTGCCGGGCTGCGGGGTCATGCGAGCAAAGCGGTCGCGCATACCGGTTAATCACGACGCAGATCACGGCCGCCAAGCAGGGAGACGTAAAGCCCGCTCCCTTCGCCGCCGATACCGTAGGTATGATCCTGCCGAAACCTCGCAGCGACGAGCACCTGACGATTGGTCTCGAGCCGTTGCGCAACGTGCCGCTCTTTCGCGACTTCGAAACGACGGAACTTTCCGAAGTCGCCCAGCTGATCACGACCCGGCAATTCGGCAAGCATCAGACGATCTTTCGCGAGGGCGAGCCGGGCCAGACCTTCTACCTGATTCTCTCCGGCTCGGTCGCCATCGTCCGCGTGGCGGCCGACGGGCGCGAGACCATCCTCTCGATTCTCAAGGAACGCGATTTCTTCGGCGAGATGAGCATCTTTGACATGGCGGTGCGGGCGGCGGGCGTTCGAACGCTCACCGACGTGGAAGTCGGCGTCATCGAACGAGAGGATTTCCTCGCCCTCATCGACCGCAGCCCGCGGATCGGGCGCCTGCTGGTCATCGCGCTTTCCGAGCGATTGCGGGCCGCCAACCGGCTCATTTCCGCAACGACGTCACAGGACATCCGCTCGCGGTTGGCCTCGCTGCTGCTCAATCTCATGCAGAATTTCGGCGAACCCACGGCGACCGGCGGCACGCGCATCACGCTGCGTCTGACGAACCAGGAAATGGCCAACATGATCGGCACGACGCGCGAAACGGTGAACCGGACCCTCAACCGTTTTTGGGACGAGCGGCTCATCGACATGCGCACGGCGCACGTCGTCGTCTTAGAACCGGAAAAGTTCGCGGCGATGGTGCCGTAGGTTTAGACCAGCCGTGCGAGCGGCTTGCGTTTCCAGACGGCGTAGTAATATGCGAGTTGCATCCCCAAGCCCGCAACGAACGCCGCCGGGTAGCCGTACCATACGCCGTCGAGGCCGAGCGGCGTGTGCTGCGAGAGCACGTAGGCGACCGGAACTTCAACGCCCCAAATCGAGGCGATCGAAATCAGCGTCGGCCAGACGACGGTGCCGCTCGAGATCATGACGGCCGAGATGATGCGGGCGTTGCCGAAAATCGCATAGCTCCAGAGCGTGATCGCGAGGAGGCCGTGCGCGATCGCGACGGTCGCGGTCGACTTGACGAAGAGCGCGATGAGAGCGCTGCCGAACAGGTAGCCGAGAACGCAAAGCGCGCCTTCGATCGCGTAGTTGAGGACGACCGCCGAGCGCACGACGCGCGGAATGCGGTCGAGCCGTTGCGCGCCGATCGACTGCGCCGAAAAGATCGACGCGGCGATCGCAATCGAGATGGCGGGGAACTGCACGTAGCTCACGATCTGATTGACCGCCCCATATGCCGCGAGGGCCGTCGCGCCGAAGCGGTTGACGAACGCCAACACCGCGATTTCCGAGAGCGACACCATGACCAGATTCACGCTGGTCGGCAGGCCGATGCGGGCGATCGTCGCGACGATCTTGGGCCGCAACCGCAGATTGGCGATCATCGCCGCGTCGAACGCGAGCGGATGTTTGACGATGCCGAGATACACGACGAGCGCGGCGAGCGCGAGGGCGTTTGCCACGATATTGGCGAGCGCGGCGCCGTTGGTCCCAAACGGGGGAAGTCCCGCGAAGCCGAGGATGAACGCAGGCGTCAAGATGAAGGTCAGCGCCGTGCTTACGACGAGCACGTAAAACGGCGTGCGCGTATCGCCCGTGCCGCGTAAGAACGTCGTGTACGCGAGAAACGTAAAGAGGATCGGAATCGAGAAGAACGTGACCCGCGCGTAACTCGTCGAGGCCGCGAGGACGCCTTGCGGCGTGCCGAGTGCGCGCAGAATCGTGTTGGCGAACGTTCCGCCGACGATCCCGACGATGACGCCGAGCAACGCGGTCAACGCCAGGGTCGTGCCGGCGATCTCTTTCACCTTCGCTTGGTCGCGCGCGCCGAAGGCCTGACCGATCAGCACGCTGCTGCCGGCGCCGAGTCCGATCAAGAACGAGATGAGGAAGAAGACCATCGGAAAGATGGCGGACACGGCGGCGAGAGCGTTGACGCCGACGAGGCGGCCGAGATACACGGCATTGGCCGTCTGACCGGCCGCCTGCAAAATGTTGCTCAGCATGAGCGGGATCAGAAAGATGCCGAGAGCCTGCCAGACCGGCCGCGCATCGTCGAGAGCGATCGATTTCACGCGGACGTCTCGGCTGAGGCGCCCGAGCGCGGGACGACCACGAGCGTGCGCGCGTTGGTGTACCAGACGAGTCCGGGCGGCGCGTTTTGCTGCCGCCGGACGTATTTGCGCTCGGTATAGTCGACGCTGACCTTATCCGAGTCGCGTGCTTTGGAGTGATAGGCCGCGAGTTCGGCCGCGCGCACGAGTTCGCCGGATGTCGCGACGCGGGCCGAATCGAGCCGCAGCACGACGTGGGCGCCGGGCGTCTGCCGAGCGTGGAACCAAAGATCGTCCGGGCGCGCGAAGCGAAACGTGAGGTCGGCGTTGCCCTTGGGCGAGCGGCCGACGTAAATGCGGGCGTCGTCGGCCAAGCGGACGTCGAGCGGCTTGCGTTTGGGGGTCGCGCCGCGCGGCGCCATGGTCTTGCGGCGCTCGAGCCGGTCCACGCCGTCGCCGACATCGTCGAGCGTCTCGGGCTCCGCGCGCTCGAGCTCCCAGGCGAGTTCGTTTGCGAAGGCGAGTTCCCCGTCGATGTCGGCGATGCGCCGCGCGACGTGATCGAGTTTCGCCACCGCTTTGCGATAGCGTTTGAAGATAGCGGCGGCGTTGGCTTTGGGGTCGAGGTCGGGATCGAGCGCGATCGTCATTTCGGGCGCGCTCGGCGGAACGAAGCTCGTCGCCCGCGCCGGAACGTCGCCGAGGTGCGCGTACAGCAGTTCCCCCGCCGCGCGCAACCGGTCGCGCGCCGCCGCGTCGTCGCGTTCGCGTTCGAGCCCGGCGCGTTCGTCCGCGAGCGTCGCGCGTCGTTTTGCGAGGCGGAGGCGCAGGCGTTCGCGGCGCGCGGCGAAGGCCCCGGCGGCGCGGTCCGCGGTAGCCCGGCCGACGAGTTCGGCCAGCAGCGGCAAGAGCGCCGGTTCGCGGCTCTCGCGCAATGCGGCGAATTGCGCGAGCGGCACGACGTGGCACTGCACGAGGGTGCCGCGTTCGTCCCGGTAGGCGAAAACGTCGCCGAGTCCCGAGGGTTCCCCCGCAGTCGCGCCCACGATCGCTTCGGCGCGGTCCAGAGCCCGCTGCCCCAGAGCCGCGGGCGAAGCGCCGAGCGCACGCGCCGTTTCGGCAACGATGGAGTCGGCGATCAGCCGGGGCAAGAGCGGCGCGGCGGCGCGCAGCGAGCGGCTTGCAGCCGTGCGCGCGGGCTCCGTGTCCGCCGCAGCGAGCGCGGCGAAGGCGTCGCTTACGGTTACGGCCCCGGCCGCCGCCTCGGGCAACGGCGGCGGTTCGTACGGGTCGCCGGCGACGATCGCGCGCCGCGCGTTCTCGGCCCGCGAGAATTCTTTTGCGGCCGTCACGATCGTATTGTCCTTAAGTAACAGAACGTTCCCGAAGCGCGGTACGAGTTCGACGACCAAGCGGTATCCGGTTTCGACGCCGAAGCGCGAACGCGACGCACATTCGAGTGCGATCAGCCGGTCGCCGCGACGCGCGCGTACCGCCTCGATGCGCAAACCTTCGAGGGCGTTTGCGGCCGCGCGCACCCAACCGGCGGCCGCTTCGAGTTCGCGCGGCCCTTCGAGCGCGACGATCGGCGTCGGCCCGAACGCATCGATCGCGAGCGTTCCCTGCGGTACGCGCAAGCCGAAGCGGCCGTCGGCGATGCGTCCCGCGCCGCGAATGCGCGCCCCGCGCAACGCGCGGTCGAGTTCGGCCGCAAGGCGGCGAACGATCAGCCAGTCGGTGAGCACGCGCTGTTCTTGGTCGCGGCTTCAGAACTTCCGCTGCAACGAGAACGAAAACCCGTTCGCGCCGTTGGCCGGCTCCGCGCCGGTGACGGAATTGTTCGTCGAGTTGAGCGATTGCGCGCCCTCAAAGGTGTTGAAGCGATTGCTCTGCGGCTGGCTGAAGAAGGTCAACTGCGCCGCCGTCGCAGGATTCGGGCTTGCGATCAAGCCGATGCTCTGACGCTGCGGATAGTTGAACGACTCGGCGAAGACCGCATTGACGTTCTTAAAGATTTTCTTTTGCGCGCCGACGCTCGCGCCTCCGCCCGGCGTGTAATTGATCGCCAGATTGTTCAAGCCGACCGCGCCGCCGAGTTGCGACGAAAACGGTTCGAAGAGGTTTTGCGTGAGCAGCGTGCCGAGCTGGCCTTCGGCCGCGGCGGTAAACGGATTCTGTTGCGGCCCTTGCGCGCCCGGTACGTTCGCGATCCCGCTGACGGCGCCCAGCGCCTGCGCCCCCACCAAGAGTCCGACGATCTGGTCGCGCGAGTAGCTCGGGTTCGAGTCGAACGTCAGATCGAGTTGCGTCGCGGGACCGCGCGCCCGCAACGTCACATCGGTCGGCGGATTGTCGATGGACGTCGTCGCAATCGCGTCGACGTTCGGAATCACCCCCGATCCATCGAAGCGTATGGTGGTCGGGTAACCGAGGGTGAACGTCCGGTAAAAGCTCAGCGTGCCGCCGGTCGAATCGAGTTCGCCCCGCACCGTCGGACTCGCCAGGGTTCCGCCGACGGTGAGGTCGCCCGCAGCGCCGATGTCGACGGGACCGCCTTGCACGCGCACGTCGCTGCCCACGGTCACGCCCAAACGCAGGGCCAGCGGCAGCGTCGCCCCGCCCGGCGTCGAGCCGCCCGACTTCGGTAAGAGCGCCGTCGGCGGCACGCGCGCCGACGTGAGCGCCACGTTTCCGGCGAGCAGCGCATCGGTTTTCGAGCTGCGCGTGAACGTTACGGCGCCGTTGACGCGGCCCTTGAAGAGCGCGGGAATGTCGACGACGGCGTAGCGGGAATCGAGCGTCAGATTCGCGGTGGCGGTATCGGCTGGATCGATATAATCGGGCACCGTCACCGTGCCGTGCGCGTCGACCGTGCCGCCGCCGACCTTCGCGCTCGTGTCGTGCAACGTGGCGCTTCGTCCGGCGAAGGTCACTTGCGAAACGAAATCCTCGATCCGCGACTTCTCTTGCGGTCCCTCGAACGAGCCGCCCGTCACGGCGAGCGTTCCGGTGACGCCCGGATTTGCAAGCGAACCGGCGAGATTCACCCGGCCGTCGAGCCGGCCGCCGAGACGCGTTCCTTTCGGCAGCAGCGCCGCGAACTGCGTAAAATCGATTCGTTCGGCCGTGACCGCGAGCGCAAGCGGCGCGCTTGCCGGACCGATGCCCGCGGCCGGCGCGAGTTGCAGCGGGGCGAAGCCGCTCGCGAGGATTCGCCCGTTTACGAGATCGATCTCGGCCGCCGAGAGCGTGGCGCGCGTTTGCGAGAGCGCGATCTCGGCGTGCGCCCGCGGCAGCGTATACCTGCCGTAGCGCAGCGCCGTAAAATCGAGCGTATCCGCGAGCGCCGGACGCGTGAGCGTTCCGGTCAGGTGCGCCGTCGCGTTCAAGGCGCCCGAGGCATCGTAGGTCGCTCCGGAGATCGTTCTCGCAAGCGCGCCGATGTCTTGCGTTTGCGCGGCGAGCGTGAAATCGATCGGCGAATGCGGCGTCAAGCCCGCACTTCCCAGGAGCGTCGCGTGCAAGTTGTCGATCGCGAATGCGGAGTTCGTCACCGTGGCGCGACCGTTCGCCGCCCGCACGTCGAGCGTTGCCAAGCGAATGGCCACGCGGCTCGCGCGGCCGTTGACGAGATCGGCGTGCGCGACCACGGCGATATTCGGATAACTCCCGCGAATGGTGGCCGAAGCATTGGCGAGCCCGGCCACGGGCGCCACGACGCCGGCCACCGGCAGCCAACGCTCGAGCGAGACGTCCGTCGCCCGGGCCGTAAGCGCGAGCGACGTGCGGTGCAGCGCGTCGCGCAGCGGCCTCGTCGCGGGCAGCACGATGTCGCCGTTCTCCGCGATCCGGCCCGCACCGCTGCCGACGGCGAGATCGGTACGGATCGTGTGGCCCGATGTGGACCAGTCGGCGCGCGAATCGCCGATGTCGAAACGATGGATCCGCGTGTGCGTGAGCCGGATGCGGCCGCTCGAAACCAGACGATCGGGTTCGTTTCGCAACCCGATGTCGATGCTGCCGGAGCCCCCGAGCGTATCGCCGGCATCAAAGTAATCGTTGAAATCCGCGAGGCTCACCTTGGGCGCGTGCAGCGCGAACGACTGCGCGCTGCGCGCAACGTCCGCGCTGAAGCCGAGGGTGCTGTCGCCGACGGTCACGCGACCGGCGTCGAGCGCAATGCCCGCGGGCGTGCCCGCAAGCGCAACCGTGGCATCGCGATATTCCAGGCCGTTGAGGGACCCTTGGACGACGGAAACGCGGCCGCGCAGACGCGGTGCCGAGGCGCTGCCGCGGACGGTGACGTCCGCGCCGAGCGAGCCTTCCGGATGCAGCCCGCTCGACCGCGCGAGCGCCGCGAGCGTCGCGATGTCGACGTCGCGAAGATGTGCCGTGAAGTCGTACGATGCCGAACGCGGCGTACGCAAGCCCGCGACGGAGCCGTCGATCGCCGTCACCGCCGGCCCCGCGCGGAGCAGCGCATCGTGGACGACGAGCCGGCCGGAGTCATACGTCAGACCCGTGCTGCCTTCGATGCTTACGGCGGCGACGGGCGCCGGCGCGAGGTGCACGCCGCTCGCGCTCAGGGCGCCTTCGACGTGTGGCGAAGCCAGCGTTCCGCCGATCGCCGCCACCGCGGAAAGCGTCCCGCTTCGAACCGGCACGCCGGCCGCCTGCAGGGGCCGCAGATCGATCGCGCTCGACGAGACGCCGATCGTTCCGCCGTCGCCGAAGCTCCCGCGCGCCGTGAGGTCGTTTCCGCCCGCCCGCAGATCCGCGCCGTAGAGGTCGACCGTCCGGCCTCGCAGGCGTGCCGTCCCCTCGAGCCGCGTAATGCCGATTCCGGCGAGCGTCGCACTCGCGAAGCGGGCGTCGTGAATTTGGACGAGCACGTCGCCCGGGCCGCGCGCGACGATCGCGAGCGGTACGTCGACGCGCCCACCCGCCTTCAACGTTTGGCCGGAGGCTCGCGCCAGCGGCTCGAGCGCTCCACGGTAACGCGCATCGACGGCAAGGCGGCCGCCGTCTCCGAGTGAGAGGCGCGCGTCGACGTCGTCGACCGGATATCCGAAGGCACGAACCCCAAAGGCATGGGCGTCGCCCCCGAACGCGAACCGCGTGCCGGAGAACGTGCCGGCGAGGCGGGCGTCGAGCGTCCCCGAGATGACGGGAAGCGCGGGCAGCCGGAGCCCCGGCAGCACCGGCTGCGGGCCGGCGGTCGAGAACGTGAAGTCGCGAGCTGCGATGAAGGCGGCGCCGCTCGCCGGGAGGGCCGGCCCGTCGCTTCGCGCCGAGGCCCGTTCGCGACGGCTCGTGCCGGCCTGCCGCCGCGGACCGTCGCCCGGACGGGCGAGCGCGACGCGAAGGTACAGCGCCCGCGAACCGGGTCCGGCGAGCGCGATCGGCCCGACCGTGCCCGTGCCGTCCGCCTTCACGGCAAACGTTCCGGCAAGCCGCTCGCGCGACGTCGCCCCAGCGAGAACTCCGGCAAGGACCACGTTCCGGTCTACCCCGGCGAGGACGGCGTCGCCCCGCAGTCGCAGCGGGCCGGCGAGCGAAGCGGCGTAGGGAATCCGGTCGAGGGGCGCTTCGACATTTGCCAAGATGTCGACCGCCGTCGTTCGCCGTTCGACGTGCAGATTGCCGCGCGCGCCGAGCGTGGCGCCGTCGTAGCCGAGGGCGGTCCGCAGGATCGAGGTGTCCTGGCCGTGCAGCGCCACGAGTCCCTGCGTTCCTTCGAGCGGGAACCGGGCGTAGGTGAGGTGCGGGGCGGTAAAACTCGCAAGCGTCGTCGGCTGCGTAGCATCGCCCTCGACGAAGAGCGCAAAGCGGACGTTGCCCGAAACGGGGAGCGCCTTCGCGGGGTCGCTCAACGTCACGAGCTTCCGCAAGTCGCCCGCGCCGACGATGCCCAGGCGCAACACGGGACTCGCCAAGTCGTAGATCGCCCCCGAGATGCGCACCGGAATTCCGGCGATCGAACCGTCGACTTTGGGAATCGCGAGCCCGTCGTCGTAGACTCGCACCGAACCACGGCCGTCGCGCAGCGGCTTCACGAGACCGTTGAGATACGGTTGGAAGTGATCGAGATTCGCCGTAACCGAAACATGACGGCGCATCGTCCCGCCGCGGTCGACGAGGCCGTAGATCCGCGCGTCGAGATCGTTCAAGACGCCGCCCGCAACGTGAAGCGAGGTCGAATTGAGCGCGTAATCGATCAACGGTCCGAGCGCGACCGTCTTGGCCTGCAGGCGCATGATTTCGAAACCGCGGCGTTCGTCGAACGTTCCGCGGCCGGCGAAGCGAAAGCTCCCGCCGGCCTCATCGACCCTCAGCGCGAGCCGGACGGTCGAGACGGCCTTCGGATCGAGGCCGGCATCGAGGGCGAGGTTGCGAACGGCGAGCCGGCGGCTGTGGGCGTAGAGCCGGGTCGCGTCGCTGAGGGCGAGCGCTCCGCCCACAACGATCAGATGGATTTTCGGGATCGCGAACGGTCGTGCGGCGGGCTTGCCGTTCGCGGGCGGCAAGACGAAGTTATACGATCCGTCCGCCCGATGCACGACGGTCACGCTCGGATGGTCGAGTTCGAGCCGGGAGATGCCGTAGAGGTACGGCCCCGAGAGAACGTGGCCGAGATCGTAGTCGAGGGTGAGGCGCCGCGCGAAAAGCAGCGGCTCCCGGCCGGTCGCTTTGACCGCGAGATCCCGCACCGTGATGCGGCCGGCGCGCGTCGTGAACCCGCTGTCCGAGATGTCGTAACCGGCGAGCTTTCCCGCAAAAACGGCGCCGGCGTGGAGGAGTGTGCCAAAGAACGCGACGGCCAGCGCGAACGCGACGACGACGACGGCGGCTGCGACGGCGAGCGCTCGACCGCGCCGGCGCCTCACGAAGGGATTACCTTCGCCGGTCCGCGCTCGTGATGCGCCGCAGGGACCGCACCGGGCGCCGCTCCGCGAACACCAAAGAAACCGTCGAGTAGAACGCGCATCGTTTTCGCAATTACCCGGGCCTAAACGCCCTCACACGACGGGCCGGCGGGCCGGGCAGGCGGCCCCGAACGCCTTTCCGAACCTCTTTGGTTCGCTTTGGAAAAGAAAGTCAGGGGGTCGCCCGGTCCGGGATTGCTCTTCGTCGTTTCCGGGCCGTCGGGGGCCGGAAAAGACACCGTCGTCGATGCGCTCCGGACGCGGATGCCCCGCTTGCGCTACTCGGTCTCGGCAACGACCCGGGTGCCGCGCGACGGGGAGCGCGAGGGCGAGGCGTATTTTTTCTTCGATCGTGAACTTTTCGAAGAGAAACTCGCCGCCGGCGACTTTTTGGAAACCAACGCGTATAACGGGCACCTCTACGGTACGCCCCGGTCGTTCATCGAGAGCACGCTCGCCGACGGCTACGACGTCATCATGAAGCCCGAAGTCCACGGGGCGCTCGCGGTTAAGACCGCCTTCCCGCTCGCGGTCCTGGTCTTTTTGCTCCCCGACAAATTCTCCCATCTCCGCCTCCGCCTCGCGGCGAGGCGCACGGAATCGAACGACGACATCGCCGAGCGGCTCGCGATCGCGCACCAGGAGCTGCAACAGATCCGCAAGTTCGATTACGTGATCATCAACGAACAGGCCCCGCCGGAGCGCCAAAACTCGCTGCCGGCGGTCGACGATCTCGAAGCGATCGTGCGGGCCGAACGCTTCCGCATCCATCACTACAACGACGCTACTTTTAGAAACGTGGAAAACGCATGAGCGAATCCGTATTCGGAGATCTCGACGGCCTTCTCGAGCACGTCGACTCCAAGTTCACCCTCGTCAACGTGGTCACCAAGCGCGCCAAGCAGCTCAACAACGGCGCGCCGGCGCTGACCGAGAACGCGAACCCGAACAAGCCCGTCTCGACCGCGTTCAACGAAGTCGCCCACGGCAAAATCCCTTACCATCGCGTCAAGGAAGGCATCAAGTAGTCCGAACATGTGCGGCATCGTCGGTTACGTCGGCTATCGCGATAGCGTCCCGGTCATCCTCGAGTCGCTGCAGCGCCTCGAGTATCGCGGCTACGACAGCGCCGGAATCGCCGTCATCGACGGGCACGGAACGCTCGTGGGCTCGAAGGCGGAGGGCAAGCTCGGCCGGCTCGCGGAGCGGCTCCAGTCCGAGCCCCTCCACGGTGCGACCGGGCTCGGCCATACCCGCTGGGCGACCCACGGCCGGCCTTCCGACATCAACGCCCATCCCCACCTCGATTGCTCGGGCGAAATCGCCGTCATTCACAACGGCATCATCGAGAACTATTCCGCGCTCCGCGAGCGCCTGATCGCGGCGGGCCACACCTTCCGCAGCGAAACCGATACCGAAGTCGTCGCGCATCTCATCGAGGCGAATAACGCGGGCGACCTCGTCGCGGCGGTGCGCGCGACGCTCGGCGAACTTCAGGGAGCCTACGCCCTCGGCGTCATCTCGCAGGGCGACCCGGAGCTTTTGGTCTTTGCCCGCACCGGCGCGAGTCCGCTCGTGCTCGGTCTCGGTGAGGACGAGATGTTCGTGGCCTCCGATACGCCCGCGATTCTGCAATACACGCGCAAACAGATCATCCTGCAAGAGGGCGAAATGGTCGTCGTGCGGCGCGGCGGATACGCGCTGACGGATTTCGACGGCCGTCCGATCGAACGCGAGATCACGCAGGTGATGTGGGACGCGAGTTCCGCCCAAAAAGACGGCTTCAAGCATTTCATGCTCAAAGAAATGTTCGTGCAGCCGAGCGTCGTCAAAGAAACGCTTGCCGGACGGATCGATGAATCGGGCGACACGCAGCTGGCCGCCGAGCTCAAGATCGACGAAGCGCTCCTGCGCGCGATGACCAAGATCTCGATCACCGGTTGCGGTACCGCCTTCCACGCCGGAATGGTCGGCATGTATCTGCTGCGCGCGCTCTGCAAGTTGCCGGTCGAGATGGAGCTCGCGAGCGAATTCCGTTACGGCGACCGGGTTCTCGATCCGCGCACCTTGACGATCGCGATGTCGCAGTCGGGCGAGACGGCCGATACGATCGAAGCCGTGAAGTCCGCCAAAGCCGCGGGCGCGCCCGTGCTCGGCATCTGCAACGTGCTCGGTTCGCACCTCACCCGCCTCGCCGATGGGGTGCTCTACACCCGCGGCGGGCCCGAGATCGGCGTCGCGGCGACCAAGACGTACGTCTCGCAGACCGTTGCGATGGTGCTCTTCTCACTCTATCTCGCGCGCGTGCGGCGGAGCACGCCGATCGAACGGCTGCGCGAGATCGCCGAGAACACGAAGCTGCTGCCGGCCGCGATCGACCGCTGCCTCAACGCTTCGGACGATATTCGCAAAGCGGCGCGCAAATTGCGGCGCGCTCGCACCGTGCTCTTCATCGGGCGTTACGTAAATTTCCCGACCGCGCTCGAAGGTGCGCTCAAACTCAAGGAGATTTCGTACATTCACGCCGAGGGTTACGCGGCGGGCGAAATGAAGCACGGGCCGATCGCGCTGCTCGATTCGAAAGTGCCGGTCGTCGCGATCGTGACCGACGGCCGCGTGCGTGAAAAGATGCTTTCCAATCTGGCCGAAGCCAAGGCCCGCGAGGCGATCACGGTCGTCGTTGCAAACCACGGCGACCGCGAGGCGGCGGCTCTGGGCGATTACGTGTTTTGGGTGCCGAAGGTCGACGAATTGCTCTCCCCCATCGTCAACGTCGTCCCGCTGCAATTGCTCGCTTACCACATCGCCGACATCGACGGCAAGGATGTCGATCAGCCGCGTAACCTCGCGAAAACCGTCACCGTCGAGTAGCGACGGGAATTCGGTCGCCGCGCGACATACGAAACGGCGATGACCCCAACGCCTGCGGTCGCCCGCGCCGACGGCCGCGCGCTCGACGCGTTACGGCCGGTAACGATCGAAGTCAATCCCTTGAGCTTCGCCGAAGGTAGCGCGCTGATATCGGTGGGGCAGACGCGCGTGCTCTGCGCGGCGACGATCGAGGAGAAAGTTCCGCCGTGGTTGCGCGGCCAAGGGCGCGGCTGGGTGACGGCCGAGTATTCGATGCTGCCGCGGGCGACGCAGGAGCGTAACGTTCGCGAGGCCGCGCGCGGCAAGATCGGCGGGCGAACGCACGAGATCCAGCGCTTGATCGGCCGTGCCTTACGCGCCGTTACCGATTTGCGGCGCTTGGGCGAGCGCAGCGTCATCGTCGACTGCGACGTCTTACAAGCCGACGGCGGCACGCGGACCGCGGCGATCACGGGCGCCTACGTCGCTCTCGCGCTTGCGTTACGCCGCGATTTCGCCCCCGAAGGTGCGAAGTGGCCCTTGAGCAGTGCGATCGCGGCCATCAGCGTGGGCTTCGTCGACGGGGTCGCGCATCTCGATTTGCAGTATTCCGAAGATAGTCGCGCCGAGGTCGACATGAACGTCGCGATGACGTCGGCCGGCGCGTTCGTCGAGGTTCAAGGGACCGCGGAGACCCGCCCCTTCGACCGCGCGCAACTCGAGCGGATGCTCGAACTCGCGGAAGCCGGGATCGACGTCCTCTTCGAAAAACAACGCGAGGCGCTCGGCTCCCCGCATGCCCGTTGAACGGTCGCAGCTCCTCGCACTCGTCGACGACGTCGGTCGTTTCTACGTACGCGAGCGCGCGCTGCGCCGCGCGCAGGGCGCGATGCGGATCTTGCTCGCCAACGATGCCGCGCTCGAAGATTCGGCCGTGCGCGGCTATCTCGGCGCCGTCGCGGCCTATTTCACGGGTTTCCATGGCGAAGCGCGCCGGCGCCTAGCCGATATCGAGCGCCGCCTCGCGCGAGCGAGTCAGCTACAGTTCAATTTGACCGCCGAGCGCGGCGTGGCCACCGCTCGAGTGGAAGCCACGCAAGGCGTGCTTTCGCGTCTTGCTGAACTCGCGCCCCGGTGAGGATGTTGAACGACGTCGGGCGGGGGACGCTCGGATTCCTCGAATACGCCGGCGGCGTCGCGGCGCTCTCGGCGGAGACGGGCGGCTTCATCGGACGGCTGCGCATTCGCGTCGGCGAGACGTTCGCGCAGGCGTATTTTCTCGGCGTGCAATCGCTTGCGATCGTGCTTCTCACGTCGCTGTTCACGGGCATGGTGATCTCGCTCGAATCGGCCAACCAGGCCAAGGGGTACGGCGTCTCCGAGCTCGTCGGGGGGGCGGTCGCCTACGTGTCGTCGCGGGAGCTTGGGCCGATGCTCACGGCGGTCGTCGTGGCCGGACGCGCGGGCGCGGCGATCGCGGCCGAAATCGGCTCGATGGTCGTCACCGAACAGATCGAAGCGCTCGAGGCCCTCGGCCTCTCCCCCGTCCGGATGCTCGTCGTCCCGCGCCTGCTCGGACTCGTGCTGATGCTGCCGATCTTGACGATCTTCGCCGACATCATCGCGATTGTCGGCGGCATGTACATCGCCCACGGCACGGCCCAGATCAGTTACGGCGAGTTCATCCAGTCGGCGCGCGAATACAGCGCGTTCGGCGACTACCTCAAAGGGATGCTCAAAGCGGTCGTCTTCGCGATCCTCATCGCATTGATCTGCTGCTATCAGGGCTTCGGCGTGCGGGGCGGCGCGGCCGGCGTCGGCAAAGCGACGACCGGCGCCGTCGTAACCTCGATCATTCTCGTATTTGCCGCGAATTTCGTGCTATCGCTCATCTTCTTTGGAACGACGGGAACGCGCTGATGGCGACGCGCGCGTGAGTGCCTTTGCCGAGATCGAAAGCGTCACGCTGAAATACGGCGAGCGCGTCGTGCTGCAGAACTGCACGCTCGAGATCAAGGAGCGTGCCATCACCTGCCTCATCGGGCTTTCCGGCGCGGGCAAGTCGACGATTTTGCGCTTGCTCAATGGCTTGCGCATGCCCGACGCCGGCCGCGTGCGCGTTCGGGGTCAAGATCTGCGGGAGCTCGGCAGCAGCGATTTGATCGAACTGCGACAGAAGATCGGCTTCTCGTTCCAGTTCGCCGCTCTCTTCGATAGCCTCACGATCGGCGAGAACGTGGCGATGCCGCTGCGCGAACACTCCAAGAAATCGCGCAAAGAGATCGACGACATCGTGCTGCGAACGCTCGACTCCGTCGGTCTTGCGAACGCCCGCGATCGCATGCCCTCCCAACTCTCCGGCGGGATGCTCAAGCGCGCCGGGTTTGCGCGGGCCGTGGTGACGAATCCGGAATGCGTCCTCTACGACGAGCCGACGACGGGCCTCGATCCGATCATCACGCACGTCTTGACCGATACGATCAAGCGGCTGCGCAGCCAGCTCGATTCCACTGCGGTCGTGGTCTCGCACGACCTCGCGAGCATCTACGCCATGGCCGACTACGTCGCCATGCTCTTTGAGGGCGCGATCATCGCGTACGGAACGGTCGACGAACTCAAACGCTCGGCAAATCCGATCGTGCAGCAATTCCTTGAGGGAAGCGAGGTCGGACCGATTCCGCTGTAGCGGACGTCCGCAGCTATGAATAAGCAAGCGCAGGTTGGCCTCTTCACCATTTTGGGCCTCATCGCGGTCTTCGCCGTTTTTTTCGTCTTGGCGGATTTCGGAACGCGCGCGCAAGGCTATAAAGTCGGCGTCCACTTTCAAGCGGCCTCGGGTCTGCGTAACGCGGCGATCGTGTATCTCAGCGGCGTGCCGATCGGAGCGGTCGACGAGATCACGCTTCTGCCCGACTATACGACCGAGGTGGTGCTCTCGATTCGCCCGGGCTTTGCGATCCCGCGGTCGTCGCGGTTCTTGATTCAAGCGCCGATTACGGGCGAGCCGACGGTGCTCATCGAGCCCCCGGCGAACGTCTCGAGTTCGGTTGCGACCTTGCCGCGCGAAGTGCTGCCGCTCGCCGAGCAGCCTCGCGGCACCAATCCGGCGACGTTCGCCGACCTGCTCGAACAAGGTCAGGGTGAAGTCCGGCGGCTCGACGATCTGCTCGCGCAGTTCCAACGGGCGGAGCCGTCGCTGCTCGCGGAACTCTCGTCGACGCTGCGCAACGCGAACGCGCTGACGACTAACGCAAATCGTTCGCTGACGAAGGTCACGGGTAAAGTCGAAACGCTGGCGGATTCGCTGCAGCACAATTTGACGCTCGCGAGCACGAACGTCGTCGCGTTGACGGGCTCGCTCAACTCCGTCGTTCAGCGCGATTCGGTGAGCATCGACATCCTGCTCGCCCAGTTGACGCGAACGTCGAAGTCGTTCGGCGAGACCGTCGACTCACTTCACGACGTCGCGACGAATCCGACGGTGAAGAAGAACCTGATCGACACCACGCGCGACTTTGCAGCGACGGCCAAGGCCTTCGCCGAGTTGACCAACGACCTTCACAACGTCACCGGCAACCCGCAGACGCAAAACCAGTTGCGCGACGCCGTCGCCCAACTCGATGCCACCTCTCAAAAGGTCGATTCGCTCGTCGGCCAGCTCGGCGGAACCTCGAAGGTCTACGGCGTCGACCCGAACGCGACGCCCGCGCCGGCGCAGCCCGCCTCCGGGCCCTCCGCGGCTACCCCGGACTCGCCTCCGGCGGGCTCGGCGCCGGCGCCCGGTCCCGCGTCTGCGCCTGCACCGGTACCTTCAGGCGCCGCGGTCCCAGGAGCGCGGCCCCCGGGGCGCAACGACAACGCCGGCGCGCCCGATACCGGTACGACCGGGGCCGCGAGCGGCACGGGGACCGCTTCCACCGCCGCGCTTGCAAACTTGCGCCGCCGGCTCAACGGCTTTACGAAAGACCTCGTGCAGTTGCAGGTCCGCGTGGGCGAACTTTCGCCGGCGCGGCCGGGGAGTTTGACGACCAATACGTCACCGCTGCTGACGGCCGACCGCGGGCCCGAATCCGATTTCAACGTCTTCCTGCTGCCGCACGCTCGGACGGGCTTGGAGGCGGGAGTCAACGACGTCGGCAGCGCCACGTCGACGGCAAATGCGATCCTGATCAACCGCGCAGGCAGCCTTAGCTACGGCGGCGGTATCGAATATTCGCGTCTTGGCCTGAACGCCGCCATCGCCCGGGGCGTCTTCGGGCTCGAAACGCGCGCCTACGATCTCCGTCACCCGACGGTCGATTCGTACGTCAACATCTTGGCGTTTCCGAAATTGCAATTCTTCGGCGGGGAACGCGATCTCACGCACGTCGACCGCCGGACCGTTTTCGGGCTCCAATTCGAGTTTTAGCCTCACCCGGCCGCGGGCCGTCCGTTCCGTTCGCGGTGGCCGGGATCGTCGCGCTCGATGCGGGCATCTTCGCGTACGAAGGGGCGCTCGCGGCAACGGGCCCGCGCGATGCGTTCGTCAATGCATTCGCGCTCGTTCCGTTTAACGCGATGCACGGCATCGGCGTGCCGCCCGGACCGCCCGCGGTCGCAACGCTGCTCACCTACCAGTTTCTGCACGCGAGCGCCGCGCACGTCGTCGTCAATATGCTGTTCCTCGCTGCCTTCGGACCCGAGGTCGAGTCGCTTTTGGGCTCGCTGCGCTTCCTCGCGTTTTACCTGTTCTGCGGCGTAGCCGGCGGAATCGCGCAGATTTCGGTAGATCCGGGCAGCTACGTCCCCGAAATCGGCGCCTCGGGAGCGATCGCGGGGGTGCTCGGCGCCTACATCCTGCGGTTCCCGCACCGCCACTTCTTCGGCGGGGTGCCCGCCTTCGCAATCATCGGCATTTGGGCCGGCCTGCAATTCGTGCACGGCTTCGGCGCGCTTTCCACGACCGTGCTCTCGGAGCGGGGCGGCGGTACGGCGTACTTCGCGCACATCGGCGGCTTTCTCGCCGGCGTCTTTGCCATCGGTCTTTTCGCTCGCCCCGCGGCGCTGCGCGGTGGCCGGCATGAGTAAGCCGATGCGGCCCCGCGTCGCAATCTTGGGGGCGGGCGCGATGGGAACGCTCTTTGCCTATCTGCTCGCCGAGCACAACGACGTCACCCTCGTCGACGTGCGCGGCGACGTGGTCGAAACGATCAACACGGAGGGCGGCGTGCGTCTCGACGACGGCGACGTGCGCCCGACGCTCGCGACGCAGGATCCGGCGCGCGCGTTCGCTACGAATTATCTCTTCGTTTTCGTCAAAGCGCCCAATACGCTCGGCGCGATCCGCCCGTTCGCCGGCCAACTCAATCCCGCAACGCCGATTGTCTCGCTGCAAAATGGTCTGGGCAACGAAGAGGCGATCAAGACGGCCCTCGGGGGCACGGTGCCGCTGGTCATCGGCATAACGAACGAAGCCGGGATCGCGGTCGGTCATGGCCGCTCGCGACGCGTCGGCGTCGGCATCACCGTCGTCGGCTCCGCCGGCGCCTCGACGCCGACCGTACGCGCCGTGGGCGAGCTCATCGGCGGAGCCGGGCTCGAGTGCCGGGTCGCGTACGACATTCGGCCCCACCTTTGGGGCAAATTGCTCGCCAACGCCGCGATCAATCCGATCTCGGCGCTCGCCGATGCGAAGAACGGCATCATCATCAGTGACGCCGACGCGGCGGAACTCGCGCGTGCCGTCGCGCTCGAAAGCGCGGCCGTCGCCCGCGCCCTGCGCGTGAACTTACCGTTCGGCGATGCTTGGGAATACGTCCGCGACGTCGTCGCCTCGAGCAGCGACGCGCGCAATTCGATGACGATCGATCTCGCCGCGCGACTGAAGACCGAGATCGATTACGTGAACGGCGCGATCGTCGCCGCGGGACGGCGCCTGGGAATTGCGACGCCCTACAACGACGCGCTCGTCCGCCTCGTGCGAGCCAAAACGAACGCGCCTCACAGCTGAGCGGCGCATCGTGCGGCTACAATCGGAACCGCCGGTACGCCGATCGTATCGGCGGCCGCTCGAGCGTCGTATTGCGGATCGCGCGAACGTTCGAATCGAGCGTCATGCCGTAGAGGTCGCCGACGTTGTCGAAAAGCCAGAGCCAATTTCCCGAGATGACCGGGGCCATGCGAATGCGCTCGGGCGTCGTGAGCACCGGTTGCCCACCGTTTAAGATCGCTCCGGAACTTGCGTCGATCGCCCAAAGCGCGCCGTCGTTTGCGCCCAGAGGTGCGCCGAGGAAGACGACGCCGCCGGCGGTCACCGACGGGGCCGTCCGCGGCGGCGTGTCGCCGAGCGAAAACGAATCGGGACCGAACGCCGCATTCCACGCGATAGCCGGCGTGCACGTGGAGACATCGATCGCCACCATACCCGGCGGCTCGAGCGAACCACCGAGTGCCGACGAGACCGACGCGTACACGAGTTGCGTTTTTGGGGACCAGCCCGGATTGCCGAGATACGCGCCTTCATAACTCGCTTCCGAGAGGGTAAAGCTCCCGATCGGGCCCTTGCCGATCGTGGCCGCATTGTAGAAAATCAATTGACCCGATTTGCCTTGCAGCGCCACGAGTTCGGGACACCCCAGAGGCGTGAAGATCGTCGGCGAGCCCATGAAATCGAGGTCGACGCCGGCGTTTTGACCCGTGAATCCGGGATAGTTGCTCGCGATCAGCGTGTCGAGTTTCGGTGTCGTTTTGACGAGGTGCTCGGCGAGTCCGACGTGCTCGCTCGTCGACTTCGCGAAGGGGGGTTGATTCATGCCGCTGTTATCGGCGTTGCCCGCGCCAAAGTACACGTTGCCCGCTGCGTCGAGCGTCACGCCGCCCCAGCCCCACACGCCGCCGCCGCTATACTTTGCGCCGCGTCCGTAAGCCGTGTAGAACGTGCGCGTCACTTTCATGGTAACGGTATTGAGGGCGGTCACGCTTCCGCGCCAAGAAGAAATATCGCACGTCGAACTCACCCCGACGTAGAGCAGATTGAGTTTGCCGTCGAGCGTCAACGAGGTGTGCGCGGTGTCGAGTTCGCCCGGCAATGCCGGCGGAAGGATGCTGACGCTCGCGATCTCCGCGCCGGTCGCCGGATTGAACTTATGCACGGTCACCGTCGAGGGCCCGTTCGCGGTCGTATTTTGCGTAACGGCCACGAATGCGGCTCCGATCGCCGGAGCGTAAACGGCCGTTCCCGACGTGCCGACTTCAAAATTTCCGGTGCCGCAATTCAGCGTTTGCTGCCCCGTCGGTTTCACCCAGCGCTGCGCGCCGCTGAGCGCGTCGAACCCGTATTCAGTCCCGCTCGCGCCGCCGACGAGCAACGTGCCGTCGGTGCCGGCCCCGTTGGGTACGAGAATCGGTTCCGTTTGCGTGTTGATATCGGGCGTTTCCGCGGTCCAAGCGAGGTGCAGCGATGCGAGAGCGGCCGGCGTAAACGCGGCGGTATTCGGATTATAACCGTCGTGAGCGGGATCGAAGCTGTACGTCGGCCAGGTGGTGAACGCTTTCGTCCCCGCCGGCGACGTGGCGGCCGGCGCCGTTGCCACGCTGCGATACGTAAAGAGCGCGGCGCCATTCGAGCGCGCGAGCGCCGCGAGGGCCGGGGCCCGCGGGTCACCGGTAGCGAGCGCGAGGCCATCGAACGGTCCGATGCTGCGCTTCGCCGCGGTGGAGAATAAGGCCGCCGCGTCGGCGGCATCGATCGCGCGAACGGCTCGCCCCGCGTCGCTTTTGAAAACGGACGCGACCAAGTCCGCGACGCGCGCCGACCGCGCGACGGATGCGGCATCGCTGCGGCCGGGCGTCGCCTCCCATTCGAATA
>Ga0116227_10002200_pt1 | contig 44572 bp, 33 predicted proteins | sample S1TSphgellanicum_FD_89693 | JGI IMG/M metagenome (GOLD analysis project Ga0116227, IMG submission 89693) | Host-associated microbial communities from peat moss isolated from Minnesota, USA - S1T2_Fb - Sphagnum magellanicum MG | ecosystem: Host-associated > Plants > Peat moss > Unclassified...
AAAACCTTCATCTAGTCATTCAAACTGGCAATAATATGCAGGGTAACCCCCCACCCCCCCCCCCAAGGGGGGGGGGGGGGGGGGGGGGAGGGGAGGGGGGGGGGGGGGGGGGTGGGGGGGGGGGGAGGGCCTACAAGTGGACCGAAAACAAGACATTTTGTTTTTGGGTATGTCACAAGTGGACCAAGCACAAGACCTTTTTTTTTGGGAGGGGGGAGGAGCAAAACAGAAGTGGACCAAAAACAAGACTTTTTTGTTTTTGGGTACATCACAAACGGACCAGAAACGAGACTTTTTGTTTTTGGTGGGGCGCGGGGACAAAAACAAGACTTTGGAGACAACTGGATTCCAGAAACCCTAGGATGCAGGTGGCACCTGGATGGCCTTTTTCTGCAGAGATATGGAGGCATGTGCACTTGTACCCAATTGGAACTGCAAGTTCAACAAGAGTTCTTCTCAATTACAGTGGCGGGAAGAATTGATGGACTTTAATGCTCTACTTACTAGAGAGAGGGAGTAAGTATTCCTTGCGAGAAAAGTACAAAATCAGTTTTGTTCCCAAAGAATGTCAGAGCCATCTGATGAGATGAAACCTTGTTTATTTGCCTGAAAAATATTGTAAATATCACACTATTTCCTTCCATCCATGACTGCAACATTGTAATTAATATGCCCACTGTTCAATTATTAATTGGGATTTGTTCACCACACTTGATGATGATCATGACTCATATCAGCTGCATTCGTAACTATGAATAATAAAAAAATAACTTGAGGTGTGGTGTGAAAAAAATCATAGTTTTTTTTTTTTGGTGGACAAATTTTCTTTTTTGAAGTTATGGGAAACTTTTGGAATCTTTTGTTTCTCTAGTGTAAATTCGACTAATTTTTCTAATTTTTAAAAAAATCGCCAAACTTTTATATCACAAAATTGGAAAAGAGAGAGAGAAAGAGATGTTAGCTGTATGTATATTTTCATGGATTATTTTGTATGTCTTGATATAGACTTTGAGACAACAATGAGGGGGAGCCTTAAGCACAACTCAATATTTGGTGGTCAAGATGGAAATTGTAATGTTGACTACTCAAGTTTTGAGTTTGAACCAAAATGAGACCAAAAAAAACCCCTATAACAAACAATAATGATTGCAATGTTTTCATGAATGACACAATTAATGAACACACTAGAAAAAATGGCCACACAAGAAGTGGGGAATGTTTTTTAAAAAAACCTATAATAGAATGTGGGTGTCTAGGAATGAGAAGTTCCCTCCTAAACCTAAGCAAATGGGGGAAAAAGCTTTATCCCAAAAATTTGAAATGCATATTTGTGATTTAAAAGTCCAGCTGCAATAAAATCTATAAGTTGTGGGACCTACACTATAAGAAGGTTATCATCATTAGAATGGTGTTGATTCTTTATTCCAAAGCAAGCCACAACCAAAGATGTGCTTACTTTGAAGAAAACCATGAGAATTAAAGGGACTCAAATGGTGACAGAAAAGTTATCCTTGAAATAACCTTTACTTTGGGCCTAACTTTGGTCCTCGCTATATTCACTTGTCCTTCCTTTTGAGCTACAATGAGGATCAAAGTCACTAATGAATATCAAAGTGAAGATCATTTATTAAAGATGAACTCCTAAAAGATGATCACTATGATTTTCTTCATAACTAGACTATAGTTCACCTAAGTTAGGGTCACATAAATTAGAAGACAATATAAGTAGGGGCTAACTAAGTTAAGGCCTTCTTACCCACCTATGGGCTACTTACCCACCTACTTACTTAAGATAAGGATGATAAAAAACTTACATGGGGAAGTTACATATGGTTTACTTAGGGGTATCAAAAACCTATATAGGGGTTACACGTGGACTACTTAAGGTGCTACATAAAGCTACTTAAAAACCTAATTAAATTAAGGGATGCTCAAAGATTATTTAAAAGTTTACATAAGGGTTACGAGTCAGCTTTAAATAGTCTCATATGTAAGCCTTATGTAGCTCCTTTTGCAAGATAAATTGATCCTAAGTAGGTCTTTAAATAATCTTTAGGTATCTTGTAACTTAAGAAATCCTTAAAAATAGTCCCACAAATAGGCTTGATGTAACCCCCTTTTGCACTATGAATTGATGCTAGGTAGCCTTCTAAACAATCTCTAAGTATTATATAACCTAAGGAATCCCTAGTTAGTCTCACAAATAGGCTCTATGTAATTTCTTAAATAACCATTATGTATTCCATAACCTAGGCATGTCCCTAAGTGTCTCCTTAAATAGTCTCTTAGGTAAGCCTTAGGTAGTCCCTTATCCCATAAGGTAGGTAGGACCCTAGTTGTCTCCCTAATTAGTTCATAGGTAGCTTTCTAAGTAGGCCTTATGTAGTTCCCTAAATATATTTTTGATAATCCTAAGTATTCCCCTAGGTAGGTTCAATGTAGTTTTTTAAAGTAGCCCTTACATATCCATAACCAAAGTAGGTCTTTATGGGTAAGTCTTTAGATGTTTCCATAGATTCCCTAAGTGGGCCTTAGGTAACCCACTAAGTCCGCATGTATCTAATAACCTAGGTAAATCCTTAGGTAATTCCTAGGTATCCCCTAGCTTAAGAAATCCCCAACTAATTCCTGGAGTATCTCATAACATAGCTACATCCCTAGGTAAACACCTATACACAAGAAATAGAAGGAAACTCAAGTCATCCTAAGTTGAGGAAATTCAAGTTTCTTCTTTGGTTATTTTCCTTTAGCAATCCCATCTTGCATGTTGACTATCAACCTCAGTTTCAATGAAACCTAGGGTTTTGCCCCTAGGTTTCTTTGTCTTTGTGGATTACTTTAACATCTTGGAAAGAAAACACGGTACAAAATCCATAATAATAATTTTTAAAAACATGCAATAAATTGTGAAGTTAGAAACTTTTAACAACTTGACAATGATAAAGATGAAGGCATTGAAGCTTGGGATCAAGGTGAGAATCATGGTGAGTTGGAACAAGTATGAAAAAAATTAAATAACAATAATCTTGGGATGTGACAATTTGAAGTGGAGATGTTTGCAAAAGGGATTTGTAGGGTTATATAATTCTATTATGCACACTTGGGAATGGTTGGATACTTAAAAGTGGCAACTTACAAAGAGGTAGAAAATGGAGATAATGCAAAACAAGTAGGCTGAAATTGATTCTAAGTTGAGATATCTTGAAGAGAGAAAAATCTAGTCACTTGTTGAATTATCCCTTAATTAAGAGAGAAGTAATTGGCAGAAAATGGATTCTCAAGCCAAAATAGAGCTGTTGGGGGAAATTAATGGATATTATAAGGTGGCACTAACTATGAGAATAGGTACACGGAACCTAATGGAATTGATTACCTATACACAAACCTTTCCTCTAGTGGCAAAGTATACATCAACTTAACTTGTTTGATTTGAAACCTATTAAGGACCTAGAAATGCATGACCTGAATGTGGTCACTAAAACTTTCAAATGGGAATTTGAAATAAAAAGCATTTACTGGAACGACCTCAAGGAGTACAAGACCACAACAAGTAGCACATGGTTTTGGCAACATATGGGCTCAAATGCTCATCAAGCGCTTTATATAATAAGTGAACTTATACTTTAAATTGATAACTTAAGTCAATTGCATTTGGATCATAATGTTCCGATCCAAAGCACAAAGCCAAAAGTCATTGTTGCTATGTATGTGGATGATCCTATCATTCCGTATGACATAGGAGAGTTACAATGATCAGAAGACATCTACTTGAAAAGAAACAGAATGAGTGGTTTGAGTCCTATAGGCTAGAGTTGTAAGTAAGTCAACCCCAAAATACATTGGGAACAATTCCAAGAAGTTTAGCATAAGGGACTATAGAGATGTTTCAATTCTATGGAAGTGTTTATAAAATCTCCTAGGAGCCAAATTGCCATTTTGACAAGGTGTGGGGAATGTCACATATGCCATGATTGCCAATCTTTCATGGACAATGGGAGTCTTAGCATAATTCATGAAGCATCTAAACAATCCAAACACCAACACAATGATGTGTTGTGAAGAGAGCATTGAACTATTTTGACATTCCAAAGTCATTTGGTTGTAGCATGGAGGAAAACCCAACCATAGTAGTCCAATCCTTGGATATTGTTATGCCAATTCAGGTGGTGGCACTAAACCCTAGAAGGTCTACAACTAAGTGGGTGGGTGTTCTTGCACCATGGATAGCAACTTGTAACCTATGGGTTCTGAAGTGGAGTCCATCCTACCCCCATTAAGAGTGTGAAGGAAAGAGTCTTTGACCCTTGTAATGGGTTTCAACAACCACCAGTTTTATCAAATCTGTTCACATCAATGTCCTTGAAGAGGACTTCTAAGATCATGTTATACAGAACCAGTTTCTGTTTTAAGTTGAAACCAACCACCTCCATCTTATGGCACTTATGCCAAACCATACACACCTGGTCCAGAAGGATGCAATATGAAATCTTCAGCTGGTTGCATTCCTTCACTTTTCTGTTAGAGGTTTCTTTGGCCGAAAAATGCTAGTACAAACTTTTCTGACCATGGTAAGCAGCACCCAAAGTCTCAAAAAAACTCAGGCTATAGTGCAAGAGGACCACCTATCTAGTATAGTTTCTAACACTACAAGAATTACTGGGTGACCTGTAATCCAACGCATTCCATCATCCAATGTATTCCATAATGCTCACCAAGGCTACTTTGCAATTACTACCCAGCTTTTGCACAGTCATCATCCTCCCTGTTGCACATCAAATTTCCTCTCTCCCCCATACACAAAAAGCTTCCTCTAGTCCACATTCTCCATCCCTGTTCCCTTCCTCACCATTTCTCCTCCCATAGCCCCCCCCCCCCCCCCCTCAACCCTTCACATGGTTTTCCCATGATTAGTCCCTATTTCAGGCTAATTCTCCAGGCCTATTCTGCTCTCCTGCTGTCCTTAACCTGCTCCATAGGGCTCCTTTTCTATCACACCACATAGGGGGCAGCCCATCATCCTCTTTCTATTTGAATTGTGAATGTTGTATACCTGCCTCTTTCCAGTACAGCACCATGCATCTCAATGTTCATAAAGAACCAGGGCTGATTTCCCTTTGTTAATACCTGCTTGTTTGAAACCAGAATAGCTCGCCTATCAGTACCGGCACATTACAGAAAATCATACAGTGCTGATTGCCAAGGTATTACAGGAATATGTAATGGACACCTGTGAAATTTCCACCATGCCGAAAATGAAGCTGACACACTTAGAAAGTAAAAAGGAAAGCCACCTGCCAGCCTGCAAGCAGGCTACTAGTCTGACAATAAAAAGAAATGCTGGAAAGATAAAGAAATCAACCTGGTTTCTTTATGCAGAGGAAGCTCCCTCGTGTTGGGTGTTCCTTAATTTGAGGCCCTGCGGCCAAGACAGTTTGTTTGCAACACAAGACCAACTTTCAGCATCTGTATAGGGTTTTCTTTGCAATTGATAAATAAATGGCCAGACTTTCTTTGGATATGCATGCAGCCCATCTTTGAAAGGCTCCTCTATATCTGCAAGTAGTGTGCTAAGAAACAACATCACAAAGTTTATGCATGCTTAGGGTTGCTACCTAAATGCAAGCAACACTAAAACATGAGAGACAAAGGGGGGCACATAACAGCTGATGCTCCCTTCTTTCTAGTAAGATATGCATAAATTGACAATAAGATGCCAGGAATGTTCACTCCTTCAAAGTTGGTCATGCCATGGATCCACCACACCTTGTAATTGAAGAGATATTCTCACTATGAAGAATACCCATGAACACAAACCCTTGGATGGGTTGGTCTCAGTTTTCTTCTTCTCCTTCTTCTTCATGATAAGGAGGAACAGCCAAATTCACTTCTCTTTTTCTTGAGGGGATTGCTTGGAGAAAAGCTTGTGGTAGATCTTGGAGCTCCAATGCTCGTAACAGAACCTCCACAACTTGATTCACTGTGAGAACCTGTTGTTTGTATATCATATGTGAAACCTGAATGAAGATATGGAAAGAGCAAGGGTAGGAATTTGACTAGAAATTCAATCTCTTCCAGAGAAAAACTGCCACTGCCATTGCAGCTTGCTCAACCACAAAGATAGGACACTTACTTCATGCTTTAAACCATGGACAAGATTTTGTGAAGAAACGGAAAAAAAGGTAAAGGAATGGCAACTGAAGTTTGTACCTCTGATGTTGTCAATTTCAAGTGCTCTCCAATAGGGAGCTTCGCATGTGAAATCCTGAGATTCATAGCCTTCATGAGTGTTGCACCTTTCCACTGGTTTCGGTCCACAATCCCGCCCACAATGTATACTCCAGCAGGATCTACAGCAGTTAATAAGTTGGGCGAATCAGCAGTCAAGTAAACAAGATCTGTCTTCCTCCTCTCAAACACTTGCAACCAACATCGCTCCTCCTTGTTGATGAACCATTGCTGGGAGCCTTGAATCTTGTCAAGCTCATCTGCAACAATTCCTCTGCAGCTTGTTACAGAAAGCCGGCATGGCGTAGCTGCCTTCCCATTGGCACCATAACAAAACTTCACCTGTGTTTTGTGTCATGGATTCTTCTATAAGCAAAGAGAAGGTATACAGGACACCAAACAAATTCAATCCTGCATGCATGCACCCTAAACCACTGGTGGGATCCTTGAATCTTGTTGAGTTCATCTGCAACAATCCCTGTGCAGCCTGTTACAGAAAGCCAGCATGGTGTAGCTGCCTTCCCGTTGGCACCATAACAAAACTTCACCCTTCTTTTGTGTCATGGATTCTTCTATAAGCCAATGGAGGTATACAGTACACCAAACAACTTCAATCCCATGTGCATGTGGCACAGATTGTCCACTATAGATAGATGCAAGGATCCTGTAAAATCAAGAGCATATGATTTCTACCTTGGCATTTGCAGGCCTGAATCTGCATTTTGTGGTTGTGTTTCTCTGCAGTAGATTTCTTCTCTGATATGAAAGAAGACCTACCTGTCTGTGGGAAGGTTGCAGGTTCGTGTCAGATGTGATACAAGAGCATGCAGCATCACATGCTCTTGCTTTTGATTGTGGGTACAAGAGCATCATGCAGCATCAACATGCTCTTGATCCTGATTGTGAGTACAAGAGCATGCAAGCATAACATGCTCTTGATCTTGATTGTGGGTGTAGAAGAGCAATCTGAAGTTTTGAAGGTTTATGACTTGAAGAAGAAGAGATTGGGGGAATTCTGGGGTTCAGGGGGATGGGGTTTCTTTCCTTCCTTACCTGTTGCATCAAGCTGGAAAGCTGTGATGTGGTCATAAGATGCGAGAACTCGAGATCGATGACAATATCCGGAGCACCCATTTTCATGGCTTGCTCCAGTTTCAGCTTCCGAGCTTTGCGAGCCTCTCTGCGCATGTGCGAAACCTCCACAATCCTCCGTCTGATGGCATCCATTTGTTGTTCCGAATGGGTGGCAAGCTTAGCCTGCCATTCTTGTTCACGTCTCGTCGCTTCTTCCTGTTTCTTTCTCTCCTTGGCAGCTCTTCTCGCCTCTTTCCTGTCTGAAAATCCACCTCCCTCCAGCTGCTGCTGCTTCCGCTGCTCCATAGCTGCTGCTGCTTCTCCTCTTGAGAGAAGACGCCTGAGCCTCAGAGGAAGAAACCCATTTTGCCCATTCCCAAACACAGCAAGACCTCCTCCTCCTCCTCCTCTGCACAATCTGCTTGCGCTTTTGTCTTGGAATCTGTTGTTGTTCACAATCTGGAAACCTCGAAGCTGAGGAGGCAGAGGCAGAGGAGATGCCATGTTGATGAGATGAAGACTGACGAGAATACCATCACCCATTGGGGTTATTGTTCTCTGGTTTGTTGAGGATACGCTACTTTGCACTTCGGTGAAGCAGACGGCGAAAGGAAGGAAGAGAAGAGTATGATGGTGTTCAATGGAGCTTTGCTTCTGGAGTTTGCAGGTTGGGCAGTGGAATTCTGTCAGGTGCTGGCCTGCAACCCTGAAGTTCTGGGAAGATCAGAGGTGTGGGACATGCTTTGCTGTGTACCTCTTCATCTTCTAGCAAGAGCTTTCAGGCTGCTGTTTTCTGCTTTCAGAGTCAGGCTTCTTCCTCCTCCTTCTCTTCTTCCTCACAATGACTGAACTCGCAAGAATCTGTTGCAGCTGGGAAGCAAGCAAAGCAGGGCCTTTTTCTCTATCAACTTCTATTTTATTTCCCTTCAGCAAAATTCTTACTTGGGTTTTATAGTCTCTTCTGTCCAGACACTTACAATCCAAATCCTTCCTGTTTTTTGCTTTCTTTCTCCTTGAGCAATTTGTATACACAACAGCAACAATTACACGGAGTGTGGAATGAATCTCTGGCTCCAGACCCAATCCTTCTACTGGAAACCAGTTTGTCTCTGTAACTGAAATTCCTTGTTCAGGAAACAATTCAGATTCAGATTCCTGGTGGGTGGAAGATTTCAGATTCAGATTCAGATTCCTGGTGGTGGAAGATTTCAGATGGCTGGTGTCATACCCGAAATATTTAGGGTTTGAATTGCAGCTTGTATTGCTGGACTGAGACCAGCCCTTGGGCCTTCTGGGTGTCATGTCAGAGATAGGGTTTGAATTTTGCAGCTTGTATAGAGGACCAGCTCTTGAACCTTGTTGCTGTTTTGAGGATATGGGTGGAGTCAGTGTGCAATCAGCAATGACCACAGGAGCAGCACACCCAGGTACATTTGTGGACGGCAGCCAGATTCTTTTGCCACTGCATCTGTATTGAAAACAAAAGTGCATTGGCAATTGTCAAACCATTTTTTTGTTCCTGTTCATGTTGGTCTGATTAGGGATTGATAGGCGGCAGCAATTTTCTTAAGATTTGTAACTACAAAGATCAGTAAGGCATTGCTCTCTAAGCAAGCATGCATGCAACACAAAGAGAATTTAGTCTAACTTCCTGTGGCAATGCTGCAGCATGTGCAGGTAATTATTGCACTTGCCATGGTGCAAGATGAGTTCAGTGCACCATGGTAAAAAACTCAAGAAGTCAAAAGAGTGGAAGCATGACTCCATTAATTGAGAATATACAAGGTATTGTGCTGTCTTCATACTTGTAGCAATGCAATCTCAAAGTATATCATTTTGCTTTAGAAAAGCTTTCTGGCAACACATTTCAAACATGCTTTGAAATGCATCATGTGAGCACTCCTCTGTCTTGACTACACTGTTTTTTTGTAGTACCCAACAGTGTGCTTTCAACACTCTTGATCTAATTTAGTGGAAATAAAGCAAGTGTTGTAGAACTACAACAACTCTCAAACTCTTCACCCAATGCTTTCCTTTTGACAGTTGAGACTCTTGAACCACCATTAGGGTTTAGGGTTTATTTGTCATTCTAATGCATCTTGTTGTGGAATTTTACTTATGGGAAAATGATAATTTAAGTCAATTGTGAAAGCAGAATACTATCCTATTTTAGGAACCTTTTTGTAGCAAAGTGATGATTTTGCCATGCCTGCTCCTTATGATTTGTTGAAACTGTTTGCTAAGCTCTACCTTCTTAACCATCCAAATTGCACTGTATAACAGCATAGATTGATGTTTCCAGTGACCTGCAAAAGGTTGCTTTTTTGGAGACCAATTGCAGTTCCATTGGAATGAAATGCAGTTGTGATACAAACATGCAACTTTCCTTGGGAAATGTGATGTCAAAGCCTACAATCTTCGTTCGTGCACCATGCTACAACACAATAGCAGCTGTAGCACAGGACTAGTACCTGTCAGAGACATCCAAGGTGAGGGTGCATACTATAAAGACACTGCCAATGATACGACACAAGTTTGTGATGAAACGTGAGAATGATCTCTGAGTTGTTTCCCTCGCCAACACCTGCACACGGAAAAAAAGTCATGTTGAGTTGTGTCAGATTTATGAGTCAATAGTGACTCATGAGAAAGTGGTTCAATTACTGTTCAGACATTAATCCCCTAGATTGTCCTATCATTTTATGAGAAGTTTTTATACAAATACAAGGATTATTACAAAGTGAAGTATCTATATTTCAGTGAAAGGATTCTCATGCTCAACTCTTTCATGTGCAAGTCTCTCTCTAGACTTACAGTTGTAACTCCTTGATTCACAGGGAATGCATTCTTGAAATTTAGTCTAAGTGGTTGTCTGTGAAGTTATGGAATCTTCTCTTGACTGATAATGGGCCCACATGGGATGCCATCTAAAATCACAAGATTTGGTGGTGAAAACTTTTACCTATGGAAGTTTAAGATGCAGGTGTTCTCAGAGGACAAAGACATGGAGCATCATCTCTAGAGAGGAGGAGAGGCGTAGTGGGAAGGGAGATCCTGAGTTTACTAACAGAGATTGGAAAGCTAGATCTTTTATCATACAATGTTGACAAGAGGAATTAGTGTCCAATGTGTTTTCTTGCAAGAATACAAAAGAGACAAGTACTACCTATTGAATCATTATGAGACAGAAGCTTTAGCAAATAAATTGTTTTTAAGATGCAGCCTATTTACTTTGAAGTTTGCTTCTATTGACAGCATGTTGCAACACATTAAGAAGGTGAAAGCTATGGCATATCAATTGCAAGCACTTAGTGTAAAGGTTGAGGATAGTGGCATTGTTATGGTTCTACTTTCTAGCCTTCTTGAGTCCTAAAATAATTTGATTGTTGCATTGGAGTTGCAATTTGACAATCTAATCATTGATTTGGTTGTAGCAAGGGTCCTCCATGATAAGTTCAAGAAAGTGGAGAATAAGGGGACTAGTAACAATGCACAATTAGCTTTTATTTCTAAACAAAAGCTTAATGTGAAGCAATCTCCTAGAGGTAACAAGAAGTGAGATGTTTGTAACTATTGCAAAAAAATAGATCATTACACTAAAGATTGTAGGTAGAAAGTTGCCAACTTGAAGAACAAATCAAGTGTTGTCATCACTCATATTGGAGAGTAAACCTTCCATGCAACAACCAATAATGCAATGAAGGGGATTGGTTCATTGACAATGGAACAACTCAACATCTTCATAAGTTATGAAATTATTTTTAAAAAGATCATATATATATGGGACATGATTATTCAAAATGTAATACATGGAAGGGAAATGTGCTTCTAAACATGAGGAATAGATATTGTGGTTAAATTGGTTGTATAGAAGTCTTTTACATTCTTGGACTAATATTTAAGAATCCATTTTCATTGAACAAAGTTATTCTTACAATCTAAAAGTGTAGTTTTAGAAGGTTGAAAACATAATTTATAATGATGATGATGATGTCATCAAAGTGCTAAGGTTATTTAAGAGAATTTGTTATAGAAGTTGTTTTGTTTACAAGTTGTTTTGATTTACTAGTTGAGGGTGGTCAAGTAATAATTGAGAATGTTCAAAGACAACAAATAACTTGAAGCTTTGGCATGAAAGGTATGGGCATTTGGGAGAACAAAATTTGAAGTTATTCAAGCAAAGGAATCAAGTCACTAAAATGGTTGCATGTATTTATTAGAATCATTTTGAAAGTTGTGCAGATTATGTGGTAGGCAAGTAGTGTAAAAATATTTTCTAAAAAAACTTTCATTTTTCAAATGACTGAACACCAAAAGCTTGACATGGTGCATACAAACTTGTGTGGACCCATGAAGACTATTTTAATTGGTGGAACATGTTAATGCATAACTTCTATTGATGAAAGTCAAGGATGGTGTGGATTTGTTTTTAAGCAAAAATCAAATGAATTGAAAAAGTTCAAAAATTTTAAGTAATGACGGAAACAAAGAAATCCAAAAACTTATGAATGATAACATATGAAAGTTTATATCAAACGCTTTCCATGAATATTACAAGTTAAAAAGTATTTTAAATAACAACTTCCCGCACCTTAATCACCTAAAATAAGTAGCCATTGGTGACTTTCAACATGATGTTGGTTGAAATCTATTTTAGATTGAGTAAGAATGTTTCTCACAAGTTGCGGGCATAAGTTATTGACACAACTACCTATTCGAGAGGAAGAATAATGTAGATGAACTCAAAGGATATGACATATGATAGCAACAAAAGCTTGGAGTGGCATGAGAAGTCATCAAAATGAAAAAATTGTGTGACTATTGCCAAACATATTAATATTGATAACATTCCAAAAGATCTAACAACTATTTCAAAAGTTTTGGGTCAAGATGATGCAAAATTTTGATAGGATGCCATCAATGGGGACATGAAATTGTTTGGAAAAAACCAAACATGGACATTGTTAGCATCATTTAGAACTATGGGGTGTAAGTTCTTTTGTTTAGGCCTTAAGGTTTGGGTTTGTAGATTATGGGCTGATTTTTTAAGGGTGAAGGGGTTTGTGAGACTAGAGCACCAATCATTAATAATATTTTCAAAGTAAGGTTTAAGGTGGGTAACATGGATTCAAGTTAGTGATGAAATTATGCTTAGAAATGTGGTTTTAGGGTTTTGTTTTATACATATGTAAAATGAGCCCCTAAGGAGTGAGCTTAAGTGTAGGCTAAGTGGAATGTAAGATTTTAGGATGTAACTTAGAATTCTCACAAGGGCTATATAAAAAGGAACTCCTCCCAAACAATTCTTTATTTGTTTTCATTTGAAACCAAAGATGTTTTCCTAAAGTGAAAGTTGCACCTTTTATTCTAATAGTGATCATTTCACCTCTACCTCAAATGATGAGGAAATGTTGAAGAATATGGACCAAAAGGACATGGTTATTTTTCAATGCATGACAATTCTTTACAACTTTCACGATTTTTTCACATCACATGAGATTGAGAAAGGGGCAAGGCAATATGTGGACCCAACAATTGGTTTTCAAAACGTTTTGACTTATATATGAAGCACAAGACATGTTTATTCAAGACTTTGAACATCTTTACCTAGGTGGAATTTGATGAATTTTCATTTTAAAAATTCCCAATAGAATTGGCCCATGCATAATCTATAGGTGAAGTTTTTATTTCATCTTTAAGGTTAGGGTTTAAAGTAATTTATTTTTTCTTTCAATTTTTTCATTTAAGGTTTAATGTTTTTGGGGTCTATTTTTAGGGTTATCGTTTAAGGTTAAGTTTTGTTTTTTATTTTCTTTCAATTTTTTCATTTAGGGTTTAGGGCTTTTAAGCGTTCATTTAAATTTTTTTTTTTTGGGTTAAGATTTACAACTAGGCTCTTATTTTCATTTCTTATTTCAAAATCTTCATTTGGGGTTTAAGCTTTAAGTTTATAATGTTTGTTTTTGTGTGATGATGTAATTTGCATTACATCATGCATTAATGATGCACTCACAAATGAAATTTGTTGGTCAACATTCAGAGAAAAGAATTCATTAATTATTCATCTATAGGAATTGCTAAGTTGTATTAGGCTCATGCACAATAGCTAGGTTGAAATCTAGAAACCTTAGAATAGCAAGGAACATAAGTCTTAGTTTAATTGTTGGAAGAAAAACTATGTTATGAACAACACCATTATTTTGGACTATTCATATACATATACACCAACTACTTTGAGTCCTATCATGATGTGAACATCTTATGGCATACAAGTGTTTATTAACATTAACACTAACATTTCATTCATAGAAATAATTATTTTGAATATCTCTTAGGGGATCAAAGGTATATGTGTGAAGAGATGTTTATTGTGTGCAAGTAGGACAATGAAAGTTTGCTCTAGGTGTTAACCATGATGTAGTGCAAACATTCAACAAAAAGCGCAAGTTTTAGAATGGAGATGGATTCAAGGATTGGTGGGTCAAAGAAAAAAGGAGATGCCTCATGAAGAAATTTGATTCAACAAAATTTCAAATATACATATTTATTTCGAATGATAGCTCTCTTCATTAATTTCCTACACATGAGGTGTATGGACTTCACATACAATGTGTCCTAATATAGTTACACATGGCTAGCAAGGGGACTTTTAGCTACAAGTCCAAAACTAATTTAACCTTTGATCTAAATTCCTCCTTTAATATAACACCTAAATTCTTACTTTAACCTTTGATCTAAATTCCTCCTTAAATATAACACCTAAATTCTTAATTACCTTCAAGTTGTTGATCTTGATTTTCTTTTATTGCTCATTGTTGATTTTCATTTTACCCATCAAAAAAGCATTTCAAATGTTGAAGGTGGAAGCAAAATGGGATGTCATTGTCGCCATGTTATTGGATTGGTTATATAACATCTTCACCTCGGTCATCATCCGTTCACCTACATATGGTCCATAATCTAGATATGCATTTGGGATAGGGTTAAAACCTTCATGTTCAAGGGAACTTGAGCTAAAAGTTGTTGCCCTAAAAGTGTGTACACCATCCATCACATTTTGTTGTCTCTTCAAACATTTCATGAAGCATGACCATTTATAGTTTTGAAACATTCACTAGTAGAAAACCCCTGTTTTAGGTGACTAAAAATGTTGTTTGGGATTATTTTGGAGACCTTAAAACAACTTAATTGTATTGTTTTGACAATTAAGTAAATAATTCAATCAAAAGTATTTTTTAAAAACTAGCTTCCTAATCAAACAAAGAATTAAAACCATCGACAACAAAAGAATCCTAACTAAAGATCAAATCAATTCAATTCCCAATTTTTTAATTTTTTGGAAGAAAAACCCCCCATTTACAATGGAAAATGACTCAATATATAACTAATCGAATTGAAAACCAAAAATAGACTAAGGTAAATGAACCTTAAAGTTCAATTGCCTAAAGTGGACACTTATTTTTCTCATTGTAACACACTTTTGATTTCTTAAAGTGGTTTCTTAATTAAAGTAACTAATTAACATATTCAACATTGGAAGGTGGGCCCAAATAACTTAAACCAACAAAATCCATATTATTGCAAATTGATCAATGGTTTCATATTGTGATCTCAAGTACATTTATCATTAATCACATTATTATAATATATATTTTTGTTTTGTTTCAAAATAATGTTAATTGGTCTAAATGAAGTGGTCAAAACATTTTCAAGCCAAAACTACTTCAATCAAATAACATATTCAAACCAAAAATAAAATCTCACCTAACCATTTCAAACATATTCCATACAAGGGCAGCATAATTTTATTAAGATAAATAAATCAAGTTTTATTTTGAAGAAATGATGGTCAATTTGATCAAAGTGATCAATGCACCATTGACACACAATGAAATTATTCAAAATACATACCCACCCATAAAAAAGACTATTGCATTGACCATTTCAAGCACACTACTTGGTCACACACAAGATAACATTAAACACATTAATAAGCACTTAACGATCGTGGTTGGATTATTTTTAAACACGATTAGATTAATGTTAGGCATATAACCTTTTCAAGTGCAATAGTTGATCACAAATAGTTTAACAACATGCAACTTCATAAGTACCATGAACTCCATGCCAAATTGACAATTACTAATTGAAACCCAAGGTGAAACAATTGAAACTGATTTTCCTTATTTGAATTCAAATGAAGGGAGTGAAATTAAATATGCAACTTGTTGCAATGAACAATAGACCGACAAAGAGTATAACAATCCTCTTGTGTCCATCCAACATGAACAAAGCCAATGAAGTACTCCAAATAGCCAAGATTTGGAAGTCAGGATGGTAGTAATGTGTAAGGACCTAATGAAAGTGGCAAAAAACAAAATTTGACATGTAAACAACATGTGTGGAAACAATGAATGTGCCAAAATGGCAATTGGTTGGATGTCTCCTTGCAACACACCATCACAACGCTCGAAGGTGGTTCAAAAATTGCAATTACAACACAATTTTGTGGGGTCCTTATTTCCTCTTTGAGGAACCACTTATATAAGGTGACATTAAATATATGTAAAGGCAAGTCAGGTGTTCTTGAGAAATCCAAAAGGAGTGATGATTATAGATACATTAAAAAGATGCAACAAATGGGCCATCACATCACATTGACGCAATTATGACTAAAGGTAGCAAAGGTTACATAAGAAAGGGCAACTCCATTTGAGAATGGAATTTTGGGTGTGCAAAAAAGTTATGCCCCAACAATGTTGCTAAGTTCTATGAAAACATGCAATATGCCTATGGCATGCACAATTATGATGTTTCTATGATTTGGAACTATGACAAGTTTGGTGCATAAGCAGGTCATAATGGTGATACCATTGTGCTTGCCAAGATTGCATCAAAAATAGTAAATTTGATAATTTGGCATCAAAGAAAGTGGTAGTTTGTATTGTTTTACATCAACACGTAAGGCATTTCAATCCCCAACTTCTACATCTTCAAAGGTAAACACTTTAGATGAAATCACATTAAATTTTGTGAACTTGGATTTACCATGGCTATGTAACCTAAGGCATGGTTGATTGTGTGCTTGTTTTCCACATGGATTTTTCACTTCATTGCAACAATGCAAACATGTGGAAGCAACATGTCAATGGAAAATAGACACTTATTCATTCTTGATAGTCATAATTTTCCCATGTCACTATTGTTGTAGTTTAGACAACAAGAAAAATGGGGCTAGACCTAATGACATTGCCATCACACACATCCCATGCATTGCAATGATTAATTGTTTCTTATTTTAAGTTATTTTTTGGTGCATACAAAGATGTTTGGACTTTAGCAAACAAGGGGTAAGGCATGACAAAAAGGATTTGGCTCAATGGGTTTCATTGGCCTTCGAGAAAGCTGACCCTTCACAACATTTGAAATGATTAGCATGTGGCCATTGAATCCTAATGCCATGGTGGGTAACATTACTACAATTCACAAATTTTTTATTTGGAAAATCCAATCAAAAGGGACCCCATTTGGACAAACATAAAAAATTCCATCTAAATATCAATTTGGATAAATTTATTTGAACATGTTTAGTGTGATTGAATGGTCTTTTTCGCTAACATAATATTAAACTATTTGAGTAATCATTTTGGTTGGTGGATAGTGGACCATTTGACTATTCAAAATTTTACCCTATTTTAAAATTTTGATTATTACCAAAAATAATATTTCTGTGTAGGTAAAATAAATAGTACATAGTTTAGGTAGGTCATAAAAAGGTAAGTAGGTAGGTAGTCTAGTTTAGTTTAGTTTAACCACCTAACTTAACTTACTTAACCTACCTACCATAACCTTTTAAGCATGTATATAGGTTGTAAGTATTATGAATTGAACCTTTCACCTCCCCAATGATAATCCTTGAGTCCTTATCAATGGACTACTTTTTCCAAAGTTGACAAAACTTGTTTATTTTTTTATTTCATTTGTTTATTTCACATCATTAATTATTTATGTAAGTAAGAAAGTTAAGTAATTAATAGGTAGGTTGAGTATAGGGGGTAGGTAAGTAGGTAACTTGTAATCCATAAGAAGTAGTTACGTAGGTTGTAAGTGGTAAAAAATAGTTAGGTAGGAAAATATTAGTAGGTATGAAATACGAAGTAGGCATGTAGGTAAATAAGTGGATGGATAGATATGTAAGAAGTAAGTTTAAAATAATTAGGTAGGTACATAAATTGGTAGGTAGGTAAGTAAGTAGGTCATAGGAGGTAGGTGGTTAGGTAGGTGAATAAATTGGTAGGTAGGTAAATAGGTCTAAGGTAGGTAGGTACATACATTTGTAAACAAAGTTGTCAAAACCAACATGAAGCACCAAAATTGCATCCATCCATTTGGATGTGTCTAAATAGACAAACATTAATTGTTCGATTGATAGTGGCCATCAATCCAACAATTGAATTTTTTTTTGTCATTGCCCAAAACATTTTGGTTGTTACTTGAATTTTTTTTGGTAATGTTCAAAAACTTTAATTGCCAATTTTCAATCACCTTTGGTTGCCAACCTGGGTGACTAAAAGTTTTTGGTCACCTTTTGGTCATTAAATTGGACAATTGAAAATTTTGGATCACACAAATTGAGTGATCAAAAATTTGGTGACGGATGGATTTAACCATTTGATGGGGTGTAGTTTAATTTCCATGATTGATTTTAACAATTGAAATTTTTAAAATTTTGCCCAAAAACATTTGGTCACCACCCAAAAGTTTTTTCAATCACCTTTGGTCACTACAAAATTATGGTGATTAAAAGTTGTTTCAATCACCACAAGATTTAGGGCAATTGAATGATGAGCTTTTTAATCACCTTTAATTATCTTTTGAGCAACCCACCTCATTTTGACCTAGGTTGATCTTAAGTTGATCTAGACTGACCCTATATTGACATGATGTAGGGTTGAATTTGCATCCAAATGCGTTCATCATGTCATGATAGATGCATGGACATGGGGATAACATTATTTGTAGGATAGTAGGTGGGAAAATTTGAAGAAGGTAGCTAGGTAGGCAAGTAAGTTGAGAAGTAAATAAATAGGTTGTTGAAGGTAAGTAGGTAGGTTAGTCAAAGGAGGTAGGTAGGTAGGTAAGTAAATTGGTATGTAGGTTAACTTAGACTATTGCCTAGCCTAGTCTGTAATTATTTTTCACTAGTAAATACCATAGGATGTCCAATTTGATTATAACATAATTGTCCACCTTAACGAAAGATGTCATTTTGCTTTGTCCAACTTGATTAAATGTTTCAATTGATTAGAAGTCATTAGCCATTTTGACCAATCTAGTCATTTTTTTGTTCAATTTGACTAAATGTTCAAGTTGATAAATAGTCAAATAGGTCACTTTAATCAAGTTCACTAGTCAAAAAATACACGTCATTCAAGCCCTAGGCCATTACTCAAAATGTACATGTTCACTAGTAAAGATATACTTGTAAGAACCAATTGACATAATGAATCTTGTTGTTTAAAATTTGTAAATATAGGAAGTTCTAAAAAAAGGTTTAAAAAAATGCAAAAAGATTAAATGTGCCATTATTTTGTTAATCTAGAAAGAACATGGGTAGTTGGACCTATGTCTATTGAAGATGATGCATCAAACTTGGTAAGTAGCAAAAATCAAAGGTCACTAGGATCGACAAGTAGCGACAATCAGAGGTCACCAAGAATGCTAACAAATTTCATGCATGATTATCAAGCATGACATGTCGCAACAATGCTAGGATGAAAACATGATAAAATAGACCCAAAAAATAGTTTTAAAAAGGTAGTAAAAAATTGGTCTAGTTTTTTACACAAGTAAAAGAAAGTGCAATTATTTTTAAAAATCTATGTGAATGCATATTAAATATATGATTAAATCAACATCATTGTAATACAATTAAAGATTATTCTCATGTTGATCATTAAATTTTTAAAAATTAAAATTCAATACATTAAAACTTGTTTATGGTTTTTTTAAAATTTTTTTTTACAAGGAGCAAAAATTGTTTACTTTACCTTGTTGACACTTGCCATCTATCACCCAATTTCTCACTTTTCCTAAAGTTGAAATTAGTCCACCTTGGAAAGAGCCACATGAAGAATATCTAATTGATTGCACAAAATCGATCATGATGACTTCAAAACATTACTTAATATCTCTAATACAAAAGGAAACTAGGGAGGAGGCAACCATCAAATATAGAAAATGCAAGAGACAAAAACAACTTGCAAATAAGGAAAAAAATGCATTCAAAAAAGTAAATAGAAAGAAAAACAAACAATGATGACTTTTGGACAAAGAGAAAAAGAAAAGGTTCAATGAAACTTGGTCAATGAAAAACATTGCAACTCAAAGTGATGCACTCCACGCACCAAACTATCAAAATAAATAGGTCTAATTTGCAATTGGTAAAGCCTCCATTGGTGTACAAGCTCATGCTGCTTTCCATGCCAATTTTGTGAGTCATAAAGTTCTACCAAGACTACTTAACACAAGAGAGCATTAGAGCCTCATGTTGTGATCTTCTTTTTCATCCCAGTTCAAATGTTCATTGCCATCACCAAAAGAATTTTTGATGCCATTATTGAAAGAAAATCTCCCCAAAAAAATGATAATTTCAATTTTGTTGCGCTTCTCATCCATTTGCTAATTGCTGAAAAGTGTTTTATAAATAAAATATTTTTGAGAAATAGTGGTACAACTCAACAAACTGTCTATTTAAGGTTCATTTACCTTAGCACTAGAATAAACGCTCAAAAAAATTGATTGTTTCTAATTGCTACACCTATCAAATGCATCTTAACACTAAACCAAGTCTCTGAATCCAAATGTAACATTTCTCAAGTTAGATATATAGTGGCTTCACTTAAGAAGGTGACAGTAGGTACCAGTGCGGGTGATGCTGGTTCACCCTGGGTAAGGTCTATCGAGTTATTAGCAGGTATACAGCAATGGTGGCCAGTTAACTGGTTATAATTCACTTTTTAATAACCTGCCTGGATGACCTGATTATCATCCAGGTAGGTTGTCAATCTTCAGATGCTAATATAAAAATGAAAAAAACAGAAACAAAACATCTTTATTTTTATTTTTAAAATCCTTATAACTAGTGTATAATCAATAGTTTAACCAGTGGTTATTATCCAGTTATTTGATAACCTACTTGACACCCAAGCTATTTTTAATATTGATATTGATAACCTGTGTGATTCCCAAAAGAATCTTAAAAAAAACCAATAGCCGACCAACACTGATCTGCATCACATAGTAAAAACAGAAACTGATCTAAGACTACTATGTTTTGGTAATGATCTGGAACCCAATGGAAAATAGTTTTCTGTCCACCCACCATCCATACCTTCAGGGTGCGGTCCTGGCTGCGGTTCCAGTATTGAGAAGTTCTTTACTTTTATGAAGAAGCTGCAATTCCTATTCTAAAACATAAATTGGAAATGTCTCAGGAGGGGAATTTGCTTGCAATCGAGAGTCAGGAGACGAGTTGATCATTGTTTTTTTTTTTTGCTGGTAATCATCGGCATGCATCCTGATAATTTTGAATCAAGTGGGATTAACTATAAATACTCCAAATTGATCAATGCATAAACCGCATTTTCCCCAAAAACCAACTATCTTTCCAATGCCACTTTTGAAAGGTGTCCCTCCTCCACCACCCGCATAAGGGCCATATGTTCTGATATTAGACTTGAATGTGATGGAACTAATACCTGTCACCGGTCGATTCCCTACTGTCAAAGGTGTTCTACCAAAAGATCCCTCAATTTGTTGAAGATACTCGTCAGGATAGTTGAATTTTATCTGCACAAAAGGCAATGGGCATACAATGTAGCCTTAATTGTTTTGCTTAATTGTCTTAACTTTCCAAAACTGTTAAGATTTCAGTCAATTAATATGGACACAATACATGCCACATAACTTCGAAATGCAATTGAAAAGCAAATCCAAATCCAACCTACTTGCAATCCAACCAATCATATTACAACTTACTTGTCTAATCCATTCATCCTGCGATTTGGATATCTACTATTGAATATAACTACATGGATTAACATTTCTCCTAATTTTGAAAACGTCAAATTACAAAGTCATCATTCAGTTGAGACACTATTGTGGGGGAAGGCCAAGCAGACAACAATTAAAGTTACTAGTAATGAATCAAAAACCAATGGTATTCCTGTACTTATATCTCTATGTCAAGGGAAAAATACTTAGGGTACATGATTTCAATCATAAGTGTTGGCGATTAGCAGCACAGAATGTCATTCCATTGAAATGTAAGTATGCAAACCTCACCTCCTCTTCCCTTCCATAAGTAGATTCACCGTGAAAACTGGATTGGAACGATTGGCCACATATATCATATTCAACCTGAAGACACACAAAAACTCCTTCCAAGCTCCTGACCTTCAACCGTTTGATGCCAGTTGCTAGGCCATCAGAAAAAAAACTTCCACCGCTTCCTCCCCAAGGGCCTTGAACCTATACTTGGCAAGCAGGAGTATGTCAGCAAATATGTGAAGCCGATATATTTGTTATGATGTTGGAAACTGGACCTGAAACATTTCATCTATGGCTACTAAATGTAAAGTGAACACCACAAAAGGCTCTTCAACATAAGATTGATCATGGACCAACTCATACTTTGGAAGTCTTTTGTGTGAGAGGTCTATAAATCAAAAGATAATGCTTCATTGGTGGAATTGAAACCTCTCGTAATTTTACCTCAATTGGCTTAGTTACAAAAGAACCAACATCCACTTTCTGTATCTGTATTTTCTGTATCTGTATTTGATCACCTGTGAGGTCAAAGACAAGGCTTCAATTAGATTTCTCCCATTCAGCCTGAAAATTTATCACCAGTTACCAATCTACTCTTCCAGTTAAAATCAAGCTGCCGAGTTTGCAAGAACAAGGAAGGTGTAAAATGCACGAGGTCCATGCCATGATAATTTTTCTATAATTCTAATTATATTTACAGGTTCTAATTATTTATAATAAGATACAACAATTTACATTACTTATCAGAACACTGCAATTAAAACTGAACCAAAAATTGCACAAGAAAGAAATAAAATGACACCTAAGAAATTAATTTGAATAAATCTTTGAATGGATGAAATATCAAACCATTTGTGTCCTCTAAAGCTTGAGTTCTAACCTTTTATGCTAATCCTGGTTTTGTTAAGTAACATTCATGAGTGTACTGAAAAATCACCTATTTCCACCTATGAGATCCAAGCTACTTCTTGCATTTAATGTGTGTTTAATATTGAATAGCAAAATGGCCATGCTTCACTGGTCATAACCCATGGCATATTCTGACCCTAGTTATGAGAATGTTCTTATGTTTAAGGGTAGAAAGTTAGGGCTTTTGAGAATGTTCTTAAATCCTTATCATGAAAATTTTTCTCAAAAGCCTTGGCTAACAGACCCTTGAAAATGAAATATTCTCATGGTTGATGTACTATTCTATAGTTGTAGACCCAAATGAATGCATAGGCCTTGCTGTAAAGCATTGTACTGGGTCCTTGCCAAGCCCTCTGCCAATGAGCTTGACTTGGGGGTGCAAACTGCTTGTCAAGTCAGGTCTGTTGGGGTGCATCCAAAAAAAAAAAAACAAACAAAATGGAAGCCCATAGGTTTTGCACTCTTTCGTATGAGTGCTTTATATGACCTACTTGGTGGCTATCTGTGACATGGGTAGAGACCAGAATTTATAAATAAATAAATAAATAAAAGATCGAGACCAGAATTGGTATGGTATATAAATTTTCAAGGGGTATGTATCTGGGTATGTAGAAAATTGGTGGCATGCTCTAGTTCATTGTTTGTCTCCACTATCATTGTACTTGTTCTTACTGGGAGCTTTCCTCTTTTGAGAAAATCCTATTCACATATTAGAAAAGTAAAGCTATCTGTAAAGTAAGACAAACACAGCACCAGAACCCTGAGTTTGGTCATACACAGGGCGAGAGTAAAAACAAAACCTGCAAAAAAATACATTAGCATTCAATGAGGGATGAAATTTAAAAAACCATCAATTTTGGTGGTAAACTGAGTTTCATCCTGTATTTCTTTTTTCCCGAGCAACTTCACTGCTGATGCATATATTTTTACTGCTCCTAACTGTACAACTACTATAATTAGTCTCGAACTTTGTACATTAAATGTTGAGTTTCAAGATTTCATACTGAGACTTAATAAAATGTCTTTGCTTTGGGGATACCGCTGAAAGAGGGGATACGGGGTGACAAGAGGCCCAAAGACAGGGTGAAGACAGGACTACTTTAGAGATAACTCTATTATGTGAACTTTTTTTGTGCTTCAAGGTATATATTGTCAACTCTAATAAGGCTTCTAAAAGTTAAGGCTTTGTGTTTTGTGTTATTCATGAGTGTTGAGAGTTACGTTATCATGTACTCTTCAATGGAACAACTCTTCCAGCTTGCAGATTAGAAACAAGCATCCCGTCATGATGGCTGTTTGTTAAATGTTTTTACTTGCTTTAGATAAAATCTTGATGTGAATATTCGATACTTCTTCACATATCTCATATTAGTTGTTGTCTATTCATATTTAGACATGGGATACCCCCAAAACATATAGGTTATTACATAGACCCACTAGTATTTGAAGAAATTTTGTAATATTAGTCTTCTTACCCAGTTTCTAAGTTGAAAAAAAACATAATACCAGTACCCTACTGGTATGTTAAAATGGACATACCCGCCCAACACTGGTAGAGAGAGCTTTGGTTCTCGAGACAGGAGTGAGGTGAGGTAGCTACCTGTGAGGAGAAGACCTTTGATGTGTCGGAGTTCGTTGCAGATTTCAGTGAAATCGGGCCTCTCGCAAGGATCGTACTCCCAACACCTTTGTATCAAGGAAACCAGCCTTCTTGGGCATTCGTCCGGAAGGACGGGCCGCAAACCATCGACTGTTATGCTATGGAACAGTCGAGTCTGCAACGCATCCTTAAAAGGCGCTTTCCTGGTCAGTATCTCAAAACACACCATCGCGAAACTCCACACATCTGCTTTGTATGGGTGTGCAATTGGAGAACTTTGCGCAGCACCGCTGTACATCCATTCTTCCCGTATGCGGAACACCTCGGGAGCCATCCAGCTCGTAGTACCAACGTTAAATGTCTGGTGGGAGCGTCTGGTGATTGATTTTTTGATGCTGGATGTCCCAAAATCGGCGAGCTTTGCAGTCAGGTATCCCTCTTTGTATTCAAGTTCAGGGACATCAATAAGAGGTTTTACTAAAATGTTTTTGGACTTGACATCGCGATGTACTATGCTTTTGCTATGTAAGTATCTCAACCCCCGTGCAATTTGGAGCATAAGATCCACTGCTGCAGGCGTTGACAGTGGAGCCGCTGCTACATCATTAGAGTCATCATCGGAGTCATCATCGGAGTCATCATCGGAGTCATCACTGGGATGCAAAAATTTTAAAAGATCCTCCTCCATGAGATCCATGACAAGAGAATAATCACGTTTCTTCTGCAAACGTGACCAACAAACTGTCCTCACCACATGAGGATGACAGAGGACGGCCAGAATCTCGGCCTCTACCTTGAAACTGTCACCACTAGCCTCGGGGAATACCTTTTTGGCATAGCTCTCTCCTAGCCATTCGGTTTGATAAACATCGCCAAAGGCGCCTCTCCCTAAACGCGTTCCTTCGCGCAAATCTTGAGGATCCACCTGCCACAATGAGGAAGGCGAATTTCTAGTCATAGGATCAGCTCCTAGTGCAGTCGGCCTATTATCCAGCCTCCTTAAAACATGCGCAGCAAGGCATGGTCCAGCTGGGGACCTCACACAACTAGCGTCACAAACATGGGGCTCTAAGTTCGATCTCAAATCCTCTTGGTCTTGCTTTGCGGCTGTTTCCAGTCTGAAGAGATCAAAAGCACCTAGCCTACCATCACATCCTTCTGGTTGCGAAATGTCAATCTGGCTGTAAGTAGCTCTCGTAGTACCCTGGAAATAAATACTACAGAGTATTGAAGTGCACCATTGCAGATCATAACAAACTTCGGCGAAATCCTCCGAGCTACGTTGTGTAATCGCTGCTTTCAGCCACGGCTCGCGACGACAATCCTTGATAAGTGACAGAGCATCTGTCGCAACTCGATAAAGTTCTTTCAGTGCTGCCTCACAATTACCTACAACAGATTCACCGACTGCAGACTTCAAAACTTGCAAAATTTCTCGAGATTCTGAGAGCTTCTGCGCCACATATTTGCATTGACGTTTGTTGAGCTTGAAGAGTTGCTCATTTTCTCCCGACGTCAGGCTCTTCGCTGAGTCTATCGCCTGTTCGGTCAAGAGCAGGAAATTTGGAGCCATTTGGAGCCCAAATTTTGTTCAAAACTGAGGCACAAAACCTCCCACTGAAAATCTACAGGAAGCAGAGTACCTCGGAGCTTGAAATAATCGGTAATTTGTAAGGGAAGGCCGTGTTGTTAGGATGCTACGCCCTTGGAACCGAACGTGGACGCTCTATACGTTCTCCCTTTTTTCCATTACTGAAGCAGCTTGGCATAAAAGTCAAGATTTTCGTAAAAAATCAACATAGAGTTGGGCATAAAAGTCAACGGATTTTCGTAGATTTTTTTAATTTTTAAGTTTTTTCCTATGATACCCAATGTGTACCTTATGGGCATCACAAGAAAAAATAAATAGAAATTATGTCAATCATTTCGAAAAGCATCAAGATCTTACAAGTTGTAAAGAGTGTTGCATGTGTAAGTGTCAATAGTCATATATAACGTTTGTAAATTCTGTGTAAATGTAAATCATTTACACTTACGTTGCTGAACTTCTTACACTTACACTGTTGGTGTGTATACATATTTTTTTACAATTACATGAGGCCAATGTAGATATTTGTCAAATATATTCACATGGATCCCTGTAAATATTTTTGGGGGCATGTGAATGTAAGTGTATATATTTTTAAAATTTATATAGTCACTCTGCCTTTGGTCCTCCTTTCGCCCCCAAACCCCTTTTTCAATGATATTCATAAAATAATGAAATTTTATTGAATCTGGGTACGAAATGCTAGAACTTGGCATTTTATGCATAACGTTCAAGAGTAACTATAGAGCTGTACAAGTAGGAGTAGTGAAATTATATGTAGCAAATGTGGAGGCGCTAAGGAAAAAGGAAAGACAAGGTGAACTTAGTTTTTCACAAAAAATGATGATTTTCTGAGTTTTCCCCCAACCTTGAATCCTAATGTATTTTGTTTAGGTGTGTTTTTTTCTAAAATCTCACCCTTTTTATGACCAAGCTCAGGGTTCTAGTGTTGAGTTTTCTTAATTTTAAAGATAATTTTACCATATGTCATTTATGATGGCAGCACCCCTACATGCTGCATATTGAAAAATCCTTAGTGTAAAAACGCGGGGTATTCAAAATTCCGACTTTTGACCTTAGTGTAAAAACGCGGGGTATTCAAAATTCCAACTTTTGACCTTAGTGTAAAAACGCGGGGTATTCAAAATTCCAACTTTTGATAACTAGATCTTAGGACGGTAGATATTAATCTACAGAAGCCAGCAAGACTTCTTGTGCGAATCTATGCATTAAACGCGTCAGCAAAGAAAATGTGAGGTGCATGATCTCAAGAGTTGTCCAGACTTTCCTCTGGCATGCTTCATTGCTCAACTCCAGCGTCTCTTACGCTAAGCACATAGGGTTTCCAGAGCAGAGTTGAGCCGCAATGCTCGCTGACGCACAAGGTCAGTCCACCGCTCAGCTACCATGCCCCTTGTTTTTCTTTTTCTTTGTCAAGCCCCTACCTAGGATACCGACACCTTTTCGTTTTTTTTTGTGTTGGGTCAAGCACATGGGCATGTGGTGGGGGCTTGATATTTTTTAATCTTCTTTTATTAAACCATGTGGGCATGTGGGACTTGCTTCTTGTCCCCCATTGGTAGAAGAATATATATATAGTCATTCACCCCAACTTAAATTAAGTTAAATTCATATTTTTTTCAACTTTTGTTTCTATCCATAAGTTTAATCAATTGTTTCTAGCCAATCAATCATTTAACAAGGAACATCTTTCTCCTTTTCAGTAACAATTAGGGTTTGAACCTCACAAACTTCAATCCTTTGTATTTTGAGCCCAAATTCTACAAACCTTGTTTTTGAGACCTTGTGGAAAAAAACCATGGCCTAAGTTGACACAATACCTATGTTTGTAATTTTTTTGGTGCTCCTTGCCAACATTCATCCCCCAAAACCTATTTAAGTCCTCCCCATGCTAGTGGTCAATCTAGAAAAGTCTTTGTTGGAGCGATTCATGCCATATTTTTTTATTGCTTACTTGGAAAAACAAAATAAGAAATAGGATGTGGTGGGTTGAACTTCAGCAAAAAATACATTTTGATGTTATTGAAGGTGATGTATGGCATTGTACACCAAAAACGTTTGATAGGAAGTACCTTCAATCTTATAGGATGACATTTTTAGCATTTGAGTATTTATTACAAGAATTGACACCATTTGTTTGTCCATCTACAACTCAATTTGTTAGAAGACCTATCCCTTTCAAAAAAGCTGTGAAAATGGTTTTATATTGATGAGCACATGGAATTTTTCTTGAGAGAATGAATGCATTATACGATGTAGGTGCATCTATAATTAGGAAATATATCTCCATTGTAGATGTTTTGTCTAATGGTGACAAATTATTTTCAGTTTATGTTCACACTCCTACTAAAGATCGATTATTCAACATCATTGAGCAATTTTGTGACATCACAAGTTTGCAACAAATTTGTGGTGTGATTCATGATACACACATTCCTTTAAGTGTGAAATCAAATAAGCAAATCACATCTTCTGTTGTAGATTTTTATAATAGGATACGCTTTCACAGTATATTATTTCAAGTTGTGTGTGATTATGATTTTTTTTTTGGAATGCATACACTAGTCAACTAGGTGGAGAGGCAGATAGAAGACAATTCAAAATGTCAAGTGTGTCGTTCTTTTTTATCAAGACAAATTTTACAAAAACCAATTGTTATTATTGAAGGTGTGCAAATTCAACATTGTGTTGGGAGGATTGCCAAGCTATTTAGAGAGTTTTGTTCAAGTTATCACAACTCAAAATGAGCTTCCAAGTTTTGATAAACTTGCAAGCAAATTGTTGTTGCAAGAGCAACGACATGATGCTTTTAATGAGAAGGGAGTTGACAACGAAACTGTACATGCAAGCTAACAACAAAGCTTTCAGAGGTGGCCAAAACCGAGATTGAAACCAATGCAAAGAGACCGGTGGTGATTTTTTTAACACTAAATATCAAGGTGGTCATGGTGGACGAGGTCGGAGACATGGCGAATACCATAGCCAATGAAGACAATGTAATAATTGTGGTGAACAAGGTCATTGACTATGTGAATGTCTTCAACCTTTGAAGGAGATTCCTAAGTTTGACAAGAATGAGATGGCCAACACTGTAAAAGAAATCAAAACCAATGAAGAGATTGGTGCAAACAACAAAAGCCCAAAAGTCTTTAAGGCAGCTGTGTTGGCCTTGGACTTAAACAAAGACAATGATACCAATTGGTACATGGACTCTAGAGCTTCAACTCATGTCACAAGAAATTCTACCCATTTTAATAAGCTTAAGACAAAAGTAAATTGAACTATTGTCAAGTTTACAAGTGGATAGACCCATGCCATGGCAAAGGGGACATTGTCCTCTCCCACAATGGATAAATAAAGTTCATCCATGACGTTCTCTATGTCCTTGATAACATTACAAAAAATATTTTGTCTATTGGTGATATCAAAGATAAAGGTTGCATGGTGAGTTTTGGACAAAAGAATTGTTGGGTTATTACATGGACACCAAACCTTCCAAAATCATAACAAAAGGAATAAAAGATCCTATTAATGGCTTGTACAAGATGGACACGTCAACAAGTCATGATTCATTATATTTGTTTGAAGGGATTTCAACATCAGGTTTTTGGCATCAACAAATGGGACATATGCATTTCCAACAGTTACACACATTGTCCATAGATGGAATGTTTATGGTATTGTCAACACCACAAATTTGTGGAGATTATCAACTTGGAAAACAATGCAAAAGTAATATCCCAAAGCAGAACACTCAAAGTGCTTCATCAATGAATGAATTTATCCATGCTGATTTATGTGGACCTTTACCACATGGTTCATTGTCAAGGTCTAAATATTTCATTGTGTTCATAGATTACTATAGTTGCAAGTCATGGACCTATTTCATGAAAACCAAAAGTGAAGGTTTTGAGAAATTCAAATTTTTTAAAAGATGTGTCAAGTTTAAAACTAACATCAGGATCAAGACACTTAGAAGTGATAAAGGTGGTGAGTTTTTGTCAAATGAATTTTCTTTTTTCTGTGAAGAGTATGGAATATGACAAGAGCTTACCACATCATACATGCCACACTATAATGGTGTGGTTGAGAGAAAAAATAGGACCATTCTAGAAAGAGCTAAAGTTGTGTGTGTTGAAAGCCATTATCCACCTTTCTTATGGAGTGAAGTTGTTAACACAACTTACTTCACAAATAGGTCACCATTTAGATTAAACAAAAGATTGTCTCTAAAACACCTATACATAGGCAAACACACTTAACTTAGTCACTTAAGAGTTTTTCTTTGTTTAATCTATGTACACATCCCGAAGGAACAGAAAAACAAATTAAAGCCAATATCAAAACCTTGCATGTTAGTTGGATATGATGAACGTTTCAAGGCTTATTGATGTTATGAGCTATCAACTAGAAAAATATTAATTTCCAAGGATGTAATTTTTTATGAAGGAGCCATGGGTCTTTCAACATTACCCACCAAACAAGTAGTTGATCTGGCTAATGTGACTATTTTTTTTCATTAATCCTTGAAAAGGTACTTCAAGATGTAGAACAAAGAAAACCAACTTCAAGTTTGATGAGGAATGAAGAGCCCATTGAACAACCCATTGAGATGAAGCAGTTACTTGAAGTTGAAGTGCATGAAAACATGCCTTTTGTGAGAACTAGACGATCCAAAATTCATGATTTGCCGATAAGAACACCATCTGACAAGTTGCAAAACATTCATTCTACTCCAAGGATTACATTTATTCAACACAATTAGATACAAACGAACCATTTAACTTCCATGTAGATGTCTAGCATGTAGGTTAAATGAATGTCATGCAACAAGAATACGATTCAATGATTAGGAATCACACTTGGAAGTTGGTTGATTTACCATTTGGGAAAACACCCATAACTACAAGATGGGTTTTTAACGTGAAAAAGATCATTGATGGAAATGTGCAAAAACTTAAGGGCTCATCTTGTGACATGAGGATTTCAATAGTAGAGAGGAGTGAACTTTCAAGAAACATTTGCTCCCATCATCAAGTGGTTGACAATTTGTGTAGTTGTTGTGATGGCAACAACGAATAATTGCACCATTCAACACTTGGATGCCAAAACGACATTTTTCAAAGGCATTTTGCATGAAGAAGTCTACATGTTTTAGCCCTAAGGGTTCAAGGTGAAGGGACAAAAGGATTAGGTTTGCAAGTTGCAAAACGCCATTTATTGATTGAAGCAAGTAAGTAGAGCTTGGTAATTCCAAAATAACAAGGCATGATTAAGAGTGAATTTGACCATAATTTGTACACAATGATAGAAGAAGGAAGATATGTCATAATAATTCTTTATGTTGATGACTTGATGTTGACAAAGGATCACTTAATTAAGTTAACATACATTCAAGAACAATTTGAGAGAAAATTTGAGATGTTTCATCTAGGGGTAATGAAAGTCTACATAGGAGTAGAGTTATTTATTTGCCGATAGGTGTTATGTTAGTACAAAGGTCTTACACAAAAGTTTTTTTCGAAAGGTTCAAAATGGATAGTTGTACACATATTACGACACCCATGGAAGAAGGACTACAATTACATTTTAACATGGGGACAAAGTTGATAAATCAAACTTATTACTAGTGTTTAGTTGGTAGTCTCATTTTTTTGACACACATTAAGTCACATCTATCGTTTGTTGTAAGTTGTGTAAGCATGTACATGGCTGCATCTTAGCAAGTTCATTTGGATGCAACTATGAACATTTTATGCTATGTGTAGATAACAATTTCTTATAGAGTCCTCTTTCAAAAATAGTTTCATATGGATCTAGTGGGTTTTGTTGATTTCAATTGGACAAGAGAGCTAGATAAGAGGAAATCAACCACCAACATGTTATTCAAAGTTGGTTGTAGTTTGATTAGTTGGAGCAACAAATTGCAACCCACTATTGCCTTATCTACAATAGAAGTTGAATATCATTCCTTGGCAAATGCGGCAAAGGAAATCACATCATTAAAAGCTCTATTAATAAAACTTCATTACTTAAAAAGACTTACAAAACTTTTTTGTGGCAATATGTCGAATATTAAACTTGTAAGCAATCGTGTTCATCATGTAAGAACCACACATATCGAGTTACAACATCATTACATAAAAGAGAGATTGGAACTTGATGAAATAAAGGTGGAATATACACCAACAAATCAGCAAGAAGCTGATCTCTTGACAAAACCACTTGGAGGAATTAAATTCCAAACCTTTAGAACAAATATTGGTATAAAAGATTATTCTTAGTAGTAGTGGTAATTAATTTATGGTGTATAGTTTGACATAACAATTTTTTTAAAATTAGTTTATTTCAAAGTTTTAAAAGAAAATCAAGTGTAAGGTAGGGTGTTAGACACACTTGATTTTTAGTACTAATCCTTAATGTGCTGCAATAACCTGCTTATAGAGAGACGTTATAATTATCGCAATGATCCTCTGCATGTTGTAGTGACTTATGGAAGTATGAAGAGGCACTACAACACCGATGAAGACAATATACTTCTAAATTAAATGTAGATATTATTTTATGTTGATTTTAAATAGTCAACTAGATAACTCAGTGCACTGACCACTGCTATTTCCATCGCTACTTTTATTAGATCCATCATGTACATATATTTACCATTTTTTGTTACTTATACACAATTTTATACAATTCTAAAATTATGTAATAATACACATATATTTTTACAAAGGTAGGTAGATGGCATATGAAATGGCCTTCATAGTCATAGTGCAACCAATGCAAATGTGATGCATTTGATTTGGGCTCAATGTATTTGGTTTTGTGTTCAATGTATTTGGCATTCAGATTTTTTGTTTCCACCAATTGGGGGAAATGTAGGTAATACAAAGGAGAATTACTAGGGCATTATTTCCCTACATGTAATGCCTTGTTGCCAAAAGGCTTGCACACATGCACACAATTTCGTCCATTCAGCCATGAAAAGTGGCCATGACAGTCGTTTTTTCACTCTGCTTAGAAGTTGAAGTGCAAGTTGGCTTACACATCTACTTAGCTCAACTTGTCCGCTTAGCTTCTTCTTGTTAAACCACACTATTCAAAAACTATTGTAGTTCACCATTCCTTTAAGAAAAAAATTATTATTGCCATAGAATACCCAAATCCAAAAAATAATAATACTAACCCACATGCCCATAACCTCAAAAAATAAAAATAAAAATAGTGTCCTTCCTTAAACACAATTCTTCTTTAAAACACATTCCTTTTTTTTAAACACAATTCTTCTTCTTTTTTCAATGCCTTAATCACTTCCAAAGGATTTTTCTTACATGGGTCTTCTTCTCCATTCTCTTTCATGAAGATCTCAAGTTACAATGCTTGCATTACATGCAAATGCATCTACCATAGCTCGACCAAGTCTATCTTAATGAAGTAGGAGAGATGTCAGGGTAGTACAATGGTCAAATGATGCTTTGTCAACTTTGTTGGATTTGTATGAGGAAAAATATTTGGCATTTGGCTATGCGTCTTTTTGAATCAAGGATTGGGAAGACATTTGTAAAAAGCTTGTGGCATTTATTCTTGCAAAAAGTGCAAGGACAACAATTCAATGTTGTGACAAATGGGACAAGATGAAAATGAAATATTTTCAAGAAAAGACAACAAAAGGTGTTACAAGTTTTGTAACTACTTCATGGGTTTGGTTCAATAGGATGAACCAAATTTTGGAAGACACAACAAAGGCAAATGGCACACCTAATGGATTTGATCAAGGTTACGCTCATGTTGGATCTTCTCAAGCACAGAACATTGAAGAAGATTTTCTAGATGATGATACAAGTCCAAGTCAAGGTGGAAGTGTTCCTCCATAATCTCTTCCATCCACTATTCCTGCATTTGGCACTTCTACCAATACATCCAATATGGGCACTCGAGATAATATTGCAATTGAATCGCCTCATACATGTGCAACAAATTTATTTGGTGTTTCTAACAAGGTTGTGGGAAACAAAAAACATAGATTGAGTGGTGACATGGCATTTGTTTTCAAGAAGTTAGCTGAATCTTCAGGAAAAATTGAGACTTTGAAGCTTGAATTGTAAAGGGAGGCAATTAAGAGTACAAAATCCATTGCCCAATTTATGATTGTAATGGAAGAAAGGTCTAGGAAAGAAAGTAGAGAACAAACTTTACAATTGGCACAAATTTTTGTAATTGAACTCAGAATTAGACATCTTCTTGATGTTCAAGAAAATTGACAAGAGATTTGCATCTATTATTTATATGAATACAATATTCATACAAAGTGCAACTGTTATATGAAACATGAATTTCAATAAACATGAATTTTATTTATTAAATTATGTGTTTTACATAAAGTAACAAAATGTGAATCTAATATCTAGGATTACATTGTATCCATGACTTAAATAACGCATTTCACATCTTCTCACCAATAGCCTTAGCTCTTTCACCTTCTCGTGGAACTAATATATGCATACTAGCAAAACCCACAAAAGGATCTCTTCATGTTCAAACATCACAAACCACTAGTTTTAGCATACGTTGCAATTGACAAAAATTATGCAAGGTACAACATGCCAAAGTAATCATAAGGGCTCAATCAACACGATCATTAATTTTTTTTGAGAATCTTCCATTAAGTTTTTAAAAGTTCCAAATGCATTTTCAATCAGAACACGACCTTTGTTCATAGATTGATCAAATCGGATTTGATCTACCATATCATTATTTCGAGGTTTGTAACCTTTCAATAGGTATGGCTGATCCTTTGGTCTAGGACCACCTTTCCAATGTTCACAAGTTGGGTGACAATCTCCTTCACATTTTTTATGAAATTTTAAAATGAGCTTATTTCACCAACCTTCAAGACACGAAGTTTGTTGTTGAGGTATAAAGCCCTTGCAACATTTTGAGATTCATACATATTTTTCAAAATCTTCTAGCATTCTTTTGGTCCTATAGGGTCAACAACATATGTAATTAGATCATCTTTAATAAACATGATGATAATATCCATTGCCTTATCTTTTCGACTTTGCAAATCTCTTGCATTTTCTTTTATAGCCATTGTTGTAGTCTCTATCACATTTCTTGCAACTGCTTTCACGACCTCATGTGCCTTATTCATCATCTAAGCATAAACGAGATAAAATGAGTCAACGGTGTTATCTTTAGAAAAGGACTACATGTCTTTTGACCCTAAATTTTTTTTTCATATGAATGAATTTTTGAATAATTGTTTTTGCAAATTATTATGAAAACTACATATAATTATTTTAAGTAGATGACTTGTTTTTTTGTTTGTATTTTTAATAAATATGTCGATTCCTTGTAAATTCTATGTTTCATCTTTAAAAATGATAACAATTTCAAATCAAAATCAAAATTTGATTTTAATTTTTCTTATGTTTTCTTATATAATAAACTACAACTTTTCTTTTAAAATCATGTACATTATACCCCATTTATATGTGGTAAAAGACTTTTGAAGTTCTAAAATTCTGGATCAATTTTGGAAAGTTTTTTGAATTTTTATAGTTTAGAATTTCACATATTCTAAGGTATGAATGTTTTTGAATGTGGTAATAGGTCTTTATCTTTTTAAAAAATTTCCCATCAATCTTTTATTATTATATGAGTCCTTTTGATATCTTTTGCAAAATTGATTTAAATTGACGCAATAGGTGTTCACTTTCATACATCCTAAATCAAAATTTAAACTTAAAATTTTATCAAATTGATTTTTGGTTTGAATCCCTTGACATTCATATGAATGAGAAAGGACCAACTTGTCATGATTACCATAGTTTTAAATGGTAAAACATAAATACTTTTCTAATCTTGACTGTTTTTAGGACCCATCTAAAATACTTTTAAACTCCTTTTATTGTTACTACACCCACCTGCAACATCTTAGCTGGACATACTAACTCCCACAACTTTTTGTGCTTGAGAGTTCAATTATAATTTTTACTTTCCAAATGCCATAGTTTACTACTCCTTGTAATTTATGAAATTCTACCATGTTAAAGAACTAATGTTCCATACTCAAAGTAAGACAAGGACATAATTCAGAAAATACACTAATCAATCAATGCATAAACATTTCTCAGACCGATTGCTCTAATGTCATGTAAAATATATGCATATTATTACATGATCTAAGAATTATAGAAAATTGTGTATAATTAACAGAAAGTAATATATATATATATATACACAATGGATCTAACATAGTGGTGGAAGTAATGATGGTCGGTGCATTCATGAGTTATTTAGTTGCTTATCTAAGATCTACGTAAAATAATATTTAGATTTAATTTAAAACTATATTGTCTTTGATGGTGCTATGGTGCCTTTTCATACTTCCATAAGTCGTTGCAACATGCAAAGGATCATTGCAATAACTATAATGTCTCTCTATATTGTAACAAATTACTTCAACACATTAAGGATCAATACAAAAAATTAGGTGTGTCTAGCAACATTTGTAATGCCTTCAAGAATTTGGTTTTTTTATGTTGAACGCAAACCCATCAACATAGCTGTGAATTAGTGTGGTGCCAATATTAACCAAAAGATGTCGTGGACTTAATTGTTCAATATACATAGGTTTAACAATTTTATCAACATTGCATATCTAATGTGCAACTCAAAAATTATCCTACTTTTTTATTTTGATCCAAGGACTTCAATAAATCCTCCAAATCAAGTCAATGTTTATGTATTGGGTTACATATGTTTAATGTTTGTAACACCAAAACCATTACACACAAGAAGTTTTTAGAAAGATTCAAGGAATACAATCAAAAAAATTTAGAAGACATAATTGGTGAAACTTTTTTAAAAGGTTGATGAACCTTTAAAATGTTCCATATGAGTATATAAATGAAGGTCCCCAAAGAACCACTTTTCAATTTCATGAATGCAAGTTGTGATCATTGTATTGTTATTTATCTTGTGCCTATTTTCAAGAAACAATGTTTTAAAAATCTTATTCATTATTGAATTTTTTGGGTGAAATCCATATAATTAAATATCCTTGTGTTTTTGTCTTGTCTTTGACATTTGGTAAGGTGTGTTAAACCAAAATGAACATCATAACCAATATTTTACAAATGATGAAATGTAATTAAAAGTTATATATGATCATTATATTGAATACTTTATGGTTTGCACTCAAATATGTTTGGTAATATGTACACATAATATCACAATGCATGAGGTTTTTTATGTAATTAAAAATGGTCACATAGTGTTTTTGGACTCTTAATTTTTAACATAGTAACTTAAATTTTTGAATTTGTTCCATAATAGACATATGAATACAAAATTTGTTTCCAATGGAATCTTCTAATGACATAAATTGATTAAACATATTGTATAAACATTCAAAAATCGATATTTTTATTTTCTTTTTTCATAGATACATTTTGAAGTTGAATAGTTTGGAAAGTTTATAATTGATACATTTTAAATTTAAAAAATATTTAAGACACAAGGGGGACATTTAATGTAAAATTTGGGGAGCACATGTGTCGCTTAACCATTGTTATTCCAATTTTTTATTTTTTTTCATATTTGCTCCAATTTCATGATACAATGATATATTAGGATATAAAACACCATTAATTGACAATTTTAGTTACAAAATGTTTTATAAACATCCATCATGATATATCAAAGTTCCACATGTATTGAAAATTGTCAAACAATGACAGTTTTTTGTTTACACTGTAGTGTGCTTTCACCCATTTTCAAATTGAACCTTCCTTGTTAATATATTCACAAATTCGAGGAAATGTTGCTTATAATCAAATAACCTAAAGAAGTTGATAATTGTGAATACGAATTGACCAAATGATGCAAGCGTTGGTTGCAAGATTCCTTTTGATTTGGTGAAATTGATAGAGTTTAGAATACATTTAAGAGGAGGAATTAGATGAGTTTGAAAGTTCATTTGAGTGAAATGAATTAAAAAAAGACAAATCTCGTGTTTTTTTTATTTGAATGGGTTATTGAAAGAAATTAATTTAACTAACCAACATGGATTTGAACATATTTTTAAAAATAAATTAAATACTCACCAAACAACTCACCAACTAAGAGTTAGTTGACATTCATAGTGAAAAACATTAAGTCTAAGCAGAAATGGGTGAGGAATATTGTTAAGATATTAAATCTTGCTCTATCAATGAGGTGATGAAGCATGCACTTTAGAAACTCATGTTTGTTTTCTTAAGAGCTTTTTTAATATTTTCTAGATTTTGATGTTCTCAATGTCTTTTCACCAAATGCACATAAAATTGTCAATTGTATGTGTTGACATCAAATTCCCAATGTCTTCACAACATGTTCCTAACACATTTTCAACATGCTCCCAAATTCCCCAAATGTTCCCAATTGCTCATCACACTTTATCTCAAAAATTTGCCCAAAGTTGGACAACCTGAATAGGTGAGCCAAAAGGAATCGTGTTTATCATTATGTTTTGGAAATCTTCTATTGGGAGTGGGATTGTTCAAACTTCAAAGACTCAAACTGTTTTTGAAATAATTTGGATTACACCTCATAACTATGTAATAGAACTAGCAAATTACAATAGGCAAGCTGTGGTTCCAATGAATGTTAGCAAGATATTGGTGTAACTTCATTTTCTCCAATGAAGCCCCATATTATAGCACCCTCTCTTTTGAGACCCATTACACCCCCTCACTTTGGTTGTAGAAACAATATGGATTGAAATGCCCTTCACTCACCAAATGCAAAATATGTTTTAGTATATTTGTTTGGCATTAATTTAAAGCGTTATTGATATGAAAATCAGGGGTCTTCTTCCTCAAGTCATGGCAATGCAAATTGAAGGAAACATGTAATGAGTTTTGGCAAAGCTATTTCATTTAGTGTGTCAAACAAATGATTTGATGAAAAGAATTGTGCTTCTACAATGGTATAATGCAAAGATATGCTATCACTTATACATGACAAGGCTCCAAACTCACCATCAATGTTGGTTTTGGAAAGGGAATTTGACAAGTTGCATCAAGGATGCTTTAAGTTAGCTAATTATGTATACATGATAACTTTTAATCTTTATGCATTCAATGATCATAAATTGCATGCAAAGCTTGTATTACAACTTGCTCATGCCCCTTCTGAAGTCCTAGGTGAGTCTTAAAAATCATTTGCCAATGTAAGCTTTTGGGGTGTTAACAAAATGCATAATGAAAACCATAATAAGTGATAGTTTAAGCATTTCACAAGTTAACTTTTAAAAAACATATGCATCATACATGTATCCACTTGGATGTATTTTGGCATGTCCCTTTGAAAACCATATATAACTTTGGAACTTTTGTTTTATGCTCAATTTTCTTCAAAAAACTTCATCCATCACGTATACTTAACGTTATTATATTTTTGGAAAACAATGATAGACGGAACCAACAGATTGTTAGCACCCACAAGTCAAGCTCAATGGTTGAAGGTTGGCATGGCCTTCACCTATATGACAATGGGTTTGAACCCATAACCTTCTTTAAGATCCCAAGGTCCTAGACAAGTACCTAGTGTATTTGGAGGGCACCTTATATATATGTGTGAAAATAGCCCTCCTAGAAAAATGAGGGATCTTACACTTTACGTATAGGCATAAGGTCCATCTTGCTCATAAATAGTATGATTACATACATGTATGATTGCTTCTACTTCTATATCTCATGATCTACATATGTTTAGGCTTACGATAAGGATCAGTTCATGTTTTACAATGGATAAGGCCCAATGGGTGGGAGTGCATTCCCAAAATGTGGAGCCAGACTCAACAACCGACCCATTGTAGGCCCCTTAATTTTGGTAATACCCCCACCCTGGGTCTTAGCGTAGAGTGAAAAATCTTACCCTATTCCGCTTAACCATACATGCTATAGTGTGAGGTCCCACACAGGCTGTAATAAAAAAATATGAGAGGGTTTCATGTAGTAGAAGGGCCTACCTTTAGACTTTTCAGTTTGTGCCTCACAGCCTATCGGTCTTAGGAGAGGCACCTTAACCCCTAGAAGGGCCTATCCAAACCTTTTCCTAAATTAGGTAGGTACTTTAAGAAATGATTCGGAGCGATTAGGGTTTGCAGAATTAGGGTTTGAGGTTCAGGAACTGCAAATAACGCAGAATTGCAGAATTAGGGTTTGGAGTGCAGGACGCTACCACTGGCCTGTTTGTGGTTCAGTTTTTGTCGTCGAGAAGTTCTGGGTTTTGTGAAAGAAATTAAGAGAATTACTAGCTAGAGAGAGAGAGAGAGAGAGAGAGAGAGAGATATGTTTTTACGTGTTTCTGTGATTTTTGACCTTTTCTGTGCTCGGGATTGTTTTTCGCAGGAGAAATAGAGACATAGACACACGCGTGCACACACACAAACACAGAGGTCTTCTTAGCATTTCAGCCTTTTGTGTGTTTGTTTTCTACTGCTGAGAAGAGGGGGTGGGAAAAGAATGGTAAGGGGTCTGGTTTCTGTGAATGAGAGAAGTGAAGATGGAGGACCGTTTCTGGAAACTGTCAATGAGGAAAGAATCGCACACGTACAGCCGTCTGTGGGAATTGTATTAGGGGAGTCTCCGGTGGAGCAACCCGGTACTCTTTACGTTACCACCAGGTGCATGCTTCACACATCTCTCTCTCTCTCTCTCTCTCTCTCTCTCTCTCTCTGTCTGTGTCTCTCTGTGCGTTGCGTCTGCTTTCTCTGCACTAATTTCTGGTTCTTCGTGACCTTTGTCTTGCATCTGTAGTGCATCCAACTACAGATCCCCAAACCTTAATTCTGCAATTAGGATTAGGGAATTAGGGTTTGAGGTAATCGATCACGCTGCTCTAGGCATCCAGATGGCGCATATTTAGGCCCATAGAGATTGTTCTGAGCATGAAAAATGTCCAGGAATGTCATCACTGCCCAAACACTGAAAAACATAGCATGCTCAGCAGAAGTTTTATCACCAGATTCAGGCAAGATCATCAACCCACATTGGGCATGTCATTTTGTGGGAAGATGGATTTTTGTACAGGGTTTAGGGTTTAGACCTGACTCTGAGGTGGACCCTGACCCATTGCAGACGACTGGTTTGGTTGAGTGACGAAGATGTGCACAAGGGCTATGCAGTTGACTTTTTGTCACTGACCATGCATGCCATCTCCAGAGATGAAGATGCTTATCCCCAGCCCTGCATTTACAGTCAGGTCTGCTTTGAAACATTTCTTAGCCCCAAGATGAGAATTTATTTTTTGGGGGGTATCCAATACCTGCAGGTTCTTTGTCAGGAAGATGTTGCTTAAAAGTAGCACAGGATAGTCTGCCAATCTGACCTCCAAGCTCAAGAAAGATGGTTTTCAGCTACCTATGAAGTCCTAACATCATGTTCAGATAGATGGTGGTGAAGATGAAGATGAAGAGTATGAGGAAGATGGAACCGATGATGGAGCTGAAGAGCTTCTGGAGTCAGAGAACCATGGAAGTGTTGGTGATTTTTCTCATGTGACAGAAATGCGGCTTGTTCCCAGGGATGCAAGTTCATGTATCCTGCACTCCCCCTTTAAACCCCTCTCTCTATCAGCACTAAAAGCTTTGGTGCCTATTGAAGACCTACTGACTTCCTGTTTGAGCTCTCTGTTTGAGGATGGTGTCAAGCTGTTAAACTTTGTGGCATGTGTGCACTACCTATCGCTTTCAAGTTTTTCAGAAGCATATGTGTACTACTTGTTTCACATCCAGCTATTTCCTAATGTGATAGAGTCTTTGGACTGGGGTGCATGTTGTGATATGTAGCATAAGCTCTTGGGGCTATTTTTCAATTGAAGGATTCCTTGACTGGTGTACTCCTTGACCTTGCAGTGGACCATCTGTTTCAAGTACTATGTGACTGTGCAGCGTTGAACCCAGATCCTGAAGGAGGTATAATTTGCTCATAGTGTCTTGCACTTTGACTCTGACATGGTTGGATGACCACTATGATTTTTCCATGCAGTTTATTTTGAGGTTGGGTCCTAATTGAACATTTCTGTATTGGCACTGTTGTTTTCCTCACCCCAAAGCTGAGACTTGAGGAACTGCAATCTGAAACTTGTCGTCTTTGTGAGAATCAGAGCAAGAAGGGGAGGGTGATTGGTTCTTCACTGAAGATGAAGTGATGTCTAATGTCATTGGAGGTGATCATGCAAACAATCATGTTGATCTTGCAGAGGTAATACGTCTGTGACCTGGTATGGCTTCAGCAAAGGAGAGATTGTAAAGTATTAACAGAGACTAAAAAGATATCAAAAAGTGTGTGTTTTGATTTTGATAACAGATGTAAGGATAAAATATGTCTACCTATCCGGTAACATGCAATCAACTTGTTGACCCTGTTGGGGAGATGGTGGGAATGCCTCTTTTTTGAAACCTCTTAATTGTCTTCCAGACGTGCAGCAAATACGGTTTGCATCTCTGTGTAAGTGCAGTTGCTCATTGGCTTTCAAAACTTTTATTGATGTAGGGATTCTGTGGAATTGCAGCTTCTCATGCAGGACCCACGCTTTGAAGATGCCGATGAAGAGGAGAGTGGGACCTGATCCCGAGTTCCCACTTATCTAGTCTGATTGCATCAAGTTTTGTCTTTTGCAAGAACCCCCGAGTGGGGAGGGGGAGACAGAACCCCTTTTACTGACGATTTAAGTCCATGAAATAGATTGGCAGAACAAGGTTTTGTCTTTTGACAGTGTCTGGTGGAGACTCATTTGACAGCCTACTGGATTGTAAAGTTGTTAGTACTTTGTTCTTAGAGAGGTATGGGTACAAGAGCATAGAACTTACTGGAAAATCCATTAACTTTATGTTCCCAGGAACTGGAACTCCTGTGAGTATTTTTGAGTGGCTCAAAGTCAAATTGGGTGTCTTCAATTTGGGGTATTTTTTACTTGAATGGGGGACTTTCTTTTGCAAGAGAGCAACATTGCTGGCTGGTTCTGGTCCAGGTTATATCATTTAGGGTTTCCAGAGGTTTCATATAACAATGGTAAAAACTTGCCACCTGTATGACAAATTGTCTGAAGCTGCTTGGGCAAAGGTGAGTCCACAGTCAGATATGTAAGTGAAGAAAACCTTTGATCAAGGAATTAGCAGTGCCAAGACTTTTGGGCCATCTCTCCAAGTCAAGTTCTCTGACAGAATAGACTGAATTCCTGACCTTTAGTGACGAACTGCCTCTGTCGAGGAGTCATTAGTTCAGACAAACTGGGCTTTCTTTAACTCCTTTATGTTGTGCATGCCAAGTATATCAGCATATATTTGTGTGATTTAGTGGGCATTTTATGGTGAGGACTGACAAGTTGCATGTAGTCCAGTTAGTTGGTACCTAGCTTGCTTCATTGAATTCCCCACACTGACCTGGAGTTGACTGCTTTGGCATTGCCAAGTTATCTGGATGACAATCCAGAGTTTTAGCGGGCCTCTCCAGATTTTCTGTTGTGCCATCTACACTAGTCTAATATCTGGGACTTGGGAGAGTCTTCCTGAGGAAGAGTTTCCTAGTCTCATGTTGGCTTTAATTGCCAATTTAAGTTGTAGGACCTATGTCCTTTCTTTTTCCCTTTCTGCTTCTTCATCCTTGTCATGTTCTCTCACAGTGTATTTGCATCAGATCTTTACCCATACTTTGGAGATTAAACATGCAAAAACATTTTAAATTTGTGTCAAGCTTTGAACATATAAACTTTGTAATTAATGAAAAATATTCCAAAAGAAATTATGACAATCCAAACTATTATGTTTCCCTTGTGATTTTTCAAACATACAAAAATGCGAAATTTTTCAAACATACAAAAATGCGAATTTAAAGAATGTCCATTCACTGGGGTAAGCTCCTTTGACTGTGATTTTACCCATTGGTTTTACAATCTAAAAAGACTCTTACTTAGCTTTTTTGGAAAATGTTTTATATAATTTTTAATATAATAATATAATTTTTTATAAAAAATTTAAAATGTTCAAAGCATTCTTTAAAAAACAGTGGCATAAGAGGGTGGGTGTGGTTCATGATTGAGTGCTTACACCTTAAGACTTACACAAATATATTAGTTCATTTAAAAAGGAACCTTACATTTGATACATTATTGCAATTCATGGTTTTCTAAGTTGTCCAAGTTAATTACATTGTCCACCTTCACTAAAGGAACATGCCCATTTTGACTAAAAGCCCATGGTTTAAATGACACGTGTATATTTTGATAGTGAATTTGACTCAAATGGTTCAATATTTAGTTATTTATCAAAATTAAACATCCAATCCAATTGAACACAAACTTGACCATCTTGGTAAAAATGACCAATGGGTTCTAATCAAATGGCACATTTAATCAAGTTGGATAAAATAAGATGACATGTTTTGTTAAAATGACCAATGGTTTTCAAGCAAATTGAACATCCTATGCTAGTTAATAAGCCAACTATCTAGCTACTATCTAACATAAATAGGTAGCCTAGCTCTACCTATTTATGTACCTAAGCCTACTTACATAGTTACCTAATTACTACTTAAACTAGGCAAGTAGACCTAAGTAGGTAAGTGGCCAAGCCTTATTTATTTACCCAAGTGTACTAACCTACCTACCTAATTATTAAGTCAGTAGCCTAAATGTACATACCTAATTATTATTTAGGCTAGGTATGTAAACATAAATAGATAGATAAAGTAAATAGCTAGGCTATCTACCTACCTACCAATTGACCTCCAAGCTATGTACTAATTATCTAACTTTTTTGCTCACCTACAAAG
>Ga0116227_10002201_pt1 | contig 44559 bp, 36 predicted proteins | sample S1TSphgellanicum_FD_89693 | JGI IMG/M metagenome (GOLD analysis project Ga0116227, IMG submission 89693) | Host-associated microbial communities from peat moss isolated from Minnesota, USA - S1T2_Fb - Sphagnum magellanicum MG | ecosystem: Host-associated > Plants > Peat moss > Unclassified...
AAAATTTATAGATCAACCAGTGTAATTTGGTAAACATTCGCGGGTAAATAATGTTATGACAAGGTGCTAAATGAAGAATTTTAAAGAATTTTAATGTGCAAAATGAAGAATGTCATAACTATGTGACCAAGAAAAAATCATGATGCGCCCCATTATAATCTTATTCTATAGTTTTCACATTGTCTTTTTAATCACAACACAAAAAGTTAAAAGACATGTTTTAGATTCAAAAATATTTTGCAATGCATCATATTGGGTTATTATTTAGGAAAGGTCATTCCTCCTATACTATAAGAAGCACCTGAAATAAACGTGTATTTTTTATGTGGGTATTTTTATTATTTCCTTTTACATCCACTCTATAATTATTTAATTTTGTAATATGCATAATTATTTGGTAGGTTAATTTTTTAATATTTGATTACAAACATCAAATATTTGACTTCTTATATTAACATTTTTAAAACTATTTTTTGGTGGGTATTCATTTGGGTTTCATCCAAATTTAGCCAACCTTTTTTCCAAAGCCTCCAATTCAAATCAACCATAAACTAAATTACACATGTCTTACACATTTCTCACACTCTTGTGCCACCATTAACATTTTTATAAATAAATAACGGTTCTTACAAGATATACATGCACTTAACCAACATGTAGTTAAAAGGCATGGGCATTATTGCTATCATTTCCATGCAAGGGCACAAAGACTTTAAAGTGTAACCCTTATGTGATTCAACAAATTCCTTGACCACATGCAATGGTGAATAGTTGTAATCCACTCCCATGCATAATTTGTTGAACTAAATAAACAATTCGTTTTCAACTTCATGAATCTTGGACCCAAGAGACAAATGCTCAAAGAATATGTGAGTTATGTCTTGAAGATCCACCAAATGTGGATCGACTATGCATTTCCACAATTTAGGTCCATATAAAAACTTAGATCTTCCATAATCCATTATGATGTTGTGGAACAAAACCACCCAACCAACTACAAGGCAAAATTGACAAATTTGAATCGTTTTCCATAAGACCCCAACAAGAAATGAATTCATCCTTCTTTTCATTTGGTATTCATAAAACATTATTGCACATTTCAAAACATTTTGATGTGTGATACACATTTGATTGTTCATTGTTATGGCTCCATATTTGACAAACTTTGACATCCCAATCTCCATATATTCCCACTAACATTATAATACACAAATTCAAAATGATCTTCATCAATATCCTTCATATAATAACCAACCATATTGGGGAAACTTTCAAGGTGTACCAATTTTTTGTCACAATGTCATCCTTATCTATACTCTTGTACCTAGTTATATTTTACCATACCCAAGACACAAAATGGATGATATTGATAGAATTAAAATTGTGATGGTCTAGAATATTGTATTGTAAAACATTTAACACTTTTTGATTCATTAATATTGATGGGGATCAAAATATAAGTGAAAGAATACTATGTTAAGAACTAAGTCCTTTTTGTCTTTATTGTTACACCTTAACAATGACTCATGTATATTTTTTAAATCACTCATTGACAAATGTATGCACCTTGTTCTACAACTAATTCACATGCCCATCTTGTGCATTCTTTGAGTCATCCCACCCCAACTACTCTTTCACAACCTTGTTCAACATTTTCAAACTTAAAATATGAAGCTTGACAACCATTTGCATATGAAAATGTGAGTGAATGCCACCCCCCCTCTAATGCACAAAACCTAGCCACACATTCTTTTCTAATGAACACTTTCATCTTTGACAATAAAGTTGGATCTATATCATACCCTCCCATAGCAATTGTTACAAATGCCTCCAAGAAAATTTTCAGAATTCTCATCCAAGAAGCCCAACTTTGTGTCCAACATCTCCCAATTGATCCATCTTATACTTAATGAATAGGTTTGAAATAATTCTTTTCTCTTGTTATGTGACCAATAATAGTGGCATTTCCATGTACAATAGCAACAATAAAAGAAACAAATCTAATCCCACACCCCCCCCAAACCCAAAAGAAAAAAAATGCCCCCCTAGGTGCATGTTGAGCCTTCCCATTGGTTGCATGAATTTTTTATTCCCAAAATGATTGTAGGATTTGCAACAAGGGCTAATACCCCACTTATAAACCCATGGTACTTATTAGTTGGGGGTGCTTCACAAGTCCAACTTTTTTTTTCACAATGAGCCAATTTGATTGGCCCATCACAAATAAAAGTTTTAATTATGGAGCTTCCCCAAAATAGAAGATTCTATGGAAAGATGAAGTGCCTCCCCCTTTGGCCCATCTATATAGGTGAAAAGGGGAGGACTTTGGGCAAAACATATGGGATTAAAGCAAGGTGCTTTGGGAACACCCTTGAGGAACACATTGGAAACCTCAATAACATATTGGGAACCTAATGGGAACCCATTGGGAACATGAAAGGAACATGTTGGGAACAAAAGAAAAATGAAAAAAATCTTTATCCCCCACACAAAACTTAAAAGAAAAAAATCACTTTCAATGCATGCTAAGCTTTCCCATTGGATGCATGAAATTTCTATTTCAAAAATTGTTCATCACCATTTTTGGCTTAGGCATTATTGTCATGTTCAAGTTGGAAAATTATTTAATTGTTTTATAGGTTCTACAATAAGTATCATAGCTTACACCATTTGAAATCCATTTTTAAACCCTACATTCAAAATGTAATTTAAAAAAACAAAATATGCAATATTTAAGGAAAGAAATTAAAGGTAATGACATCATTGTTTTCGTGCAACATTTTTGCAATAGTAAGGTCAAGATCTACATGTGATATCAAGACTTGCAATGTTTGATTTTTTAATAACAGATGCACTTGCTCATCGTATGAAGTTGTGTCATGTTGCTTCAAATGTAAAAGAAGATTATTGATTATTCAATTAAAAACAAAAGTCACATTCTCAAGCTTAAGCTTAAGGTCCAACATGTGAAGACTTAAACAATTATGAACTCTCTACCGCAAATGGGTCATAATGAAAGGTTTATCATTACACTTGTTAATGTGTTGGTCCAAAAGCACATTTAGTTTCTCGAACATTGGATTTTATGTTAATCCTTCCATGGATGTTAAATAGGTGGGATGTTTTGTTCAATAACATTGTTGTAAATAGAACTTGTCACATAACAAGTTAAAGAAACTTGTTATCCCTTATAAAACTACATTTTGGAATATTACCATAGTACCTTTTTAGGTTTAGCATTAATCTGCCAAATAATTAATGTAATTTAAAGATTTTCTTTCAACACTTGAATTTCTGATTTTGAAATTTTTGGCATATAATGACTAAATTTAATAATATTTATGGGTTTTCATCAATTTCATGCTTTGCTTTTGGTTTGACTGATGAAAAGCTTCATTACTTTGTTGAACTAATCATGGGTTCAAAATTTGCTATCTTGATTAAATTTTCAAGATTTTTGACATTTAGTATTTTTTTCCTAAAAAAATTGGCAAAAGTGAAAATAATATAATTTGTGTTGAACCTAAAAAGGTACCATGGTAATCCATGGCAACAAATACATGTGTTCTAATTACTTTTTAAAAATTCATTATGATTCAAGAAAAGGTTTATAACATTTTTTTCAATCTTTTGTTTTTATGTTTGAACTTATTTGTATTGAAAGCGTATTAATGGCACATTTTTCCATTAGAGTGAACCGTGATATTTTGATATTGTTAATCATTGTCAAATTAATCACAATTGAATAATTCAATTTTGGCACAACACCATGAGTTTCATTATTTTTGGAACATGGGTTATATGTGAACTAGTAGTTTGGGATTTGGACTTTGATTGATTGGGGACTATTATTTTGTAATGGATCTTATGGTGGTGTGGCTAAGAACGATGCTATGAAATACTTCATATTTTTTGTTGATGGCATACTAAAGTGCAACAACAACATGGGACATGTATGACATAAACCTTACCAATTTAGTCTAAGATTTTTTTTTGTTATAAATACCTAACAAGGCAAAAATGCCAACATGGACTCCATTTTAACAAATGGGTGGATGGGCTTCATTCTCTTAAATGTAAATCTATCCATATTGTTCCAACTACTTCAAAATAAATGAATTTGTAACTTAAATTTGTTTCATTGTGTTTTACAATTTACATAAGTTGAATATATGATTTGAACCTGTATCTTGTATATGTAGTTCGGATAAATGAACCCAAGGTAATATGAATACATTAGAAGGCTTGTCAAAATTAATCCATTTAGCTCATTCCATGACCCATTAAATTAAATTGATGATTCATCATACTTGTTAAGTCATACTAATCAATTTAAATAAGGTTTGATGATTCATATTTCATGATTTTATATTTTATGTGAATAATTATGTATGAGTCATGAAATTGGGGTAGGTGGATAAGGTGTCATCCACAAACACATTGTGCTCAAATTACACCAAGCTAGTCATGATTGAAACAAAGATCAATGGGTTAAGGATTTTAAAACAATTTTGGCATCATGCCTATACATCTCTTCACATTGGTTTCCTTTGTGTTTTATCTCCTAATAGCCACAAATTTGCAATTTTAAAAAAAACTATAAGCCTTCAATACATTTCATTTTCTTACCATAAATATTTAAGTTATTCCCTTTAACCTAATGATTCCCATCAATTGACCTACCTAGGGAACTTTGAAAATGGGAGTCATGTGTTGATTAATACCAACTATTTCCCTAATCAGTATTTTAAGAAAGGGAAAAATCATGGGAGGGGAACTTAAGCAAGTGATATGCACAATTCAATTTGCGTGATAATATTATCAAACACACAAGCATGAATGTTTTTAGCTTCAGAATTGCTTTTGTGATTCACATGTGTGACACACAAGCATTAGTACATATGTTCTTTGAAATCCACATACCCATGCCTAACACTATCCTTTCCATTCAAAATTGCTTCATGTCCTCAAAAAGTTTTGGTTCAAGAATCCTTCTATGAATTGAAGTAAAACATAACCCCAATAAGAAAAAAAAGGAAATGTGGGAAATCTCACATGTGTCGAATGTCTTTAGGCTCATTTTAGATGTTATCTTCTTTCACCAAGTCTTTTGAATCGAACTGCTCTTCCTCTTTGTCAAATTCCATGGGTGGTTCCAAAATTGGGCCAAGTAATTATTCCATTGATTGATGTAGTTCTTTCAACTACATGTGATATCATGTCACATTGCTCTAAAAAAAAATGGATAAGTTATGTTTAATCTATTTATGAGATTTAGAATCAAAAGCTTTTCCTATTGTCATGAAGTCCTTCTATAAGTAGGTTTTAGAAGCCTTTAAAATTCAAGGGCTAAAAGCACAATATCATGGACCAAAAACAACACTTGAAAGTCCATATGAAAATCCATATCTAATGTATTTTTAAACCTAATGAAATTGGGCCCCATATTAGAACATTTAAATGTTTTTGAAATTAACAATTTTTTCCATGTCCAAATTCATCCTACCTTAATTTAAACCTTTTTAAACACATATTTTAAATATTGGATTCTAAAAGATCAATTTAGATATTGGAATGGAGTTTATGAATTTCAATGATTATTATGTCACTATAAATTTTCAAAGAAAGAAAGGGCATTTTAAAATTATTTTTTCATTTTAAGTGTTATGATACTTCAATGCGTAGGTGGCCCAAAGTTATAGGCATGTTTTCAAGTTTCATTGTAAACAAAAAATCAGTAATCATGGTTATTTTGATTGTAACATGGGATGTACCCTATTGTATCACAAAGCCCACCTTGGATTAAATATCGATATTTTTGTGTAATGTTTTCAAATTTTGGAGGTTTACAATATAATTTTTAGTTTATAATTTCATTTTTGTTACATTTTTCAAATGCATTTGAATTATATACAACAAGACTGACTAACCTAGAAAATTTGAAATTGAGACTTCCAAAAAATTCCATTGTACTATGCTTTCACTCGTTGAGCATCTAATGTCTAGTTGATTTTTTTGTTTCAATTGCCAACCTTGCACCTAGCCAAGTTTATGTTCAAGCTTATTGATTGTTGCCTTATTTTTTTCAAATTCAATTGTTTTTTTGATCAATTGAATCTCCCATCACTAAACCTTAAGGTCCCACTCTTGGTGATTGGTATCCACAACGTGAAAGAACAATTCCATCTCCTTATTTTGAATCGATACCTTCTATTGTTCCTTGCCCTAGTTCCCTAGTTGAACATCCAACTTTACAACCTTATTGTTCTCCAAGGTTTGAATACCCAATTGGGTTTCAAGGATTTTGATTTGGATCCAATGTCAATCCAAAGTTTGGTTGATCCCAAACCATTAGTTATCCTAGGGCCAACATGGCATACTTTGGTCAAGAGAACAAGTAATGGATGGTGATAGCAAAATTATAAAGTATTCCAAGCTCATCACAAAGAGGTGAACAAGATGGAAATAGTCCTAGCCTCAAGATGTCCTTGACTTGACCTCTTGTAAGGAGTCTTACTACCAATGTTATTTCTCTCTTGAAAATCTTGGATATAGTGATGATGGGAGTTTGCTTAAAGACCAAATTTATTATAGGTTGCCCCCCTAGTTGATTGATGGTACAACTAAGAATTGATATATTTTCTATAGAAATCTTGAGCAAAAGTAATTTGTTTTCATCACTAGTTGTCAAACTAGGGACTATTTAAACTTTGGTATTGATGACAAAGGACATTTTTTTTGGTAGTGGTCATGTTTTCAACTCCTTGGTCAAAGTCCTTTAATTCTTTCTTTAAAAAGGGTGGTGTTCCTAGAATGGGAATGAGAGTTAATCCCAAAGAATGCAATCCATCAAATCCATGGAAATAATGGCAAACACCAAGAGGTTGTAAGCACAGGTCCAATGCAAGTCATGTAGGTCTTTATGAGTTTAGTGGGGATTTTATGTACAAAGATAGTTGAATTTTTATAATAATTGCTATTCGTAAAATTCAATGTGTTATTGTTGTTAATTTTCATGTTCTATGTTTGGATTTAAAATTAGGCATGCCTTTGTCACGGTCTATTTTTTACCTTTGGAAATCTTTTGTTTTGGTTGTTTTTGTGCTTGTGACATTTTGTGGCAAGTAATATATTATAAAACAAATAATTTTTCAGATGAGACGTGGTCCTTTTCATGCACAACCCCGATTTAGGAGGGGAATTTTTTTTCAATTGATTAGTTTCGGATGCAATTATATTACATTTAATATATCCATAAACCTTTTTAATGATTAATGTGGTGCTTAATGATTAACTAAATTTTTGTTGTGTTGGTGAGTTCAATTTCAAATAAAGTCATGCATAACCTTATTATAATAATGTTCACAATGGAGTTCACAAAACTTTCCCAAGCCCATTCAATTAGCCCAATCCAAATCCTTTTAGTTTGCCATGCTACTATTTTTTCAAGGTTATATACATGGGCTTAAGAATGTGATGGGTTAATTCCTTGTATTAGTGGCTATATATGGGCATAGATGGTTTCTTAGTGGGTATTGGGCTTGGTTTAAATTGGATGTAGAGGATTTCCATTTAGTGATTAGTGGGAGGTTAGTCTTCATGGGGCTAGTAGTAAGGGAATTAAGATTTTCAACATTACTATGGATTGCAAATGATGGAATATCCCATTAGAAACAAATAGAAAAACTTTAAATCCCATGTACAAGTGACCATGCCTTTGGTGAACTCTGCACGAATAAACTCAAGATCCTCAATCCCCAGTCTTTCCTTTGATAATTAAATTGGAAGGGAAATTGGCAAATGCTTTATGTTTAAAAGTTGGTGAATGTATGGATGTGTGTTTGGAAAAATTGTTGGTGTTTAATGACCATGTGACACACTAAAAATGGGTTCTGAACTTCAATTGGTCTTTAACAAAATATTGGACCTTCTTCGCATTTCCTAAACTTTATGGTTGTGTTTGGACAACTTACTAGAGAAATGTCATGTGTTAAATGAATTTGCCCTTTGTGGAGCTTGTTACAAGTGCTATTGTTAAAATGGCAATTTTGATTATTACTTAGTGATATTTTTAGTAGCTCTACATAATAGTTACATAAAATATTTAATAAATAAATTTACAAAAATACTTATTGAAAGTAGTTATATAAGTACTGAAAATACCTATTGAAATGATTTTCATAAATATCAAAATTAATATGTATCAAAAGAGTTTGAAAACTACCAAATTTGTATGTTAACCATACTTTTTTGAATGGTTTAAGATGTTAAATTAACTCCAATTGGGACATTTATTACAACATCATAAAGGTCCTTTGAATGATTGAAAAATGGACACTTAAAACATTGAAGTTGGAGTTTATATTTGAAAAAGTTATGACTTTGTGAATTTTCTTTACTAAAATACATTACTAGTTTCAAAGCACCAATGCAATAGGACAATTCTACTCATTTGGAAGCATTAGTTTGGTCAATCCTAGAAATAGAATCTAATTTTTAGTTGCCTCTTAAGGAGATCAAAGTAAAAAGGTCAAGCTACCCTTCCTATAATACAAAAGGGGGATTATTCTACCATTAAAAGAAAAGTTCTCTTCTAATTTTCCTAGACATTCTAGCAAAGATCACCACTTGGAATATTCAAGTGTGGTTTAGAAAAATTTATAGTCTCTTCTCACGATATAATAATACCTCTACAATTTTTATTTTTCTTTCAATATTTTTTTTCTTATCAAGTTAACTTTGCATCCAATTGTAGAAAATTTTAGATCCATTTGATCATTTCCCACAATTAGTGGTACTTCTATAACCGAATCAAATTGTTACTTTTGAGATATTATGAGAATGTTTCACTATGTAGCAAAAATATGTTCATAAGCTTTCTTGCAAGTGCATTCGAATAAATTTATTGAAGGACTTGTTAGCTATCGTGAAGGAAGTTGAATTTATTTGTCTAATGAAACCTAATACAATAATGTCTACACATCACAAGCAATGCACAAAGACAAATTTGACAAAGGTGAACAAATTTGAAAGACTTTTGAAAAAATCATTAATAATAGCAAGGAGTTAGTGGTGCCATTCAAAGAGCGTTCATTTCATTGAGAAACACAATAATTCATATGGAAAAATTGGTACAAAAATTATCTTTTTACTCACTCATGCCACTCATAAAATTTTCAAATCCAAAGCATATTGGTTTTTCAACTTGTATTTCCAAAGTGTTTTGGCCATGACCATATGTGGATTAGTGGTTTTGGAAATCTTCATTCTTTTCATCTTCTCTAATTAAAAAAGTTTATATTTATACCTTTTTACATCAATATACATTTAAAATTGCCTTATTTGCCCTTCATTCAATTATACTAGCCTAACTTTTGTGATATTAACCCTCTCACCTCATGAACCCCTACGCTATTCACCTCATGTTAACCAATTATGTAATTATTTTTCATACTCTTTAATTCAATTCCTATCAAATGCATCTTTGGACATTGAAATGGGTTGAAACATAATATTAGGATCCACCAAAACACATGACCAAATCCTTTTTCATAGAATCTTCACAAGATATTTTACAAAATATGCTTAAAATCATGGTTTGTCAATCAACTTTTCAATTTCTAAAATTCTTATAACCCAAAAAAATGTTGTTGTAAGGTAAAGATGAGAATTTATTTGTTTTGATAAAAGTATCATTTTCAAATCATTTGAAGTCTTTTTTTTAAAATCGTTTAAGCAATGAAAACAATGCTAACATTGTCTTGAAAACATTTTTGCAAACATTTTTGCATATTCCATACTTATTAGATTAATTTTTATTAAAAAAAAAGCATGTTCCCATAATACACTAGGAATATTGTTGTAAAAAAATTCATACAATAAGTTCAACGTCAATTTAAATAACCATTATCTCAATGGAAAACAAAGTAGTGGTTGTGTCTTGGGATGATTCCTTGAATCTAGTTTGCACCCTCATGCATATGTTATACAAAATTATGCATGTAGAATCCATAAAAGGGTATAAAACATAATCGACAAACCATATTGTTCATGATTATCCCTCATTTGCACCTTAAAACTCCAAAGGTTCATTCCACACATTTGTGTGTGTGTGTGTGTGTGTGCGGGTGCATGTATTGTAATCTTCCAAGGCTAAATCACCTCTTCTCGTGAATGGAAAATAAATTCATTGCCTAATTGGATAAGTTGTATCATTAGCCAACTTATAGAGGAAAACCTAGCCCTCAATATACATATTCCCAACTATTGTAAGTTGGAAAATTGTCTAGTTATGCATACTAATAGTCCAACCAATTTCATAATCCCAAAAGATACACTTTCTATTGATAAATATTTGTTATATGATATGTGAAATTCCATGTACAAAGTTTTATTTATTTTTCTCAAAACTTCAAACTACCATAAATCTAACCTCCCCATGTTGCAAAAGTCTCTCACAAACCCTAAAACTTACCTTTAGCTTCTCCAAAAAGATCACCCACTAATTGCAAGCCATTTCAACTTCATAACCCTATTAAAAGCATTCCAACTCTATTTTCTATTAAAATTGGATCTCTAACATATATATATATATATAGATTGCAAGTGAGGACCTAACTTTTCACAAAGGTGTTAAAATGTAGTACGAGAAACTCTAGTTATTTGCTTGAACAAGTTTTATATGTAAGTACTCAAAACCAAGTACAAATCGGTCCTTGCATCCACATTACATTAAAAAAAATGCAAATAACATGTTTATTCCTCCATAACAAATCACATGTGACTACAAACAATGTAGATTTTTTCATTCCATACTTGATTTTTTCATTCCAAACAAGGGCTTGAATGGTCGCCACTTGATGAATCAACATATACAAATACCAAAGCATAGCCATCATCAAAGTCCTTTTTTCTTTTTTTTCATCCATGGTGTGTGGTATGAAAGATAAAACAAAGAAGAAAGTTTTTTTTAAAAATAAAATAAAATAAAAAATAAAAAAAGAAGAAAAAAGAGAATAAAAATGTAAAAAGGTAGTTGTATTTTTCAAAAGTTTTAAAAAATGATTTTTGGGTCTAATTTGGATTTACACTAGGAACAACGGCCCATAATAGGCTTTGCCATGGTGTTATCCAAAAGAATAGGGTACCATGAGGTTCCATGGGCCATGGCTCAAATATTCAAGTGTAAAATGCCCTTCAATCAAATTAATTTTGCAATGGATATTCAAATGTTAAAGTTAAAAATGGTCATCTTACAAGATAAAAAAGGTTTTCTCCATTGAACATTTTAGATGTAAAATGTAAAATATCACTTGCCTTTCATAAGGTCATCCTTTTCACAAGACTTGTTGCTTGCTGCCCCTTACACATCTTGCTCCTTCAAGAATTGAGTGTGTGAGCTTCATCTCTCAGCATTTTCTCATTCTGAAAATGCCACTCCCATCTCAGGAGATCTGACTTGCCCCTCAAAAGTTTTGTCACCTTTCAAAAGCACCATCGATCTTCCCATGACTTGATAACCCTCAAAAGTTGGTTCAACAAACTTTCAGAAGCTTTTTACCGAGAAACACAAAGCATTAGTAAACATGAAAAGAAAGGAAACACAAACACAAACACAAAACAAGCTAGGAACCAAGAGTGTGCTCCCCGAGTGTCTACAAGACAAGAAACACAAAGAGAAAACAATAGATATGGAAAACGAAGGAAACACAGATTACAAAACAAGCAAAGAAAGGAAGACCAATGTCCAAGACCCTAAGTAATTACAAGTCATATCTAATGAGAAATGAGAAAGTTTGTCAGTTTGGAACATCAGATCAGCAAGCTAGGATAACAATTCACAATCAAATGATTTCTTAAAATTTGCATTTGTAGCAACCAGAACAGCAAATGAAACATCACATTGTTGAACACTACAAATCATATGTAAGGATGAAGCCAACAAATCAATAAGCTCCATGGTACATCCACCTTGTACTCAAAAAAGGAACCCCAGTAATACAGAAGGCTGTGACACATATTGAGTAAGTAGATGAAACAATCTGCAAGAGTTGAAAGCTCTACCAAAACAAAGGTGAAACCTAAAAGTGAACAGATTGTTTCCTGTGAATGACTTTTCCACACAAGCACAAACACTCTCACAGAATTTCAACAGTGGGTGCTCTTTGGAATAATATATTTCAATTAAAAATGAGTGTTTTGGTTTTTCAAAAGTTGTCAGTGCACTTAACAAAGATCAACAAACGTGGTACTCCTCAAAAGTCCTCACTACATCTCTTGTCATCCTTTGAAAGTGCATTTCATGCATGTTAAACAGACAATGAAATGTGATGGAATAGACCTCTGTGCTTAATTACCCATGAAGAGCCACACAATGCGTGTAACAATGACAAAGAGCAGCTCTCCACCAACCTCTTATCCCCAAAAGGATCAAAATTGAGAAGGGAGGCAAACACAAAGAGAAAGACAGACAGATAAACATGATGCAATGGGCACCAACCTACCGCACCTGGGTTGCAGAGCACAACAAGCCTGACCCATTGGAGCCCACCACAGCTAGGTCACATACAGAGCACATGCTACCCTTAGTTTCAGGCACAAATCGTGCTCGGCAGTAGGGGCAAGAGATGTCTTGACTGCCCCGGTAGATTGGTGTGAAGGTGGACCCACATACTACAAAAGGGTTGCGAGGATCATAATTCAGTTGCAACTCATCCTTGGGGTTCTTCTCACCAACTTGCAAGACCTGCAAGATGATACAGCCCAGTGAAGTTAGACACAAACACAAGTCAACAATCTCTGTCAGTGAAAGACTTCCAACAATATTACTTTCCAGACAATTATACTTCACTAGTCTCAGATGTGCTGATTGAGACAGTGAATTGTCCAAAGAAAGGCAAGAAGAAACTATGAAAATTATTGCATATTTTAAGGAGTAAAACCTCAGTACCTGGTGAGCTCTGGTTGCCACCTGGGGAGAAAGACTCAGCTCCAAAAGCCTGCGGGCAAATGTTGCTGCTGTACCAAAGTTTTTCAATTTGAAGCAAATAGACATTGCAGACTGCAGACTCAGCTTCAGATGTGTGGGCTGAAGGGTGCAGTGTGTGAAATAAGCAGCAAGCTCTGCCTGTTTCACTGGGTCATCCTTCAAAGCTGGATCCTTCCTCTTAAGTTCAATGCGTAAAGCAAGGGCATAATCTTTAGCAATTCCCAGTAGTTCCTTTACCTCATCCACTTCTTTGCGAGAATCTACCACTACCACTGGAATGATGTGCAATATGTTAATAAAAAGCCTGCACAGAACAGAAAAAACACCAGACTGCTCTTCACCAATGCTGAGAAAAACTTGCCTCTTACAAAGTACGAACCTATCTGAAGGAGCACCCCTTACTCTGATTTCCAGTAAGACAGTAACATACATACAAGCAGCACCAATGTATAAAGAACATGAAGCTGTTTCTGCATTGATTGTCAGATCATTTGGTAGGTCATTCATAGGATCATACCTCAGTGCTTCAGTGAATTTCCCCTCAGTAGTGGTCTTGTAGGCCACTTTAAGTTTCTCTTCAAGCGAGGAAAGCTTGTAAACAAGTGCAGGCAAGCCCCGAATGTTCGGGCTTGCAGTTTCACTCCACCCTCTCTCAAGAGCCAAGGGAAGCACTGGGAGAGATACCATAGTTGGAAGTGAGGTATGACTGGCCAGATGGAGCTCAAGGAAAATGCTCTTCAGAGGTTCAAAGTTCTTGATGCCCAGCTGCCGATTCAACAGTCGCATGGCTGTGTCGAATGCACCTGCAGCTGCATGCTCTCCAGCCAAAGATGAGGTCTGGACCCAGATTTGGCTGGTTGGTATCCCTGGTGGTGGAACAGCAAAATAACCAGAGCTGGCAGGAACAACATCAGCAACAGCAAGCTCTGCAGGGAGCTCAAGGTCTTCCATTTCCCAGCCCTCTTCCTCATCATCCTCACCTGCAAAAGAACAAAAAGACAATTTGAAGTTCCTTGTGTTTCAATTCCTCCATATTCTTCGTTACAAGCTTCTCCTTAGGACTAAGAAATTGTTTCATTAAATAAGTTCACATAATGTCACATAAACCAAAGTCAAATAACAAACCTTTCTCGTGCTCAACCACTACCGCATCATCATCCTCTCCCACATTCTCTGCCACTGCAAGATCTAAGTCCTCTCCCCAAGCTCCCTCAGCAGCCTCCTCTTCCAGGTCAACAGCACCAGACTCCCCAAATGCACCCTCAAAGAAGCCTTTGCTCACAGTCAGAAGGGGCCAGTTGCTTTCCTGTACTATTGGTTTGGGGGGCATCAGCAAAAAGCATTTCTCTGGAGGAGGGATAGTGGGGAGGACATCTTCGAGCAACTCTCTTAGCCTTTCAGCCACATCTGTAAGTCCATGGGTTGTTGCTGTTGCATACGCCAAAGGAAGATGCCCTGACTCCTCAAAAATTCTGATCCTCTCTTGAACATCACCCAGGTATAGTGCATTATGAAACCGGCCCATCACATCACTACGCATCTCTGCTATCTTAAGCATCTTCGAAAGCTTCTCTGTGTTTCCTGTGATGAGGTACAGGAAAGAGAGACGTTCAAAGTTTTTCGTCTTCTGATATGCATATTCCACAATCTCATAGTTTCCCTGTAACATCAGCCATCAAAGTTTGAGCACAGAGACAAGTAATACAGAGACTACAGCACGCAAAAATGTTGATCATAAGCTCACAAAGTCATCTTTGCAGCTTATTGTATGATCGACTTAAACAAACAAGGTGATCCTAAATACATGCTGGTCAGCAAATACTGGAAATTTGAAATACTACAAAAGCACAGAAATCTTATTTGACTTGGTGCAAATTCGTTGTACGTTTCAGTCATTCCTCGCACCTGCCGCAAAGCTTCTACACCCAGACGGTGCCAACAATCCTTGTCATCAATCTCCTTTGCTGATGCCACTGCCACAGCAGTGTTGCCACATTCAATAGCCAAGTTGAACCGTGTGAGCTCATCCTTGACAAAATGCAATGCCACCTCAGGAAAGCCTTTCTGCTGAAGGTAGGCTATGATGGACTGTCCACAGAGCTTCATGTTCTGGATCATTTGGAGAACCTGTTGCACCATCCAAGACAAATCAGTTCACAACAAAACCCTGAGGACAAGCAAATCATAGACATATTCAAATAGCTTCTACAGTGAGCAACCACCTGCTCCTTGAAAGATGCAAAATAGTTCTGTACCTGGTCATATTTCCTCTGGAGCAGTGCCAATTTGAAGCTGTACTCAGTAGGATCGATCTGAATGACCCGATTTTTGCCATCACGATCCAAACAGAAGAGGGTGTTTTTTGACACTCTGGTGATGTAGATGGGTACATCCAGAGTGCGGACAATGCCACTGTCACCATTTGGCAAGCAGTACTTGATGTGGTTGACAGTTGTGTAGATGAATACTCCTGACTCATCCCATGCCCCACTCTTGACACGGATAGTCTCATGGACTGTACATTTGAGCACGAGTTTTTTGTTTGCAATGATGATGGCATGCTTGCTGAGAAGAGCCACATTCTCCATGTCACTGGACCAGACGACATATTTCACAAATGGTGCAGTCAGCTCTCCAAGTGTGCTGCGCTGCTGGACATCAAACAGAACGACTTTGTCTTCTGACCGGCACAGCAGGTTGCCAGTTCCTGCATAGAAAATGTCGCTGGTAGAGACAGGTAGGTTGCATTTTTTGGTCACATCATTTTTCATGTCCTTGATTAGAACCTGATGCATGCAGTTATGCATTAGAAACCCAGGCACTGCATAGCCATTAATATTTTGACTGCGTGTTGCAACATTAAATAAGGGGTTAGTGGCTGAGCATAAGTCTTAGCTGTAACAGGCTCAAGCAGTTGCCCAGTTGTATAAAGTTTCAGACTTTCTGGAAAGATGTCAGTAACTAGTGTGGACAGTGTCATCTCTTACCTGATTGTGATTCCTGTCCAAGACAGCAAATCGGTTTCTTGCGACAAACACAGCAGCTGCACCCAAGCCTCTCTTGGAGTCAGGAGTGCTCTCACCCTTCCCAGTTGTGTCCTTTGGAATTGCATAAAGCTCATAAGAACCCCCATCAATATCTGAGCACAACAACACTGCATTTTCAGCTGCATTGTATGAGAGAGATCTAGGTGCTTGATTCATGGCTGTTGCCCCAGGTCTGCGGATTGAAATCAGAGGGTTATCCTTTTGCGCTGAGAAGTCATATGTGCGAAGGTACCGCTCCTTGATATAGTAGAGAGTGCCTCCTTGCACAGCAAATGCAGGTCTCTCCCTTTCCAACTTGAACACTATCATACCACTGTCATGTCCTGCAGCTAAGACATTCATTTCTGGGTGAGCAGCCAAGATCCAGAACCGATCATGCTCCCTACGGAAAGTTTGCACACCAGTGCGCTTGGACATGTCCCATACGCGAATGCTCTTGTCCTCAGAGTTTGATACAATTATGTCTTGGCGTGCATGGAAAATCACACATGAAACGTTGTTCACATGACCCCGCAGAGTATCTACCTCCCATGCTTTTGTGTCTGATATGCCAGAAAAAGGTTGCAATCAGAGAAGGATCACATCAACAACACATTCTTCCTTGCTAAAAGAAATATTGTTTCATCATCACAACTTATCAAACACAATTGCTCACATAGAACAAACACTCAGGCTAAGACAGACTATATAGTGTGCCCATAGTCTCATGAAATGAAGACCTATGTAATGATCAGGGTACAAGAAAAAACTGCTCCACCAAGTTACCAAATTTGACCCAAAACATTGTCTTTCATCAGACTACCAATGTTGACAAATCTGTTCTGCATTAAAAGCTCCTAGTACATGTCTCAGGATCTAATATCACCATCCAACTTAATACCCATAACTCTGGGGAAAATTGTTTGAAAACACATACCATTCATGCGCCAAAGTTTCACTTGGCGATCATCAGCACCAGAGACAATAAGAGGGAGAGTGGGATGAAAAGAAGCCCAGTTGACACCCCGGTCATGGCCCTCAAGTACGTACTTCACCACCGCGTCCCCACCTCCAAAAAGGTCAGTATTCATTTGTGTCAAACGCATCAAATCCTCTGCTGGTGCCACACCCTTTTTTCGTAAAGCACCAATGTCCCAGACTCGTACTGTCTGGTCTAGGGATGCAGAAACCACTAAATCCTCCTTCAGGTGAAAAGATGCACACATCACATAATGGTTGTGGCCTGTGAGGACTGAGATGCAGGTGCGGGACTGCCAGTTCCATATCCGGATTGTTTGATCATCACTTGCTGACACAATCCAGGGAGACTCGTGATGGAACTGCACTGTACGGATGTAGTCCAAGTGACCAAGAAGTGTGAAGAGGCAACGCCTCAGCTTGTAGTTCCATACCTTAATCTTGTAGTCATCCCCTGCATTTTGCAACACACCTTGTGTCTTAAGAATCACCTTCTTCCAATCATGAAGGCACCTCTGTCTCTGTCTCTGTCTCTCTCTCAGACAGACAAGCGCAAAATCAGAAGAGAATGTGATGAACTGGAGTAGGGAAAGAAAGAAGCAAAACCTCCAGAGACAAAGAGAGGTTGAGACTTGTGGAAGTGGACACCCCTAACGGGACCTTCATGCTCATCAAAGCGGTCAATGAGTGTGCCCATCCGATAATCCCACAACTGAATCACACCACTGTGCAAGCTGCCAAGAATCCATGGCCGTTTGGGATGGAAGCTTAACCCTTTCACACGATTACTCTTGGTCTCAAACCTGGTCAGCATGTTTGCCTGTACCCACTCCCCCCAAACCCGTTCCCGCACAGATCCACAGCAAGAATGCAGCCCTCAAACTGCAAAACCTAATTTGATCTGTCCGTCACTGCCTGCACATGATACTTGCTTCCATTACCAGAGTTTCTTCTCCTAAAGAAGAGGACTCAACACAGCATGCCAGTTGCTTGCTTATTTCAAATGATATATGATGTCTCCTTTCAGCTGACACCAGCACACAAGAAAAATTCCTTCTTGCAAAAGGTCAATTCCTTCCAGTAGCACACATTCCTTCCACCACCGTGTAGCTTCACTCCAACATAACCAGTTGCCTGTTTTCTGATCTTTCCTTAGGAAAAAAGCTCCAGAGCAGCAGCAATGCAGAACAAGCTATAGAAAAAAAAAGGCATGAAAACACAACAAAATTAGCTCTGAGTCCAAGGCTTCCTTTCCACTAGAGAGCTTCAATACTGCAATGGACCAAGACTAGGCCAGTTATCTCCATCCAACAGATCTGCTAAGCACACAGAATTGCAGAACCTTGAGGGAAAAAGGGGGAACAATTAGGAAAAAATAGGGGAAATAAGGAAAAGATAGGAAGAAAAAAAAACACGGAAATGCAGCAATCTGTACCGTTATGAAGAATGTTGGATCTCGCGCAAAAAAGAAGAGAGCCGCCGAGTTCAAACTCCAAGATCAAACCTACTTAAGATCTAAAGCTTTGTCCAACTCTTCAAAAAGCTGAACAAGAAACTTTGTTCTATAACTTCCAGATTTCCGATTTCTTAAGCACCTTAATCCCGCGACAAACAAACAAACAAACAAAGCTAATCCAATGCCAAAACCTAGAAACAAAAAGCAAGAGCGCGCGCGAGCGCGCGCGCGCACACACACACAGAGGGTTCAAGAACAAACAACCTCCAACCAAGAAGAAAACCAACCTTCCTTCTTCTTCCTCATCAATCCAATCCTAGCAGACTGACTCACATCCGGAGCAACAACTCCGCCCCCGCGAAATCTCTTCTTTCTCTCAGAAGAAGAAGAAGAAAGGAAATCAGATCATACCTGAACAATCGGCGATGGAAATGGAACAGTTCTGACCTTCCCCACGGCTTTTTTCTTCTTCTAACACGCACGCCCACCAGTCTGTCTGCAGCTCCTCCTCTAATGCAATAACAACGGAAATGGCAATGGAAAAAAATAAAAAGGAGTTCGCTGGATGCAGCTTTTTCCGATCTTGTTGTTATTGCTGTTCTTAAGACGTGAGATCCGACAGCGATCTTTAAGGAAAAACAAAAACAAGGGCAGCAGCTGAGCACGCACCAGCAAGAACTCCTTCGCAAGGAAAGGGCAAAAGCCTGAAGAAGAATAAGAAGCCCAAGAGCCCGAACGGGAACGACAGTGGGAACGGGAACGGGAACGGCGAGAGCGAGTTCAAAACCAACCAAACGAAGAAGAAGAAGAAGAGTATCTCCCAAACAATTTTTTTTTTCTTTTTTGAAAATTAATATTTTCTAAATACTAATATTTTTTATAATGATGGTTATTATCATGATTATGTGTAAGCTAAAGGGCTCAAGGTGAGTGACATGCCCTTCTAAGTGGACCTTCAACCAAAGAAAGAAGAAGGGTATCTACCAAACAAACTTTTTCTTTTTTTTCTTTTTTTTGGAAATTAATATTTTTAAAATACTATTATTTTTATAATGATGGTTATTATCATGATTATGTGTAAGAAGAAGAGTATCTCCCAAACAAACTTTTCTTTTTTTTTCTTTTTTTGGAAATTAATATTTTCTAAATGTTATTATTTTTTATAATGATGGTTATTATCATGATTATATGTGTAAGGTAAAGGCTCAAGGTGATTGACATGCCCTTCTAAGTGGACCTTCAAGGAAACAAAAAAGAAGAGTATTTCCCAAACAAACTTTTTTTTTTTGGGGAAATTAATATTTTCTAAATATTAATATTTTTTTATAATGATGGTTATTATCATGATTATGTGTAAGGTAAAGGCTCAAGGTGAGTGACATGCCTTTCTAGGTGGACCTTCTACCAAACGAAGAAGAAGAGTATCTCCCAAACAATTTTATTTTTTAATTTTTAATTTTTTGAAATTTAATACTTTCTAAATATTATTATTCTTATAATGATGGTTATTATCATGACTATGTGTAGGGTAAAGGCTCAAGGTGATTGACATGTCTTTCTAGGTGGACCTTCAAAGTGTGGGAATTCGTTTGGTCGAGCCTCAAGTTTAGACCATCGTGGGGCAACCTTTGTGGTACCTTGTGTTATGAGTTTAATTGTTGGGCTAGGTTTGACTCTTGGTTTGATAGACTCACGAATCCTATAAATATTGACAAGTGAAAGTTTGAGGGAAGGGGGCTTAAGGTGATGTTCTTGATGCACTAAATTGATGAATTAGGTTGAAAGACGAAAGATGATAATTCTAGGGTACAAGGCTTTAGATCACTTAGGAAGTTTGCAACAAGTTTTAGTCCCACCAATTTAGAGGTTAAGATTAACTTTGAGTTATTAAACAAGTCTGAATGTCGTAACTTCACCAAGTGCATGGTTTTTCATGTGTAGGTAACGTAGGTGTTTAGGAAGGCATGAGAACAAAACGAAGACAACAAGGAATGACACCAAAATGAATTTAGGTGCAAAAATGAAGCCCTTTACAAGAATAAGGGCTCACACGAAGTGACGTCGAGTGTAGCTTGATTTCAACAATGCCCTTGTCCAATGGCTTTAGCTTTACTCGAAACAAAAACCTAATCAACAATTTTTTCTATCTTCTTTCAAGGCTTTTGAATTTCTTTTCATCTAGAGGCGATTTTAAGAGCAGGGTTCTACCATAGTACTAAAGGGGCTTTGGCACCGGCATGTTAAATAATTTTTTTAAAAAATAAAAAAAATTCAATGTTATGAATTTTTAATTTTGAAGTTAAAAAATATGATTATTAAAAGTGCAACAATTTTTCATAAGTTTCTTGCTACCCTTTTTAATAAATGGTTCACAATCAAATGTGATTTTTATGATTTTGATCCCATTTTAAAAAGATTTTGTCATAAAAGACTGGTGAATTTTCTTTTGAAATTTCAAAATGTTACATCAATGGCTAGTATCCCAAGAAAAATTTAACATTAAATGGCAACATGTTTTTTAAACGAATTTAAATACTAATAGATAGTATTTAAAAAATTGTTACCAAACTAAATGCAAAATCCAAATGTCATGAATTTTTTTCAATTTTTTTATAAACATTTGGTGATTTTTCCCCCAAATTTTGGGGATATTGTTTAAGACCAAGGTTGTATCATAAAACATTTACCCAAGGTAGTTTTTTCACCAAAGGAGGATAGGTGGGTTGAATTTTTTTTATAAATTTTGCCTTTAAAAATGCAATGTTTCCCTGAGAATACAATGGATGCCCAAAACATGAACACAAAATTATGTATTATAATGTGCTTTCTTAATACACTTTAAAAAAAGTTTGTTATGTCGTTTAAGACATGAATACCTTTAACATATGGAAGTAATTTAATTTTTTTTAGTAAATATCGATTTATTTCAAAATCATCTTAGTATTCACAATGTAGAAGTTTTTAAAAACCTAATTTCAAAGACCCAAAAGTTGTGGATCTTCAGATTTCACCAATCCTTGTCCACAAGCACCTTATGATCTTTGCCACTACACAATCGTCATGCTTTTGCAAGGGGTTAGCTTTCTTTAAGTCCTTGTGGTTCATTTGCAATTGTTTTGTTTTGATTTTCTAAAACTTAGCCATGCCCACATTCTTTTTGCACATTGCGACTCCTTGTTTCATTGAATCCATTGATTTTATGTTGTGTCCTACCCAATGCTTCTTAACACAAGGTTGTGGTTTTGATTAGCCATTTTTAGTGAAAGGTTATTGTTGAATGTTGAATTTCATGTTGTGCACATGAGGATTCTTAACAAATGAAGATTGAAAAAATGTGTAAGTACACTTAAAAGGGAGGGTGATGATGATCATTATCAACACCAAGTTTTATCATTACAAAAGATTTTATCATTGCTTCAAACTTGATAAATTTATGTTGGAAAATGAAAGCGCTTCATTTTTTAATTAAAGTTGTTGACCCTCTTTGTGATCGGTTTGTTGGCTCTGCCTAGAGGGAAGAAACTATGCACATGTGCATGATTTGGATTTGGGAATAAAATTTTGGTTCACACATTGGCCAATGTGGAAATGATAAGTGTTCACAAAATGATAATTTTCAAATGGATGTAATTTTTCATGTTTGGGTGGATATAACCTTAAGTATATTAGGTTTTTAGGTATTGAACATTGTATTATTTGATAATCATCGCCATTGGAAGGATTTTTTTCTTCAACCAAACTCTACTTTTGTGCTAAGACTTGCACCTTTTTCAACATACGTTCTTTATCCTCTATCTTCACACCTAGCCTTGTTTCACTTGCAAGAGAATGTGGTGAATCAATGGCATAGTATAAGTTGTTTGAAACTAAACTTGAATAATATTCAAACATTTGCTCAATCTAACACACTTAATGAAATATCACCAATTCACTTAGTGATAATACTTGTTGTTAGAACTTTGAATTGTATCCAAAGATAGCTTTTCGTAACCACAACAACAATCGTTTCTGAATAATAATGATGAAGATTACCCCATGTTGATGCCCATGTATCAAAAACACCTCAAGAGCCTATGGAGTTTTTGTTACACTCATGTAATAACTTGTTTGTGGTTCACGTTTGCCTCTTCTATGACCTCTCAGTTAGTGATGGAGCACGTCATGACTTCTAGAACTATAAGTTTCCCTTCCATTTTCCTCTTTCCCATTCCAACATTAACAACAACAGACAAAATCATTTGTGGTGATGGGTTTAAACATAAGTGAAGAGCAAAAACTCTGTCACCACCATGATTGTTGTTCCATCATCATCATCTGTAGTTTTTTTGGTTGAGTCAATTAAGGCCTCCTTCTCCTCCTCTTCATGTGTCTATGTTTTTTCTAGTAGGAAATTTCACCATTTATTTCACACAGGAATTTGCAAAGCGATGGAACAACATCAGGGTCAACAAACCCTTGTCGGTCTCTTCACCACATAAATGACTAAAAGGTATACATAACTTGTGACTATGTATTTGAAGAATCAGTTTGTTATATTCCTTTTGTCTCTACATTTTTGGTTTTAGGTTTGAAAAACAAGCAAATTATACATACCCAAAGGAGCTAAAGAAAAACTTTGCATGCGTTATTGCCAAAGAAACCACAACCATTTGTAAAATGGTGCATAAAAACGTCTATTCATCTTAATATTTCCCAATAATGAAACCCTACCAATGGTGGTATTTTAGGGTGTAATTGTTCTTGCATGTGCAAACACAACTAGAAACCTTTTCACCCAATGTTCACACTCATTAAGAAAATTGACCCACTTCACCAATGGTTGCTGAATCACCCATAATGGGCTTCTTTTATTATTTTAAAATAACCCATTTTGGGTGATCATGGTTATTGAAAAACTAGTGGACCATCAAAGATACTTTGCAAGCTCACATGGCATTCATTATTAAACATTTTCAAATGCTTTGAACTTTCTAACAATGTGCAAGTATGTGTATGGCTTCATGCCAAAACTAGGTTTTACAAAACATGTGTTGTTTTTATATTGTAAAACTATTGTTTGGGTTTGAATGGAATTGTAGTTCCAAAGAAGCTTTAAAATTGCCCGGACACCATTAAGGGGGATGTCAATGGACGTTGGATCAAAGACCTCAAAGAAAAGTGGAAAATAACAAATCGTTCTCAAAATGCACAAGTCCATGTAATTATTGCAATTGTTGGTGTAGCACCAACAATTGTTATAATTATTGTTGCCACAACAACATCTTCATCGAATGACTCATCCTCCAAAATATCCATGGCAGTTGTTTCAACTCCTCCTTTGGTTGTTGGTCAATGTGTGGAAATGGTAGAGAGTATGGGTGTAGATCATGAACACATGGTTGTTATTGTTAGCTCTATTGTTAATGTGCGGATTGACTATTGGTGATATCATACCCTCATAGCTCTAGTTGCCAATGGTGAGTGCCCCACCAATTAGGTTTCATTTTTTTTTTGCCTTATGTTGTTATTATATAGATGGCATTATACCACAAGGGTTCTAGCCATCATTTTGTTGAGTTTGCTTTGTCTCCATGCTGGATTACAATGATATTTTTTCTTGAAAACTTATTTTGAAAGTTTAAAACCTATTCTCCCTAACCAAAATGATTCATAATTTCTTTACATGTAGCACTAAAGGGTGTAACAACCCTAAAGGCAAGGACAACCAAAGGCTCATGGAGCCTTATAACAATGATGTTTTATGATTGGGGATCACGTGGTCAAACTATTAATTTCAATGGAGAGTTGATGGTAGATGATATTGATGACGAGATGAATCGTAAAAAAATCTTACACAAGGTGTTGAATTTTTCAAACGTTCAAAAAAATGGTAATAGAAGAACCTCAAAAGGTGGATAGGTTATTTTGTATCATTTGAATTAAAATTCTCATTCCAAGATCTTTATTTGAAGTTTGGTATGGAAGTCTAGTTAACTAGGTGTAAGTAATTTCTTTAAATATGTCAATATTGTGTGTGAAAATGAAGAGCCCAACAATTTACATTTGGAATTGAAGAAGATAATTGTAATGGAGAGTTTTGTTTATATATGTCAAAAAATTAGGCCAGGTACAATCTTTCACCATTTCCTTGGTTTCATGTGGGTTGCTCATGTTTCCATGCATTTTTTTGTGGTATGTGCTTTAGTTGTCCTATAAGCAAGTGGATCACAGTTCTCGCAAGTTTCAAAAGGCTTGTACCATCCTATAATGAATAGAATATTAAATTGACCTGTTTTTTTTGAATTCGATGAAGGGTTATGTAGATTATGATTGTCAAATTATAATATATTGTGTTCATGAGAGGGTTGTAGGATTTAATCCAACTATATTAAAATAACATGTTCTTTGATGTTACATATAATTTAACCATAGATGTATTATTTTCTTTGATGTTTTTTAGTGTGGCATCCAAATAGAATGTTTCCATGAGTTGCAATCTAATGTTTGGAGTTTAATTGCATGAGGAGTGCAATTTGTGTATAAAGGTTTTGATTGTGGGTGTGATTGTTTTGACTCAAAGATTAATGTTACATTGAAGGTTGCAACTAAAGCCCAACAGAATATCTAGGAGGAGGTCTAGACTAATATTACTTTTACGATGAAGATTTGAACTAGAATTCATAAACATCATTCTTGTGAAACTCATTCTTTCATGTGACTTTGATTATGATTATGTCTGATGTTGAAATTTTGTACCTGACTTGAATATTGTTAAGGTTCTTACAATCTTTCACACATGTTTCACTTGCTTGAATGATGTTGGATAATAATGCATGTAGGAACATAAATTTGTCAACTTTGCAGAACTTTCCTTTGTGGCATTTGATGTGTCGTTGTTTCCAAAGGCAAGTTTGATGGACAACTTAAGTTTGTTGTGGAGGGTTGTTGATTTTTTTTCTAATATTTACTCTCTATTTCATGTTATCTTGTTAGTGTTATTTTGCAAAATTTTAGATGATTTTAACCTCTTGTTGTGTTTTTAAAAAAAAAACAAATGTATTGAAATTAATAATATGTTTATGTGTTTATTGTGATGAAGGTGTGTGTTGTTTATGAAATGAAATTTGGGCCAAATCTTTTTACAAAGGCCAAGGGGATCTTTTTACAAAGGCTTTGGCCCTTGTTCCAGCATGGAATCATCATATACAATATGTGGCAAGTTTTTTCAAAGCATTATTAGTGAGGAGACCATTGAAAAAATTGCTTACATGCAGTTTGAACACGAAATTTTATGCAAGACGATGTGAATAGAAGAGATCAATCTATGACTTCTTAGGTAGGATATTTATTAGCCACATAGCCAATGATAGGTCTAGATACATTATGAGTTCAACAAAGGTTGAAATTAAAGAAACTTAATGAATGTAACTATTGAAACTATTTTGAAGTTGAAATTGATATTGAAATTGCACAATCACGAATGAAAATAACAACAAAGTCCACTATGAACTCAATTGAGATGTTAAAAAATAATGTAACAATAGTTAATTGTGGTTTGTTTGTTGTTTAAGTTCAACACCTATTGTTGAAGTTGAAATTTGAATTGCATTTCCTATTTAGTTTGAACCCCAAACATGATGCATTTCATTATCGATAAGTTTTGTCTTCTTTCATTCTAAGCATCGTTTTTTGTTGTTATCCATAACAATTATTTCCAAATCATCTATGTTCAAATAAGTGTTTTCATTTTAATCTTTCTAGTCTTGAGTTTTGAATTGATTTGTGTATAGTGCTTTGTTGTTACATCATGGTTAACAAGAAAACAAATCCTCTTGTTGTGTTGGATGAATAGGACTCCAGAATTAGAAATGTGGCTTTTGAATGCATTCACTACTTATAATTCCTTTTCTTTTTTACTAGAAATTATAATAAAGAAGGACCCATTTTGGACAAACATAAAAAATACTTCATAGTCATTTTGGACAAGTCATTCTGACCCTGTCCATTTTGATTAAGCCATGTACTTTTTGACTAGGCCTATCTTGGCATTTTTTACTAATAATTTCGATTATAATTTTTTTCTAGTCATTTCAATTAAAATTTTTGAGTAATCATGTTGACTTGTCAATACAATAGTCAAATGATTTTTTTACTAGTCAAATGCCATGTGGCATTTAAACATTGGCCACTTAGGCTATGCCACATGACGTTTACAAATTGGCCACTGAGGAATGCCATGTGGCATTTAAGCATTGGCCATTAAGTTATGTCACATGGCATTTAAACATTGGCCACTATGTTATGCCACATGGCATTTAAATATTGGTCATTAGGTTATGTGGATAAAACCTAAGTAACTTAGGTTAAATCTAAAATTAATACCCACTTCTAAAGTATTTATGTCTATGAACTTACAACCTAAGCTCTTAGGCCAACATCTAGGAACTTATAATTAGATACTAGGTATAAAAGCCAAAAGTAGGTTAAGGCAATTTAAGTTATGACCTTTCTCAGGTTTAAATGTACACCATTTAGATTAAGTTTACACCTAGATGACCTAAGTATGAAAATCCTATTTCATTTTGAGTTTGACCTTTAAGGTTAAGACTTTTCAATTGGTTCATCCCCAATGACCTTCTTTTTAAAAATATTTCTTATGTTTTGGATGTTTAAGGTGCATCTATTTATGTTGCTCATCATTTGGAAAGGATGACAAACAATATGGGACCAACTTTTGGGAAGAAGAAACATTATCATGTGCACACAACACTAGAGCTTTTTAGTTCACACAACATTATTCCTAAATAATTATGTAAGAAACATAGATTAAGTAAATAAATAGTTCAAGAAGTAAGTAAATAGGTATGTTAATTAAGTTAAAATAAGAATTAATAATAGTTAATATTTAGTTATAAGTAATAATTACAACCAAATTATAACTAATTCTTACAAATTTAACCTAATTCATTCTATATTTTGATAATGTATTTGTAATAATTAATAATGAACTATTTAGTTACACATTAATTATTGTATTTTAAATAAATAACTAGTTAACCAACTAATAATTTATTAATAATTATGTAAATGGCCTATCATAGCTTAAATAACTAAGTTACCTATAAGTTACATTATAGGTAAATAGGTATGATATAGGTAAGGTATGTATAAATAAATACATTTACATATAAGCTACTTGTATTTGGGCTATTTAACCACATATGTACATTACATAAGTTAAATAAGTGGCTAATTTAATCTAGGAAAAATTAATTATGAAAAAACTAATGCTTGGTAAAATAATAATAGTTAAACCAACCACAACTAAAGTAACTATGGCAAACCAATAATGATTAACCATGAATAAAGTAATTACAACAAAAATAACTGTGGTTAAATTAAATATGGCAAAACCAACCATGGTTAAATATATAACAACAAAATTAATCTTGACAAAACTAACCATAACATAATTAATTATGGAAAATGAATGATTGTTAAATAAATAATGGTTAAATGAACCAAAAATTAAAAATAATTATGGGAAAATTAACCATATCTAAATAAGTGATGGTTAAATATACAATGATTAAATTAATTTTGGGTAAAATAGTTATGGAAAAACCAACCATGGCTAATCTAAAAATGGTTAAACTAAACATGAAAAAAATTAATATGGCCAAATTAAGCAAGGAATAAATATTGTATGGTTAAACCAACCATGCTAAATTAGAAATGGTTAAATTGAGCGTGAATCAAATATATATGGTTACCATGAATAAAATAAGTATGTTTTAATTAAACTATGACTAAAATAAATATGGCCAAACAAATTATTGAATAAATATTTTACGGTGAAACCAACCATGGTTAAAATAAAAATGGTTGAACCATGAATAAAGTTAATATGGCTAAGCTAATGAATGAATAATTATTTTATGGCTAAACCAATTATGCCTAAATTAATTATGGTTCAAATAAACATGAATGAAATAATTATGGCAAAACCAACCATGGTTAAATTAACAATGGTGAAATTAGATATGTGTATATTAATTGTGGTTAAATTTATTAGGGCATAATAATTAATATGCTAAAAATAAATATAACTAATTTAATTATGTTTATGGTAACCATAGTTAAATTCATTATGGCAAGAGAAAAAATTGTTTAATTAATAATGGTTAAATTAATTATGCCAAAATTAATCATGACTAAACTTACTAAGGCTAAACCAAGTATTATTAAATTGAGCATGGTTGATTTATTTATAATTGTTAAATTATTTATGATTAACTAATCATAATTAAATTTAATATTGCTAAAATAACCATGGTTAAAACAAGCACAATTAAATAAATAATGGTTAAATTAATTGTGATTAATTTTAACTTTAATTATTTTTTCAGTAATTTAGCCATAATTAATTTAAATATAATCAATTGAACCATAATTATGTAAACCATATATAATTAGTCTAACCATAATTAATTTGGTTATGGTTCATATGGTTATGATTAATTAATTTCTACATTTTTTCAACTTTTTTTAAAAATTGGTCAAACATAATCAAAATGTTACATGTAGTCCCAAAATACCCAATCAGTATTAATATTTGTAGTTGGCCTTTTCGACTAGGCCATTGGTCATTTTGACCAAGCCTATTTAATTAGCCCTATTGATTGAATGTAATGGGTGGTTTTTTTTGAGTGGACCATTATTTTATTTGACTATATGGGGTGGTTTTATTGACTAGGCCATTAACTAATTTGACTAGATGATATTTTAAAGTCTAATTTGATTAGATGTCCTATTTGACGAATTGTTAAATTAGTCATTCTAGTAAAATTGATTAGTAAAAAAATACCCATTGTCATTCAAGCCCTTGGCCTATAGTAAAAAATACATGTCCTCTAGTAAAAAAGAACCATCCAATCAACTTGACTAGTTTGAAAAAATAGGAATTTTAATAGTGATTGTATTACATCGATATGAAAATTTTGAGAAGACGACCCTTTAGTCATATTTGCATGCAGATGTGACAAATTTGGATGGGTTTATTATGGTCATAATGATAATTAGAGGTATTTTAACAAATTTCCATCTTGACAAATTTATGAAAGGAAAACATTTAAAAATTGAAAAAAAAATTATGTAAACACATGCAAAATTTGAAATGGGGAATTTTGATGTTTCATTGAAGGTGATAACATTAATTGTGGTGGACACCTTAGATGATGTTGATGTCCATCTTCATTTTTTCATACAGACACTATTGCATTTTTCATTTAGTAAATTCACGAAAAATGGGTTATAGCAATCCTTGCGGTTGTTATGATTTGTTTCTAGAGAAAAGTTGACGATCATTTTGAGCTTGTTGTGGTGGATGGAAATTCTCCAAATGACATCCAAACAATACAAATTCAATAATATTCTAGTAAATTTAGTGAACGGTTTGAGTAATGGTAGCCAACATGTTTCAATTATAGTTTTGATTTTTTGATAATTTCTGGCCATTTTTTTGTTTAAGAGCATTGTCATTTTGTTTATTTGTAGGTAAGTTTTATAGATCTAATTTTAGTAGATGCATTTGTTTGCATGCATGGTTTTTAAAAAATATTGAAAAGTTCTACATACAACTTAGAGTTAATTGCAATAATTTTCCATAATTATGAGATAATTTTTATTTTTCTTATGTCCAATTACGTAACTTTTGATTTTATGATTAGAGTAATTACACCACATTAAACTTTTATTGATGCATAATTTGAAGTATGTATATTGTAATAAGAAAAAATATTGGTTGCATCTATCCTTTTGCAATATGTGCAGATAAATTTTTAGCCAATATTTCACAATGAACATGATATTTTGGCTTGCAAGTTTTGCACTAAAACTTCCACTTTAATTTTGATAAAACATGTGTGTGCAATATCTGGAGGGGCTATCCATTACTAAACAAGTTCAATAATAATATTTGCACCAATGATTAATCAAAACATAATTTAACATTTAACATGCTTACATGGAATTTGTAACAAAAATGTTGCACCGCATGTGGCATTGCTAGTATGCAAGATTTACTTTACCATATGAACATTTTTTGTTTTTATGTAAACATGTTTTGAGCAATCTTGCATAATTTTTCTATGTATTAGCATTGAACATGTTCTTCTAAAATGTAGGTTTTTTGGTGCCCAAATTGTTTTGGTTTCCTTTTTCCAACATGTTTATGAAATATGTTAGTTGTTTGAAATATTAAGGCATGACAATTAGCTATATTTCTATAGCGGTTGTAAAGGAACTAGCGCATGCATGCTGATTAGGAACTTCAAAGGTTATATTCGTGTACTTGATAATGCACCAATTTTCATTATTGTAAAGGTCAATTTGATTGAGGCAATTGTTGGGGTCAAATGAAGAAGCTCTTTTCAATTTACACCAATAAAATCACATCCTGGTCATTCGAATGCTTTTTGTTGTCAATTTTCATTAATTTTTTTCTTTGAGCCCTATTGAAGAGTTCATTGGTTGTGCAAAAATGTAACATGATTAATTCAATAGTGTTCCATGCACAATTTAGTTTTTCGTTATACATATTTAAATTTTTGGAAATTTGAAAACCAAGACAATTAAACTTCAAACATTTTTAGTTTATCAAATTTACTATGTTTTTATCATAATTGTTTTCTTTATGATAGGCTTGTAGTTTTTTTGTTTTCTTGTGGTACACTATTCATTATTTTGTTTTAATAGTTTTAAAAAATTTTGTTAACTATAAATACATTTACTTCAAAAAATACATGTTTTATATTTTGTTTAAACCTTATTTAAAAGTGAATTTCATTATTAAACATTGTTATTTTGTACTCATTTTCAAATCTTGAGTTTTAAAACATCTAGATTTTAACCTTTTAATTAATTAAGATATCTCAATTTAGTTCGTTCATATTGGTTTTTTAAATTAAGTTTTTATATTAGTTGGACTCTTAATAGGTTAATAGGTATGTAAATTAATAGCTAAATTAATTATTCGATAATGAAGTTAAATACATAAGAAAAAAGAAGTTATTAACTATATATTATATGTAATAAGTTCTTATGAATTCCAAGGTATTTAATTAGTTGAAAATATAATATTAATAATTTATTATTCAATTAAATATCCATGAAAAATGATTATACAAAAATATTTAATAAATCATTAGTTTTTTTTCATTATCAATTATTAATTCATTTTAAATTTTAGTTTCACCAAAATTTAAATAGATTTAATTTTTCCCATGGTTTAAATATGTGAAAGTTTGATAAAATTTGAATGTTTTCAAAGTTTAGCCAAATTTGAATTTGGCCAAAATTTAACCATTGTTCAGTCAAAACTTTTTGAATCAATGTTTAGCAAAGGTTTAGTCAAAAAAAATTTAAACCAAGATTTAACCAATGTTGAGTCAAGTTTTATTTTAGTTAAAATTTAATCAATGTTAACTAAAATTTATCAACAAAAATTTAATTCCCTTTTGAACTTTTTTGGCACTTTGATGTAGTCTTTATTGTTTGTCATAAAATATACAATAGGAAAATAGTTCTTTGAGTTTGAATTCTGATGTGTCTTGTGAATTTAATTTACCCGTTTTGCCTTGAAGTTCTAATTAATTATTTTTTGGCTTGTGCAAATTAATCTCATTTTGAGTTCTTATTTTTGAGTTTGTTTTAATTTCATTTAAAAATTAATGTCTTGGAATTCCCATCCAACATTTTTATTTTAAGAACTAAATAGTGCACATTAAATTTACAATCCATTATGACCTTGAAAATCAATAGGTTTTTGACCCTTGATATCATTTAAAAAACCCAAAAGTGCATCACCAACCTTACAAAAATAAACTTCAAATAAATAAAACCAATAATTTAATTGATTAAAAATTATTTTAAAATGATGAATGAGTAAAATTTAATAATATATGTTTTCAAAATTTTCATGTTGTAATCATAATCTATCAAAGTTTTCATGGAAATGTATGTTTGAAACAATATTTTCACTAAATAATTTAAAAACATGTATTATTTATTTTTATTAGATTAAAGTTCTTCAAACATTGCATTCAACTTACTATAAACTCAATGTTTTTTGAATATAGGTGCAATGCAAACAAAGGAACGATTTTTTTAGGATAATGTTTAAATCAATGTTTCCAATTTTAACATATCAAGTTATTGTAGAAAATGTCTATTGTATTTGTGACATTCATTGTCAAAATAATCCAATGAATATAAAATACCTTTCAACATGTTTGAAATTCATAATTAATGTTTTTCATGGTTTAAAAAACATTGCGAAACAAAAAGTTTATAAACATTACCATTCAAAACACAATCAAGATTATATTAAAAACTATATAATTGATATTAACAACTTATATTATTTCAGTTCCAAGTTATGGTTTTATATTTTTTATGTGAATATATTTTACATTTTTTTAAATTTTTAAAATATTAATCTCGTTTTATATGGATTCAATATATGATTCGTTAAAGGAAAACACACTTAGATCCAAAAAACATTCAAAAGTTCATAATTTTTTTTTTGGTTAACATTTTTTAACAAAGTTTGTAGTTTTATCATTTTTGTTGACATTTTTTTTTTACATAACATGAGTGTTAAAGAAATGTTTAAGTGAGTGATTTTTTTGCAATGGATCAAATTTGTTTAATTTCTTGCACATGATTCACATTTAAATGAATTTTAAACATTAAAATTAGGTAATATGGAATATTTTGTCCACAAAAATCATCCCTTTAGTTTGCTATTACCCAACATTAATATGGACCTTTATGTGTAAAGTCGCAAAGAACATGAGTCATTTTTCAAACCAAAAAAAAAAAAGTTAAAATAACAGGCCTTTACCTAATATAAAGAATTGAATAAATGGTTAAAAGTTTTATTTTCATTTATTTTATTTTTTCCAATAATTTGATATCTCAATCAAAATCCACTTTACTAATGTGATACCTTAATGAATTTAACATCCTAGTGTTAATTTATTTAATAATTTAAATTGCTTTGGCATATTATATTATATTATTTTCCAAAAACTTTTCTTAAAAGAATCTATTATTTTCATGATGAATGAAAAAATTAATCATTTTTCAAACCATTTTTATGACAACATCCATGAATTATGTTTTTGACCTCGTCTTTCTCATGTTTTTATTCACCTTTATAAAATTCAAAATGTAGTGGATTATTACAATAGGTTGCATGGAGGATTTAGGTTGTTGACAATCGATGGACGTTTTAAATAGTAATTTTTGATGAAAAGTCTTCTTGAAATGATTAACATTTACACAATGACATTGTAAAAAACAACATAAATATTCAATCAAAACATGGACACAATGACATTGTAAAAAGCCAACATAAATATTCAATCAAACATTTACACAATGACATTGTAAAAAACAAGAGAAATATTCAATCAACATTTACACAATGACATTGTGAAAAAACAAGAGAAAATATTCAATCAAACATTTACACAATGACAATGTAAAAACCAAAACAAATAATTCAATCAACATTCCCACAATGATATTATTGTCAAGAACAAGACAATGATTTAAGAAGGAATTATATGGATTCGAAAATTTTTAAGTACAATTTTCATATTGTAAGAAAAATTTGTAACAAATTTTTTGTTGCAAATTTTGGGAAAGACCAAAAGGTTATTTATAAAAGGTACTTGGGTGGACAAACCATAGAAGGAGGTTAGCCAACCACATTGCCCTCACAACAATTAAGTACCAATGAGGACATTCAACGACCCTCCCAAATTGGAACTTTTGAGAGCACTAAAACATATGGAAAGCTAGTTAATCACATTTGCTTTGACAAACTATGCAAATCTCTTCTTTTGCAACCATTTAGATTGTAGTAATAATTTAGATGAACATATCATTATTCTCAATCCAAAAACGTCCAACATAAAAAATACTAGTTGCACAAAAACACTAAGCTTTAAAAATAGATAAGGTGTACATCTATCTAAAGACATCAACCTTTGAAAGACGTGTTTTTCTAAAGACATCTTTCACCTTTGAAAAATGCCTTGGTTGAATTTGACTAGATTTTGGGTTTTCTAAACACATCAACATTTGAAGATGATTGATTGAATTTTCACGTTATATAGTTGATCTCTCCTTCATCAAGCTTGATTTCCTTATAATAAGAACTAGTCATTGACTGCACTAACACAATCGTAAGAGAAAAGAATGGAAGAAAGTAAGAGATACGCAGACTCTCCTACTCTTTGTCAACCAACTTGGAAGCAAAAGAACCCAAGACTCCTAACATTCCTCCCGCTTTGTTATTTCATGAACATAACGTTACAGTTTACATTCCCAAGGCTCTTTCAGAACCTCAGAGAATAACAGAAACAAATTTTTATCACACATGCTCCTCCAGTCTACAACATATAAAAAAAAATACTACCCATTTTGTATGATTCTAGATAAAGCTGTACAAAACAGAGGTTGTGTTGTTAATGCCTTCATGAAGCAAAAGAGAAGAAAGATAGTAACTGTGGTGTGCAAATTTTAACACTCTGAAGCTCTCAAAAGAGAAAAAGCTTCTTTCTACGTACCTAGAAAATTTAGTTATGATCGGATCTCGTGCAAGATGCCTGAGATGATGCGGTGTGGAACTGGGCTGCCACTGTGTTTCTGTTCCCGCATGGCCATGAAAGTGAGCGAGTCGCTGTTCACTGGGTAAAGAAAACAGTGCCAGGGAGAGTCACTGGGAGCGTGATACACTGGGTATTCTTCCAGCTCAGCTTCTTCTGTCAAGTCGGAGTGCACACACCAGACAGAATCATTTTCAGGTTCTTTGTAATCAGGTACGGCAACACAACCCAGTGCCACATAACCCTCTGGAGCTCTGGGCATCCATATGGAAATCGGGTCATTGACTCCATCCTTCCAGTTCCGCCACACCTGCATTTTCAGAAAAAACCAAAATTGGAACTTTTGCTATACAACTGAAAAAGACTCCAAAACTGGAGGATTCATCACATCATGAAGTCACCAGATGATGGACCATCAATTTCATTTCCAAAGCATAGCACAATTGTATGCAAAAGTCCTAGACAAACTCTACATATCTGCCTAATTCAATTTTTGCCTAGTACAGGACAGATATGATTCTCCAATCATGTACTATGCAAAAGCTGTCCGGAGGTCTGAGAGACACACATTACAGAGCAATTCTAACGATGAATTGAACTCCAAGCCCATAACAGAAATGGTGCAATATTTGCAAACAGGCTTACCAAATCAAAGCCTGTCGGCTGTGCAAATCTGCCCTTTCCATTTTTGTAAGTCATCACAATTGTTGGTGGATGCTTTCCGACATATGCAACATCCCCCACTGAGACATACCTGCAGGCAAATAAAGTGAAAACCCACATCAAAATATGAACTCATAAAATTGTGACCTCAAAGTCTTATTCTTTTCTACATATCCCATCAAATTGGATAAGGCTTTACTTTATCTGCATGTTCTGTAGTTAAATTGAAGCTCTTGAAACACAAAGAGGATGACTGGCACTATCATCTAGCATTGAAAATAGAAACTGCTAGAAGAAGAAAATATAAATCTTAGTAGTAAAATTGGTGAGAAGCAGGAGTTGTTCAGTTTGGCTGAAGATGGGATAGAAATAGATGTTACCCTTCAAGTGCAATGGGTCGCCAGATTGTACACTTCTCATTGCCTGCAGAGCCCTGCAAAACAACAAGATTTCTTAACTTGTAAAGACAATGTGGTTGGGTGGAAAATTGAACTGCTGTAACGTACTCCCAATAGCAAACCAAGATCCTTCAGACAATTGCAGAACTTGACAAATAGACCATAGAAACTGATTGTGAAGTTGAGTGTCTGTACTGAACTAAGAATTTCAAGCCAAATGTAATCTGTCTGTTGGGAATTGGGACATACCATGCAACAGAAGGAACATTGCCTTGATGGTTCCCTATCAGTTGTCCAAACTTGTTCAAACAACACTACTTCCTTTTTGAAGCCTTCACTGCACTCATAGGAAAGTGCTGGAGAGCTTGCTGCTGATGCAGATGACTCACCAACATCTTCTGACCAGCACAGACTTGCACTGCCTTGTTGCTCAAGTTTCTTCCCAATGTTTGCATCAACGATTGGACCCAACTTTGGTGTCATCCGACGATGTTGCTGCCGTCTTCCTCTCTGTTGATAAATGCACATTCCACAACATAACTAAAGGAAATTCAAAACAGAAACATCTCTCAATGACCCGCAGAGGTCGTGAGGGGGAGACAATTGTACCTTGGAGGAAGGAAGATTGTGCCCAGCCCCAAGTGCACGCCACTGGTGGTAAACAACTTGGTAAATGTAAGAAGCTTGGGGATATCGGATCTCATCAGGCCTGTAGCAATGGATCACGTGGGCGAAGCTCTTTGTGGAATAGCGGAGGTGAATAAGAACATGAGAAGGCAGCTCATCAGATGGCCCTGTGGCTACCTCCATAGCCAGTATGTTACCCCATTGAACCTCCCACAGTATTGTGCAAGGGTCTGACAATGTGAGGTCAGATCCTTTTTCATGAGATGCTGTGCGCTGCAAAACCAAAATAAAAACTCTTTTGGAAAACCCATTGATGGATGGTGCTTCAATTGCTAAAAAAACCACAATCCTTCATGTCTAGTGATGCACATAAGGATTAAAAAAAACAGATGAAATGGAGAGGGGTACTTACTACAAGCATCATGATACGTCGATTTGTGAGCATCAGTATTTTGTTCTTTGGCAGAGGGAAATGATCCTGGTAAAAATCTGACCATGCAAACTTGGCTGGCTCTTTGAATACATCTTTGCTTCCAAAATATGCACCTGATTGTGCAAGTCTCAGAATAGCCTGCCCAATTGTGTAACAAAATATTATTATCTCATCGTATGACTTCTGAAACTAATAAGGCCATCATCTTAATAAAGATTTTTGTTTTCTTTTGTTACCAGAGAGAAAAACTCCCCACCTGTCCATATGCAGTCTGCTCATCATAGGGACGTAGGATTCCATCTCCGCAAATAGCCCGTGGCAAGCGAGCTGGTCCAAACTTAGGCTTGTGCTCAAAGATTTCAAAGCAGTTTGTACAGCTAGTTCCGACTCCATTCACAGTGAGAGCCACAAAGTCGAGAGCACCACTCACAGGTTGCACCACGACACCCACTGCTGCTTTGCCTAAGCCGGAGAAAAACCCAGCAAACCCATTTTGTCGTGCACTGTACACAGGTTTGGTTACCACTCCTCTGAAACCATATGCAAATCCACGTGCCAGTGCTTCAGTCCCTTGTAACAGTCCATCACTCACTCCTCCAATGATCCTTGACCTCTCCTGCAATTCCCAACATAAGGAGGTAAGGCAAATCCTGGTAAGTGGGTATACAGCATAATGGCTTCTCTGTACCCACTGGGTATCATGGTAGTGTCAGCACCTCACGAGATGACCTTGCCACATACAGATGAAGTTAGAACTCATTCACACAACCATAAACCCTTAAAACCCAACATGACATACATGGGTGGTGTGCCACCTGTCTTCAACATACCATAATAATTCCTGGAACCTACTGAATTTTACATCACAGATATAGGAAGAAGAGCATTGAGTATGTAGAAACCTGTTTGGAACGCAGGCGCAAGAATTTTCCATCTCCGGATAACTCAGCAGCTCCTCGACTCAATGTGCCGAGTGTTGAACTCGTCATCCCAAGTACATTCACACCGATGAGGAGTTGCAGTGGCTGGTGTATCAAGTCCCTCCTCACACGATTCAAAATTGCTGGCATTACTTGGCTCTTCCGCATGTACCGGTGCTGATGTAAGACACTGCTGAAGTGAATCTGCCATCACCACATCACACACACAAAAGTAAAATAAAGTCGCAAGACAACCCATCAATGTTCGATAATTGTTTTGGGTCTCTCTGATTCTAGCATATTGCTGTCAAAAGCACTTGCACTTCAAGTGTCATCAGATACTTGCATGATCCAATGTACAGAGATTTCCCTCTATTTGATGAGTACATGAGAATTGTAAAGACATCCAATTGCCAAGTAGAACAAGAAAACATGTAATGGAGAAAACTCACTACTGGGTAGGTAGGAAGCTAGGAAGGTTCAAGAAACTTACAGGCATTTTGGAGATGTTACCAATGGTTGTAACCACGGGACTCCAAATGCCAAGAGTCCCACGTGGTCGCTGCTCTGGAGCTGTCTCAAGAGTAAGCTTCAATCGCACTTCCGACACATCAATCAGCCTGCATTATCCAAAAGATAGTGTACCACCACCACTGCACTTCAGTACATTTGTCAAGAACAAAAGCCCTAGTGTACAACCTGAACATAAATCTGTTCATGGTTCACCAACTGGAATGGTTTCAACAGGAATGTTATTACTGTGGAACCCAGCTGAATGTTCCAGCAGCTTCCAGGGAAAAAGGGTAATTTTTAGGTGGAATTTTGTGACAAATACTTACTCAATACGGATTTCAGGGTCTACTTGAACGACTTCAGAATCAGAAGAAAGGCGATCCAGATGCAAGTTGTTAACCATCGCCATAACAGCCCATATAATGGGTTCATGCACATTGATCTGCCATGCACTTTGCGTAACCTGGAAGGAAAAAATAACAGAAATTCAATATCATTAGGACCAATGGAAAGAAAGATCTGCAAGCTACATACATAGATATATTATATATGTACCAGGCAATATACAGTTTTTGTACTCAAAATTCACAAACTTAAAAGGGGATCCTTACACCTCCTGGGTCTGTTGAAAGACATACGTACCCGTATTCCAATGTAAGGGTAAACTGCAATAACATTACTGTTGTCGTTATACACATTGATAGTGGCCTTCACCACAGATTCTTCGTTCTCGTCTCCTGTTTCTGGGGCCAGGAGCACCGGCATGGCTGCCAATGGCAGCTGGTTGTCCAACTGAATGTATCTTACCATGACCTTAAGCCTATCCAAACCCATACATAACACAAAGCATATGCAAAAACTCGTATCATTACATGGGTTTTTTCTCTATGATGATGATGACCTATGCATCATCAACACATGATTTCGTCCTTTTTGGACATCAAGAACAGGGTTTCACAGGACCCAAGGTTGTACATCAGAATTCCAACATAGAATGCATACTCTTTACCATTCTGACATTAAACAACAAAACATGTACAAAGATTTTTTTTCTTTGGAAAATATCCAGGCCCTTTACCTGCTGATATTTTCTTTGCCCAAGCCTGCAGAGTAGGTGATGCCAACTTTTTGAAGTGAAAGGAACAGGATCTCTTGAGGTTTGTGATCGATAACCGAGAGACCAAACTTTTCGATACCAAATACAATCTCCAGCTGAGAGGGAACATCACGTTTGACTTCATCTTCCTGAACAGGCTCAGCTGATCCTTCTCGAGCTAACACGATTTCCTTGCCCTCCTTGTTGCTGCTGCTGCCTGCATCTACTACCTCCAGCTCTTGGTCAAAAAAGCGGACCGCTTTAATCTCCCCAAGTTCCAACACACGAACACAAACACTTGATGAGGTCACCCCATCAAACGTCAAAACAGGCTGATTGCCAATTTTGTTGATGTCATACTTAAGAGCATCAGAAGCTTCCATTCCATCTGCTACTACCTCCAGCAGTTGCACCCCCTGGGGATGCTCCCATGCAAAGCTTGTTGTTGAATGTGGGCGCAACGTCTGCCATGCCTCCTCATCAAGCCCTGCTTGACGGAATTTAATTCGCCGAAACTTGGTACGATTCTCAATCCTGTATTCAGCAAAAAAGGAAAAACCCACAACCCATCAAATGAAAGCCCTGCTGTGATTGATGGCTGGCTTCAAAGTTCTTGTTTCAAATCAATACAAAACAAGTGTTTTTTTACAGGTATTGAAAACTAAAGTTTAGGAAAACAAAAATTAAAGCACCCATCGAATCAATGATTGACCTGTAAGGCCCACGTGAAGAACCAAGGCGAAAGAAGACCAAGAAACGGGACCCATCTTCGTATCCCCGAACGTCAACTTGTACACTTTGCCTCAACCCATTGTCATGACGAATCATGAGATGCAGCGATTCTTCCTTTTGGATCGCAAATGGATGAGACCACTGCGACCCCGCAAGTTGAATCTGCACCACCCAGACCGCAACCAACCAACAACAGATTGGTTGAGAAAATAGACTCAACTCTGGTGAAGAAAAGCGCTCACCAAAGCAGCGAACATTTCTTCTATCATCTGTGAAATGAGGATTACTCAAGAAACAAATGAGAATTACAAGGTGATTTAATGTGGTGTTTTTGGGTAGCACACACACCTGCAGCATGATTGGGTTCTCTGTCTCCTGGAAGGGGAACGATACCCGGGAATCTGAAGCTTTCAGAGTTCTTGCCTGGTTTACACCATTCTGCCTCAGAATGAGCTCCTGTCCAAGCCTGTTTGTGAATGTCATGTATGGGCGAATCCTCACTACCTGCAATGACCAATAGGCAAATGTGAGTGTTGTCAACAGAGAATCAGTCACATGGAGAAAGGCTGGCATGCACCAAACTAGCAAAACATGCATGGGGGCAGTGGTGGCCTACAGAAGAATATTTTCTGAAACAGGCAGCAGTGATTGTGATCACAAAGTATTAGCAGCAATCAAAACCTCTTTTAACCTGTTTAAAAATAAAATAAAATGATGTGTTTAAGGTTTAGGGTTTAAGTGACAATAACGGTGCAAGTACCTTTGTCTGGCCAAAATGGAATGGGGAGGATGTCGTTGTGACCAAAAATCTAAAATAAGAACCCTCATCATCAATCGCATGTAACTCCACACTCCCATCCTGCTCATGCAAGAAACTAAATTTACATGAGTACAAAAGAAATGGAAATAAGAAGAATTGAGTGAAGGAGTTGTTATTGGGTCCATCACTCAGTGGCTGGACGGACCCCAAAAAGTACTGTAGGAGAAACTCAAAACCACTCAAAAGAAAAATTAAAATTAAAAAAATCATATCATCAACTCCAAGCTTATGGAGCTTGTGGGAACAACAGTCTTCTTTTTCCTGAACAAAGAAGCCAAGTTTGCTTAATGGGTACTACCCATTTGCAACGAGCACTCGGGATGCAAAGAGATGGGTGTCCCAACGATCACTCAGGATGAAGAGACATAGGTTCTGTCTTACCGCTTCATCTAAGGCTTGCAGGGGAGTACCAGGTCCAAACACTGTTTCTGCACTGTCAGTCAAAGCAACAGACAGTTCCAGGGACTTGCAATCAAAAGAGGATAGCATGGTTGGTGAGTTTTCCATCTGATCTAGATCAGCGGCAGCTTCAGCTGACAAGGCCTTAAGCTTCCTTAAGCCCAAATCTCCAGTATACTCCCCTTTCTTATCTGCATGTTGCCCAATTGCCACCAGTTTGTACTTGAGAGGTGGACATTTGTTGGTATCGAGCCAATATGGTACATAAAGCTGGATGACCTTTGTAGCATTTGACTTCTCTTCATTACTCTGTTGAATCTGGATCTTCAGTCTCCTGCCCAGTAGTAGTAGGCGTGATACCCAACAACACAAAAAAAAAAAAAACCTTGAAACACGCACAGATGAAGAAAGATTGCAAATTTTTGAATCTACAAACACTGGACCAGTTTGTGGCAGTACTGTAACAACACCACTAATTTTTTTGAAGAAACAAAGAAATGAATACCACTATGATAAATGCAGGCACCAAAAAAATTAGAAGTGTTAGCCCAGAGACAGACCTGCCCGTCACTGCATTATCGACGGTGATATGGTTTGCAAGCTCTCTGTAGGGATGAGAAATCAGGACAGCATCCTTCACAACACCCGACATTCACAAACATATCAAATGAAGGCACACACACCCATCTTCAACACAGATATCATGGTTATGAAAGACCTACAACGGACACAGGGTTTGTTCTGTATGATGTTGACAGTAATTGAAAAAAGAAGTGACCCATCAAGGTCACAGGTAGCAAGAAATTCTCAAAGACAAAATTTCATAACAGATAGATTAAGGGTTTAAGGTTTAGATCAAGCTACATGTGCTCCAAGGTCAAAGAATTGAAGGATACAAACAAAGAAAAAATGACAAAGAGTAGACAACTATGAACACCGACCTTTTTCGGATGCCAATTTCCTTGAGGAATCCAAGTGAGATAAAGTGCTTTCCGAAGGTCGGCATGGAATGCAAATGTGATTTCACCAGGATTAGCAATACCTCGATCTCTGACTATGGGACCTCTGCCTGTGGACTTCTCAGATACCATATACTCACAAGGAACAGGTAACAGGTTGTCAAGCATCAGTGGAGCAGAAATCTTGAGGCACCAATCCTGGATTGGTTCCAAGCGAGCGTTCTTCCCAATTTCTGTAGCTTTCGATTCCAGACAGAACCAAATGTCTTTGCCGGGTGTTGTGTTACTGCTTCCAGCTTCGGCTGGGCACAACAGAAGTTCTTCAGTTTCTGTAAGAGATCGCACTCTGAACAACTTGGTTGCCGACCGCCTAAGTGACATCTCTGTCCGTGCTTTTGATGGAACCACCTGACTCCAGTTGTGTGTTAGGCTTGGGCTCATTCCTCCCAGATGTGGTCTCACCTGCACCAACCAAACACCAAAAAACAAACACAGCATCTGTGAACTTGTTGAGTCTTATTGCCTTATGCTTCAAGCTTGACTTCATGCCAGAAATCAATCTTTGGAGCAACAACATTGGTGAAAATTTCTACTTGCCTGCACACAGTAATCCAAGCTCCCAGCACACAAGCTCTTGAGTGGGAAAGGGATGGTTGTTCCAGGCTCCAAAATGCCGAGCAGAATGCACTTGCTTTTCTCCTTACCAATGCGTTGCCGAGAGCGGACCCAGCGACGCCGTCGGATGAAACTCAAGGCATTCTCTGAGCCCTTCGCAGGGGGCCAAGTCTTAAGTGACCAGAAATCAAACGCATATGCCCACCCATCTTGATCAACAGGACCCACTTTGTCCACATGCCACTCACTCGTCCACTCCCAAGCCGGTGGTGGATCAACCTCTGAGATTGGCTGCACAACCATTACAGAATGATGGGTGTTATCGGTCTACACTGGATCTAGTTCCACCTCCTAAATGTGTGATGAACTGACTGCATTGAAGTAGACCCAACAAAAGAAAGAGAACAGAAATTCCTGCAATTCTCCATCTACAGGTACAGGGTGGTGTTGCAAAAGTACCGGTGAAGCTGCAGAGAGGTCTCGTTTGGACCAGTGACCAGGATCAGTTGGCAAAAGATGGCCAGGCCATGCACTTCCCCAGCCGGCAAGTGGTTGGTAGCGCTCATCCTCAAAAACTTCCTCTTCAACAAATGCGCTAGTTTCATCAATATCAACTTCAATTGGATCCAACCCACCTCCTCCTTCAAGCAGAAAGTCCGGGCAGAGGCGGACATCAAGGAAAAAATCAGTGTCATTGGAAAGCTGCACAAGTGTGCGGACGATGAGATGTTTGACACCCTCAACCACAACAATTTCACTAGCCAGCGTGGTGTTACCCATGTACCAGGGTGCAGGACCAAGAGCGTAATTCAAGCCTACTTGCGTCCACGGTCCACGTTCAGAAGGTGAAACTTCAATCGTTCCAGGTTTGTAACTTCCAGAGTCTTCACCCCCAAGCAGACCATCAGCAGACATGTCCTGGTCTGCAGATACTGAAAAGAAATACTGCGCAAGATTGATCTCACCACAGTCAATCTGTTGTTTCTTCTCTTCATTGTTGTTCTCTGCTGATCTCTGTCCTCGTGGTGCAAGAAGTTTCATAGGGGTTAACTCCAATGATGACCGTGGAACAGGACCCTCACTCTGAACATTGTAATGTGGTGCAAATTTGCTCTTTCCAGAGTTCTCAGAGAGTGGAATGGAGCAGAAACCCACTGCTGCACCTGCGAAAAAAAAAAAAAAAAAAATCCCCACAAAGCCCAAAATAAACAAAAACAAAAAGGAAAAAAAAAGGAAGACGCAACAGACCAAAAAAAAAAGAGAAGAACGAAAAACACG
>Ga0116227_10002202_pt1 | contig 44551 bp, 41 predicted proteins | sample S1TSphgellanicum_FD_89693 | JGI IMG/M metagenome (GOLD analysis project Ga0116227, IMG submission 89693) | Host-associated microbial communities from peat moss isolated from Minnesota, USA - S1T2_Fb - Sphagnum magellanicum MG | ecosystem: Host-associated > Plants > Peat moss > Unclassified...
ATATGAGTAAGTTGGTGAAAATAAAGGAAAAAATAAAAGAATATTTTTGGGTTTTATGCTGTGGTGGGGGGGGGGGGGGGGATTTGAACTTTAGTGAGAAGGACCTTATTTGTTGCAACACCACGTACCTATAGAAGTTAACAATGTTAGTATTGTAATATACAAACAAAACATGATCATGTAATGTGACCTAAGATGGGAAATGTAATCACACTTACATTCTTCAAAAGTTCAACCTTGCATTCGAAATCTAGACTCCAAACCTAATGCTCATGTGTTCACCTTCCTACCTTGACTTTATTTCAATCATTCCAATGTGTAATAACAAGTTAGAAAATTAAACAAGAAAGTTTTCTTAATGAATTCTTGAATAAATATGTATGAAAATATTCAGATGTTGTAAGAATTAATTTTGCAACTTGAATTCATAAAACTTATAATGGAAAATGTTCTTTCATTTTCCACCTTGTTAATGACACTTGGTCACACAAATTCATCAAAACATAAACAAATTCTAACATACGCAAAACACATGGCAAGCCCAATATATTGTATTAACATAACACTAATTCACCAAATTGATTTTGGTTGCTTCCATTAACCCATTAACAGTTGCCATCATAGCAATTAGATTCTTGTAGGGCATATTCATAATTAGTGTAGCACTTTTTGAACGCACGACTCAAGGATTTCGTTTTTGTTATCTACAAAATAAAAAATCTACATGGAATGAATTTAAGTGTGAATTTTAAATACAAATCAAATTATGATAATTCATATGGTGGTGATTTTTCACATGTGTATGTAATTATGCATCAATACTTTGGGAAAAAACTACAAATGCAAAAAATGAGTATATAAGTTTTTATACACGACATGTTTTCTTGCATGATTATTTTTTGGAGCCACAAATTCTAAATCTAGGGTCCATTCATGGTTGGGGTTCTGAAAAAAGAAAAAAGGATTTCAAGACATTTTTTAGGGCTATGTTTTGTAAGTGACATTTACATGGAAAAAAATTGTGAGAAAAAATGAATAATCCAAAATAAAATAATTCATGTGGTGGTGATGATTTTCCATATACATACATTATTGTGCACCAATATTTTGGTTGATAAAAAAATTGTAGAAAATGCTAAAATGAGTTTATAAAATCAATTAAATCAGATTTTTCACATGTATATTTCTTGCGCATGTGATTTGCACTTAAAGCTAGGAATTCTAAACTTAGTGAATATAAACAACCAACCATATGATTTTAAAAAGGAACCATTTCCCTTGTAGCCCTTTGTTTTAGAATTTAAAGACCTTGAAATTTCATATGATTTATTTTTTCATCAAATTGATCAAATGAATATGTAATGTCATAAAGCGAAACATATTTTTCTTGTACAAAAAATTTGAAATCAATTGCATTATTTGATGCATTCCTTTTTCATTCTTTTATTAAAAACCATAATATGGACAAAATATCTTAAATTGGTCAAGGATTCAAAAGGACTATAAAACAATAGCCAATAATTATTCAACTTTTTCACAAACTTGTTTTTATAATATTCTAAAATTTCCTTTTGAAGTCCTTTCAAAATTGGTCATTCCTTTTTGGAACCTTAATTGTGAATAAGCCTTTTAGTGAATAGAAACAATCAACCAAATGGCTAAAAAATAGTCTTTTTCCTTGTAGTTTAAAAAAAATGAATTATGTAGCTTTCAGAATTTTCATACCAAGTATGATTTAATTTAAAGCATTTAATGAACATTGCCAAACATAGATGGAAGCATCATTTATCCATGAAACAAAATTAAAGTCAATTGCACTACTTAATGCATTCATGTTGATTCTTTTAAGATGAAAATTACAACTACAACAAGGAGCCAAATTATTTAAAAGGGTTCAAAAGGACATTTATATTGAATCCAATCTCTTTTTTTATTAATTTAACATGAAATCATTTTAGTTATATGCATACAATAATTATAAAAAAATAATTATTATAAAAATTTAAAATAATCATTTGCAATCTTTTTTTTTGTTAGACAATCCTTTTGGATACTTTTGATTATGAATATATTTCGTACTCTTTCACAACTTGCTTCAAAGACCCCAAGTTCATGATGATCCACCTCGTTTTCACATTCTAAAAAACTTTTATTTCTTTTGTTTCAACAATTTTAATAAGTTTTATGAACTCAAGATGGTTTTTATGAAGTTAGAGAAGTATGCACATTATGCTAAAGCATGGCATCCATGATTAGTTTTATATGACTACGCATGTGGCATAAATGACAAAAAGAAACTAAAAATGGCATAAATGATGAGTTTGATTCAACTATAGTTGAAAAGAACCAATTCTAAAGACTAAATTTTGGAATGATGCCATAGAACAATGGAGGGAGATCTTCGAAGATCTTCCAATTTGGAAATTGCTAGCATGAAAAACAAATTGTACACCATACAGGGTTCAACTTATCTATCATACAATGGAACCCAATGAGGTAAGGTGTTTATTAGGTCTTCATTAAGACAATAACTCCAAACTTAACCTTTGGAAATATGGAGATGTCATCAACTCTTAAACACACAACACAATCAACAATTTCTTCATTAGTTAGACCATCATACTAAATGAAAATAGTTAGGGTTACACTTTTGATGTTAATGTAGTCTCATCCTCAATTTTTTTATGTTGAAGTCTGGGCAAAATAAACAATTTTTTCCAATTTTTAACACAAAACAATCAACTAAACCCAATTTTGATTATCGATTGCAATCATTTTGTGTGTAAAGATAAAAAAAACTTGTTGGAGTTTCAAATGTGAGTTTTCCTTAGAAATGTAAATGGAAGATGAATACAAATTAAACAAGTTTTTTTTCCTCTTTGTCACAACCATACATGTTGCCAAACAAAATTTTAGAACATTGATTTATAACTATAACTTCTCATTAATTACACGTTAATTCATCTTCAAGAAATGGAGATCCCCTACTGCCACACCCATAGATGTATTAATTGTTTTTCTTTGACCAACAATGCGTTTCCACAAGTAATCCAACTTGGGCATTAAATAAGCTTATAATTTCACCTTTTAATGACACTACAATATGTACATTCGACCTATGTGACCTTCCCACTAATACTTTCAACAAACTTTGCCCAAGGAAGATTTGTGGCCCATGAGTTTTGGAAACAACAATTTAGCTCAAACAACTTCTTCCTTTTCTTGCTATTTGCTAAATTTTTTTCTACTTTAACTTGATCTTGACAACAACATCAAGCTTAAATGCGTTTGGCTAGTATTTGCAATGTTGCAAGGATCAACAAGCACACAATTTGGAAAGAACTTGTGTTTGAATTTTTGGGGACAACTAAAGGTGGTGCCATGGCAATAAATGTAACAACAATGAAACAACTTGAGATAATCATAACTACTCAAAGCTCAACACCAAAACAAAAACATCAAGCCAAACAAATTGAAAGCAATGCAAGTGTGAGCATTAAGGTGCTTACCATATATGAAATTGAATTTTATAATAACAAATGGGAACCTATTGGTCCAATGACCAACTTAAATGATGGATTGAAGCTTGAACTTTCAAGTTCGAGTTTGGTGAATCAACAAAATTCAAATGGAGAGATAGAATCAAAAATTGTTATAAAATCATCATTGCAAGATCATATCAAGCTTATATTTTGATGACAAAATTTCGAATCCATACATGCAACTTGCATGGTTGTTTAAGCCTAGTGAGTTAATTAACACATTGTACAATAATGAACATTGATCATTCAAAAAATCAATTAAGTACCAAACCTCAAAATAGCAAATGTACATTGCAAAGTGATGAGGTTGAAACTTGAAAGCTTGAAAGATCTGATCATTAAACCCTAATGTTCATACTCTTGAATCTTATAGTTAAAATAAAAAAGAAAAAGGACATGAACTTGCACAAATCATGAAGTGATTGAATTCTTGCGGTCTTTATTTACATGTATGTACCCAAGTCTCTTAACTATGTTATGTTACATTGAGGTCCTAAAGTGCTAGAATGGCCCCCCAATGAAATCCAAAAGTTTCATCTCGGCAAAAATTGAATTATAATTACTAAAGTATATGGAAATGACTAGTGACAATGTTGTGGAAGTAAAGTATACAACTTGTGGATTTAGGGTTAGGAATTGATTCTTATATAAGTCATAAATTAGAGGGAAATTAAGCTAATGACATTGATGATTGACCACCCCTTATTGTGAAATTGAAAATTCATGTCATTATGTTCACATATTCTTTAAGTTTATTTTGGATAATCCTCAAGACTTTGGAGGATTAAAGGGGATGAATATTTGAAGGTTTTTGGGCAAACTTAACAAGAATAGTATTGCAAACCTCAATAGACAACATCAAACATCTTTGAGATTTTATTTTCAATAAAAGATGTTTATGATGTTTAGTTCCTATTCCATCTTCATTCATTTTTCCTTGTCTTTCAAAAAAATTCATCCATTTACAAAATTGTATGGGAAAAACGTAAAATATACCTTAAAAAACATCTTTGTTTTTGAAAAAATGCATTCCCTCAATAATACTACAACATTACACCAAGTCAAATTTCATATTATCAAAATTATGACACCTAAATAATGTGACACTTTCATCGTGTGCTTAAGTGTCACATTAAAAAAGGAGAACAATCTTGCTATACCACTAGTTAATTCAAAGTTATCACATGATTATATTAAGGTATATAAATAAAAAAATTAGCAAACAAATGTCATTGTGATTGAATTGAATTCCAAATTATTATTTAGAAATTCAAGATGTTCCATTACGTTATTTCAATTTTGCAAAAACCTATGTCAATGTTAGAATAAAGCAATTTTTTGTGCACACACAATTGTAAACTCCTAAAGATTTAGTTTTGAAACTATTATTAAAATTAATTCATAGACAACTTGGATACAATTATGTAGTGTAATTGTACTAAGCTAATAATTTGGTGCACAAAACTTGCAAGACTAAACAAGCTTTGAAATTACTATCAAAACTAGGGCAAACATCAAATAAGAACAATGAATTAAATGCAACAATGGTCTTAATGTATTTGTAAGACAATGCCTAGCAAGAAAAATATTTTTGAATTTTTTATTGTACTAAAATTATGTCTAACATTTTAATTACCTGTCTTACACAATATTTCCAATGGAAAAAATGATTTGGTGGTTAGATCTCCCTTTTCAACCAATGGATTCAAGGTTCAATGTTTTTTTCAAATTTTGTTTTCCTTCCATGAATGAAATGAATGGAAAAAAACATTTGAACAACTTCTTCAAGCTACATTCCTTAAGAAGAAAATGACTTTCCTTGGGGAGGAGTCAAAATGGTAGCCCCAACCATGTTCCCCCCATGAAAAGGGGATTACATTGTCTCGAGGATCATCTTTGTGATTGTTTGACAAGAAAATACAAGGGATACTTGTTGTCCAAATCAAACATTTTTTATAACATTGAAAAGCTTTGAAAATGTAGATATTTAAAATGGTCTTGCATTCTTCATTTGAGGCTATGAACTAAAAGTCATGACAAAAAAATAGTTAAAATAAAATTTTCCAAGTCCCCTTCTCCTTTGGCAAGTTTAGGGGACTAAATTGCTTTAGAGAGCAAGTTCTCAAATGTTTAACAAGTAAAAAAAGCAAACATTGTTCACATCAAATGTTTTTTACACCATTGAAAAGCTTTCAAATGTTCTTTATACTATTGGAAAGCTTTTGAAATGTAAACATTTAAAATGCATTTTTTATTTGAAAATATGAAAGAAAAGTTACAACAAAAGGAAGATTTAAAGGTCAAGTTTTCCAATGCCTCTTTTGCTTGGGCAAGTTGAGTCTTCTTCTCCTAAAGGGAGAAAAGCTCTTGAAAATTTCACACCTAATTCTTCTTTTTCTTATATAAATTTTAGCTCATAGTCCCAAATCAAGAATGAAAGACTCATTTAGATATTCACATTTCAAGAATTCCAATGATATAAAGAATGTCTAACTTGAACATCTACTCTTGTACTTTCTTTTCAAACATTTGAAAACTTGCTCCCTAAGGCAACTTAACCCCTTTCTTCCCAAGGGAAGTTAAATTTACTAATATAACACCAGTCATAATATATGATGAAAACATGTGAATAAATTTTAAATCACGATAATGAATTAAAAATATAAATATTTAAAAAATTATGTAACCAATGTTTTAAAGTAAAAATAAATAAAATTTAACTACTTGAAAAGATTTGAAATAATAGCATTTTAAAAAAAAAAGTTTCAATTTGTTTTGGAAAACATTTGTTTGTAATATTCAAAAAAATTCCAAGATAAGGAGTAAGAACAAGTGGCTAGCCTGGTGGCTCGTGTCAGTGTGGATGCACCCGGAGACTAGAAGCTCTAAAATTGTGGCTGAAGACAACAGCTTGTTACTTCACTTGTGCCTCATGATCTCAAGTGGAATAGCTCTAGGTGGTCACCAGTTCCCTTAACTTCAGCTCGATGGAAAATCTCCGTGACAGGGTACCTGAATCTACCTCCTGCAACTACCTCTAGCAGATGACGTAAGGATTGCTGCCACTAGTACAGAATCCAGCTGCTGATCATTGGGAAACTCAACTGGCTTGTGATTTCATCTTGAAGCCAAATTTCATTTGGAAAGAATAAATTTGGTGCAGTTTTAATTTTGTCAAGCACGTATGTAAAATCAGGAGCTGATCTGAAAAATCAATCTTCCAAGACATGCACTAGACAAGTGTGGCTTCTTGTGAACTCCTCAAGACAAAATAGACCTGAATCAAGACTTACTACCGCTGCAACCCCAAAAGGATAATTTCCCACTAGTCTTTCAATCGACAAAAACTCACCCCGACAACAAACACAAAATTTTCCTCACCTTCTGAAAATTCTCTTGAGGATTCCTGCTGCAGTTTGAGGACTCCAGTCAGCTACAAGCTCTGTGACAACTATAGATGAAGATCTGAGCTTGAAATCTGAGCTAGATCTCAGACAAGAACAACCAGATCCTTTGCATCCACCATTAGCAGCAGCTTTAGACAGCGCTCTCGGGTGTGGCGGCACTCCTCCCCTTGAACTTGTCTGCACCTGGGGCAGTAGCTGGGGGATCAACATGAGGAGGAGCCACAGCAAATCCAACTCCATGTCTGGAGTTCGTTCCGAAGGCGCAGATGACAGACACAACCAAACCCACCAACAACGGCACCGTCTTGAGTATGGAACTGGCGATGTTCGGGTAGAAGCAAGTGGTGACAGGAGCCGTCAAGAGAGAGAGAGTCGCAAGAGCGATGACGGACAAAGCAGCGTTCACGAAATCGTCGAACTGCAGCGTGTATTTCCCCGCACCACCCACGTAAATCCTGCCGCGCACATTCGCTATGGGCGCATGCTTGAAATTGGGATTCCACAAACCCGTGCTGGTCACAATCCCGTAGTAAAGCGTGCCGTTCTCGGCCTTGTAGCTGTCCGTGAAACATGTGAAGCAACAAATGGCGCTGAGGATGAAGAGGGTGATACCCGTCATCACTTTCTCCACACGATGACAGTCGCCGTTGTTGGTGGCCAAGGGTGCTAGCACTTGGAACACCAAGAAGGTGCCCGTGGGAAGCACATTTTGCAATTGGGTGAGAACATCTGTCGACACTTTGCTGGCAGAAGGTGAATGCTCATGCAGTTTATCTGTTCCAGCTGCATCCTCCCTTGTCGTTGTTGAAGTCTTGGGGGTAGCCATCGGATGGATCTCAGCTGCGAGAACAATCTCTAGCACCCACCAACACAGCAGCTTATACGATCTTCCGCTTGAGGGAAGTCTGGAATCTAAGTCAATCGATCACTCACCCACTCACGGCAAATTCCTTAAGAATTCTTGTGCAGCGGCAGATCAAAACTCTTGTGATCTCAGAATCATAACCCATCAAGCTGATCTGCAGTGCAGATAGATGATGAGCTCTAGAGCAAATTATATAAAGAAACTGGTGTCTCTCTCAACGCAGGCCTTGAATCCCGAGAACAGATCTTGCTAGATAGCTAGCTTCCTGGAGATCATATAAGACCACCCACAACATTCAATCATTCTTCTCAAAACTTCTGCGACTTTTTTATTATGTAATTACATATCCTGGTCAACCAAGGTTCAAGCTACTAGTTCATGATTTTAAAGCTGCTCTCTCTACAGACAGACCATGATGTGCAAGATCAGCTGGAATAAGATTGTAGCACATCCACATGTTTTGACTAAGTGTTTAGCGCTGATGGATCGTGGCATGAATATTTACGAATCCCATTAAGCTGTAATTCCTTGTGCAACGTGTTGTTTGCTAGAAGACAAAGCTTCCTCAGATGTCGCTAGTGAAAAGGCAGCCACAAAAAAAAAAAAAAAAGATTCTTCTTCTTGACTCCATGAATTGCGGTCACATCGTCCACATGTATGCTATTTTTAGATTCATTCATTCATTCACTCTACGAATCTTAGGTTTCTTTGTTTTCAATTTAATTATCAAAAAATGTTATTTTGGGTGAGATAACTGTTCACTAATATTTTTGCCCTATATTTGGCCCGGTTTTTTTTTGGGGGCGAAATTTAGCCAAATAGCCAACAAAAAAGAGGGTGTGTGAAAGGATTGAAAGCAAAAAAGGTGAAAAAAAAGAAGGAAGGAGGACAGTTAGAGAGTAGAGTCAAGGAATGAATAGTAAGAGTAATAGTGGCTCTCTATGAGGCTTTTGTTTGCTGGTAATGTATAGCCAAAATGCTATATTAAAAATCAAAAGCACTCAATTCATGTGCATTTTGAGATTTTCAGTGGCCATAATTCGTCAAGATTTTAAGAAAAATCATCAGATTTCTAACCATAGTTCAAGTAGGTAGCCAAAATTACAGAATGATTTTTTCAGAAATTATTTTCAAATTTAGCTTGTAAATAAATTTGGCTAAATCTTCTTGTGGATGATCACCACTTTGAGGCCCCCTTTACACTAGAGACTGAAAGCCCATGACCATTTGAATACAAAATCTGTGATTGGAGCAAAAGGATTCGAAGATCTAAGTTCATTTTACCCAAAGCTTAAAGGCTTAAGGGACCAAGGAAATGAAGGCAAATGAAATCTTAACATGGAATCCTAAGTGGCAAGCTTATGTATAATGTTTTGTGGTCTACCGGAGGTCGAGTCATGCCCACTTATTTAAAATGTTAATTCTTGATCTTTAAAAAACCCCATTGGTTGAAATTTATTTTAACGTTTTGTTAGGTGGGCACAAAAGTTGCTTATGCCATGAGCTAAAAAACTCAAAAAAATTCAATTTTTTAAAAGATGTTTTTTTTGAAGCATTCATTGCAGAACCTTGATTGGTTGGAATTTATTTAAATATTTTTTCTGCAATTATTTTATCCACAATAAAACAAAAAAAAATTGAAAACGAAATTGGGGGGAAATGTTGTCATTTCTTTTCAAAAATTTCAACTTTAAAATATTTTTTTGAGGCATTGATTGCAAAACTGTGATTGGTTGGAATTTATTTAAATAGTTTTCCTGTAATTAGTTTAATAATAAAAATAATTTGAAAAAAGAAATTGAAGGGAATGTTGCCATTTCTTTCCAAAATTCTTGATCTTAAAATATGTTTTTGAAGCATTGATTGCAGAATCATGATTGGTTAAAATTTATTTAAATATTTACATGAAATAAAAAACTTAACCCATTTTGGTTCCGTTCTAATATTAAGGTACCTCAACAAAGTCTATTTTCACTTTACACTACATTTGAGAGTCCAGGCCCACACCTAAATGATTATTGAATTTCCCTGGGATGACCTTTGGATGAGTTTTGAAGGCTCTCAGAATTTCCATGGTGACGGGCCCTCACTATAGTGTGAAGGGGGCCTGACTGTAACACAAAATTGCCAATTGGAGTTACCTTCAAAAAACTAAGAATAGACACCTTGGGCCTAGTTTGAAAGATCCATGTTTGCCAATAATGAAGTCAACAAGTGAACAAGAAGCCACATGTTCTTCCATTAAATTTAAAATTACATTCATAGTGTCTTGCATTAAATAATTAATTTTCGATTGTGTGCAAAAAGAAAACTCCAATTTTGGGATGTATGAAGTGATTGTGTTGGGAAAATGGTTTGGACGGTGTGAAAAAAAAGTAGTTCTAAGGTTTTTGGAGGACATCAACAAAACACATTATAATTGTGCAATGGTGGACACAATTTTGCAAACTATCATTCAACCTTGCAGGATTTTTTTTGCTAAGGGAGATGTAGTAATTATATATATTCTTAAGTCTACGAGATTGCAAAAGTCACTTCTGGGACTGCAAGAAGTGCACGTGAGAAAAAATTAATGATTAAAAAAATTAGGGCGGTGGGGTTTAGGGATGCCATTTAGGCATATGGGATGGGTAGTACCGTCACCACTCATGCATAAACCCTCACGTTTTGATTACAAAAGTTGCAACTCTGATGCACCTCATCAGATTTATAGATTTTCCACAACATGCCAACATCCTAGTATGTACTTCAATGCATGCTATGCATGCTACCCAAAGTGCACATTTCTTGACAATTTGTAAGGGGGTTTTATAATTTATTCATCGGTCGTTGTGCATTGGTGCATGTTACTTTTAGTGTAGAACTGTTGTTCAGTGTTTATGCTTTGTGTCTATACTTGCTGGACCCACATGGTTTTAGACATGAGATTCTTTCATTTTTTTTCCCTTCAATTTGACTACATTACATTAGTCATCACTGATCAGTGTTTTTAATATATGAATCACACTTTTTTCAGAGCTGTTTAGAATGTTTGAAATATGACCCGAAAAGAAATGCTCCAAACCAGAAAACTGTGAAAATCCTTTCAGAACATCTCTAAAAATAATGGAAACTTTGTCCAGAAAAACAAGTATCTTCTAACAAAGGAAGTCTTTCTATCTGTTGCATTTGTGTTAAATTAAAAGGCTGATTCTCATATGGCTAAACCAAAATTTCTTTTGTACATTTCATAGAACACCCTTGCCAGGTTAGATTTAGACGAATTTTAGCTGGTTCCAGACAGACATCATAAGATCCAATGTCTTTTTTCACTTCCCAAATCCGCGAGAAAGCCTGACACAGTGTGCCATAAAAAGCATTTTGTCAAGTTGGAAGGAGGTCCACATAAACTAGGATACAACCTGAATTAAGGTACCTGATACCCTGGAAAGTTTCTTCATTTCATGGGCTGTTTTTTTTTCTTCCTCAAATATAGAATCTGATACTACTTTTTATCACAAAAGTCTTGCCCTGGTGTATTGATGTCAAATGGCTGAAGGGTTTCTGGTTGTCTTTACACAAAGTTTTTTGTTATGTCTAGTATCTGGAAGGTCACAATGATGGTGATGAAAGATGAAACACTTACTTAAATTTTGGACATGTCAATGAACATAGCAGAAATATTGAATAATATTGTGATAAGTTCAAAAACTCAAATTAATTTTTATCATCCATCTATTACCAATATGATTCCTCACCTATAGAATGTACCTACAAAGTTTGTCACCATGTCGTCATACAATCTTAAAACGTGGTGCCAATTTCTAAAGGATATTATTTTTTTCTAGGGTTCACCTTTTGATTACATAAACCATGGGCCACACAAGAGTTGAGGCGAATAGGAGCAGTGAGACCCATGAGTGAAACGTACATAATCCACATTATCATGGCTTTGGAGGACTTTGACTATTGTATTTTTTTAAAGAGTTTTAAGAGGTCACCATTTTTTAGACTAGCTAGGTAGTAGCCAAGAATACGAGAAGAGAAGGGGGCAGGCATCCATCACACATACTTGCATAGCCCTATCAATAAACATTGAAAACCAATTTTTAAGTGTGAAGTTATATTTGCATAGTTGATGGGTTTGTGCACAAAATATTTCAATTATTATCTGCACTTTGAACTGAAATTTCTTCATACAAGTGTTATGCACATATTTTATCTTTATCTCAATCTAGTGTTATGAGGCATAAGAGGGATGTTTGATCATTTCAATATTTTACAACATTGTTCTAGATGTCAACCTTTTCTCAAAACATTGGAATATGTTCTATTCAATAATCAATTGTTGAACCAATTCTAAACCATTCAGCTCCAAAGAAAAATTAATTTGTTAACAAAGATAGCAATGAAAAAAAAATGATAGATTTCAATTAACTATGTACCAATTGCTATATATTCAGATAAAATGTCTAATGTTTTGCAAACAGATCCCTATATATTTGTACATGTGACAAAACTAAAGTCTTTCAAATGGGCATATCCCCCGAACTTGGAATTTTTTTTGAGGGAACATGTCCAAAAAACCAAAATAGGTGCATGCATAAAGATACATCAATACATTACCTTCACACATGATATAAATAGCATGTTAACCACCCAATGCATTCAGCCTTCATGATTTACACAGTCTGCGGTCAAATATTTGGAGCAGAAGTTTCACCCTTGTTGATCAAGGGGTTGTGTAATAAAACTCTACATTAAACTAAAATTAAATCAAAATTGAAATTGAATTTAGGAAAAAGATAAAGAGGACCTCATCGCATGTGCTTGACCTGAAATTTTTCTTATGAGTACTGAACTTGGTCATTGTGAGTGCATACAACTATGGTCGCAGTAATGTCGTGAGAAGTTCTTTTATGGCTAGTGAAGCTTCAGATCCAACTTCCAGTAGCACTGTTTGGTTACATGAGCTCAATTTAGCTTTGGCATATCATCCTCCTTTTGTTGATTTCAGCTGAAATTTCAACCAAAGGCCTGTGATGTGTAATCTTTGGATCAAAGCATTGATTCTGTAATATACCCATTCTTGGATGAGTATATTGAATTAAAATTTTAAATAAAGCTTCAAGTAAAGGTTAAATGGGTGTAGAAGAGATTTAAGCCTTAAGGGGTTAAAGACATGGAAAACTGGGGAAAAACAAACAAACAAACTTATACCTAGTCTAGAGCTATGTACAAAATCAGCAAATAAAAGCACCCAACTAATGAAACTTTAGCTGCAACTGCGTAGCCTTGGGTGAACCAGCACCTAAACTGGCAGGTACTATGGTTAAAAGCTGAAATTTTCTTAGGTTACTTCTAACCATGGTAAACATCTCATCATAAGATTAAATCAAGGTCTCTGAGTCCAAATTTAACATTTCCTGGGTTGATTAAGAGATGTGACTGGTTACTACCCTGGCTGGCCGAACTGAGTAATACTTATTATAAGATCCTCAACTCCTCACATACCACAAGTACATACTCAAGTATTAATGCATGTAGAATGATATTGAATGTTAACTGGTTAATATGGGCTGTCACTATGGAAGGTATGTTGTCAAGTTACAGAATACGTTTCGTAGGGAACTGTATCGTGAAGAGCACGCCAAATATGACATTGTCATACTGAAGTAAATTGTCAAAGTGTAAACTGTTTCTTTTTTGTCCTTTTGTGTTGCAGAACTTCTCCATTGTCCAACTTGCACTTAGAGATCCAAATCCAGTGCCAAGGATGCTGAATTTGAAGTCAAATATCTAATAATACTTTCCGAAATACCTGATGAAGAAGAAAACAAAACCACCCAGCAATTTTATTTTATTAAGAAGAAGAAGAATTTGCATTCACGTGTATCCTTGCATCACACAAAGAGCCTTTTTGCGTGTACTTTAAATGGTAAGTTGCAAGTTGCAACCTAGTGAAGTCCATGCACAAACAAACAAGGAACTTTCCAACATGTAAGTTGTAACGTGTATTGAGGAGTCAAGAGTTGTTCCTTGCCAGCAAATGGGCTTCCAAAATTCATTTGTGTAGTGCTATTTCCCAGGGTGGGGGCATTCCATTAGGATGAGGCAGTGGCCAAGATTGACCCCACGTTTTGGGAATGTCTCCCACCCGTAGTGCATCACAAGATGAACATTATCATCAACTTACATGTAAAAGATAAATAGTTCATGAGTTGTAAGAGGGAAAGGATTTTTAATTCATTTATAGTTTACTAAAATTGTATGTGAGAGGGAGAGGATTTTTAATTCATTTATAGTTGATTAAAATTGTATGAAGATAGTTTCCATTCCAATGGATTAAAAATTTTGGAACTATAAATGGTATCAAATTTTTCCTCCTCACGTGCCTTGTTCAGCCTTTCCTTGTAGTTGAAGCTTTTCTAAGGTTGAATTATGCTTTGCAAAGCTGTCACATGATAAAAACATACAAACACATGATTCTTAAGCTTTCAATAAAGTTATTCACAAAGTCAATAAAATCCAAGCATAAAACCCAAGGTTTTCATTGAACCTGAGGATGACACTCAAAGTGCAAGATGGGATTGCACCTAAGGGAAATAACATGGAAAGTCAAATTTCTTCTTCAATTCAAGATAACTTGAGTTTTCTCCAATCTTCTTTTTTTGCCTATGTCTAGTGCCTATCTAATGGCTTAGGTTATGAGAGACTTAAGAGCTACTTAGGGGATTATACAAAGTCTATTTAAAAGCCTACATAGGTTATGGGATACCTAAAGGATTACACAAAGACCTACCTAAGAGGTTAGTTAGGGATTTCCTAGGTTAGGGAATACCCAAAAAAATATTTAAGGAGCTACTGAAGGATAACTCATAGTGCAAAAAGGGGTTACATAGCTTTCCCTAGGGTTATCCAAGATCCAACAATCGGGGCTATCAAAAGCTTACATAAAGAACTACATAATGCCCACCTATAGGACTATTTAAGGACTACCTAGAGAGACACCTAGATGCCTACTTAGGTTATGGGATACCTAAGGCTTACTTATGAAGTTACATAAGGCATATTTATGAGGCTACGTAAGGACTACTTATATAAACACCTAGGCGTTCACCTAGGTTATCAGATATTTAAGGGGCTAGGACTATTTAAGGGGTTGCATAGAATTTACCTACAAGGTTAGATAGGGATTTTTTAGATTGGGGGATACCAAAAGGGCTAGGGCTATTTTGGGGGTTACATAAAATTTATGTATGGGGCTAGCTAGGGATTTCTTAGGTCAGGGGATACATAAGGGTTATTTAAGAGGCTACATATGACTAATTCATAATTCAAGAAAGGGCTACACAATGCATGTTTAGGGATTACATAATGGGTTATCTAAGGAAATACCTAAGAGTTGTCTAAGGGACTACTTAATGTTTAGTCATAACCCCTTATGTAGCCCTTCAAATAATGTTTAAGTTTTCCTTGAGTTAAATAAGTCTTTAAATAGCCCCTATGTAACATTTGAAGTAGTCCTTATGTAACTCATTATGTAAGTTTTTGGTAGCCCTTATTTCAAATAATTTTCAAGTTTTATGTACACCTTAAAATAGACAATTTTTAAAAAGCTATTTAAAAAATAAATTAAAAAAATTGATAAATGTTTTTAGAAGATTATCAAATATAAACTCATAAAAAGTTTAGTTGATAAAACTTTTTAAAAGGTTGGTGATCTTCTAAAAGGTTTTATTACATAATAATTAAAATTTAAAAAAAAAACCATCACCTTTCAATCTGACGATGCAAGTTATGACATTTGTACTTGTAATTTATTTCATACTTAACTTACATCATGTTTTATTCAATTAATAAAAAAAATTAGTTTTTATTCATTGTTAAATTATTTATTTGTTAATTTCAATTTTTTAAAATTACATTTTGATCTTGTCCTTAACAATAATATCTAAATAAATTTTTAATTAGTTAACCCCCTATGTTAAGTAACCCCCGAATTTATGTGGTAATAACCAAAGTAGACTATAATATAATTATAATAAAAACTATGATGATCACTTTGGGTGTTCATCCTTACTTTTGACAAATGGTCCTCACAATATAATCATCTTTCATTGACAATTCATTAACAATATAAATTGATTACTTATGAGACATGATTATAATTGAATCGCATATTACCCTTTAACATGTCTTTGCATTCTTATTTTACCATAACAGTCCTAATGATACCAATCAATGGTATCAATAAGAAATTTGGATATACCAACTTCTGAACATTTGATTCAATACTCAACCTCAAGTTAATTTTAGATTGCCTCTAAACTAGTTTTCAAAAACCATCAATGAGCTCACATATGTAATCAAGACATCTAAAAGACCTTATACATTTCCATAATTAGCATTGATATAAAGAACAATAACTATACAAATATTTTGATAATATACATAACAGTATTTTTGGTACCTTTTTTCATCTGAGAAGCAATCCCAGTGTCCACAATTCAAATTGCATTAAATTTGGTGCTGTTGAAATGGGCATCCTGAAAATATTCAACTAATTGCATGATTATGTCCAGAATTTGCACACATTTTACAAAACAATTCATAGATTTTTGACACTTCCATGCCTACATTTGTTTGCATGCAAAAAGACTTGTATAATCTGTGACCAGGAGCAACAGGGAAACACAATGTGTCATCATCCCTGTGGTACGATCAAGCATGGTCCTGACAGCATTTCCATGACTACTACTGCAATCCTAGGAAAGTGGTCTCTACTTTTGGATTACAAAAACAGAGGCAAAAGTCTCCACTCATGAACTCACAGAGGTATAACTGAAGATTGAACTTGGAAAACTGGGCTTCTGAAATGACCTATATCTGCACTTATAGATTAGAGAAACTGAGGTTAAACAGCAGAGGAGGATCTGAATCATGATGGACTAAAGAGGGAATGCTGACAACCCATGAGCAGATCAGAATTTTTTTCCTCTTCAGCCAGTGATTGTCCAGAAACCCAAACATGAATCTTTTTGAAGAGATCTATGCAATACTGATAACCTCAACTTCAAAGACAAGCACAGAGTTGGGGTGGATTCCCCAAGCTGGAAAACCACTTGCTCCATATGCATAGTCTGGGGAGCACTGCCAATTCAACAAAACACCAGTGGGGATGAAATCATCACCACCCAAGCTTTTAAATGAAAACCAAATTCAAAAGCCAACAGAGACAAAGCAGTCTCACCTTATGGTTTCACTGATATGTATGTCCCCAAACAAATGTGACAGATAGACCTCAAAATTGTTCACAGCAACTTGGAGTAGAGATATGGTGCTTTGGTATTATCAGTGCACCATCATCCCAACACCGTGGAACAAACCCCTTACAACTTGAAGAACTTAATAGCTAAGATGATCAGCTACAGCGTTTGTGTACCACTGTGTTTGCTTGGTAAGTCATTTACACTGTACAAAAGGCTGAGCTTTGACTTCATGTTTATGAAAACCAAAACTATCTCAAATGGGTACTCGTGCAAGGTGAAGACTAACCTTGAGGCGTGCTATTTCACCCAGTTGCATGCCCATTACACCCTCGTCCCAACCTGTTGTCAAAAGGAACAAATTAGAAATTTCAGAACTGTTTCCTTTCCACAGCATAGTATTCTCCCGAAAGCAGGTGTAGGTTATAAATTAGGTTCTACCCTAACCATAACCCTTGAAAAATCCATTACAGAGAGCTCTGGACAATGGACACATCATTGTTGAACAGGCAAAATCCCAATGAGGTGCACATAATTCAGAAGTCCCAGAACCATGTTTTTGCCTTGAAACATGTCAGATCAAACATCCTTTTGGTGGTGTTACCTTTGATCACTTGTCCCAATCCTATCTTGAATTTGAATGGTTGTTGCCCTGGATCCTTGGTGCTGCAATTCAAATAGCATGAGCACAGGACAACAAAAGCAAGAGACCAACAGAACAAGAACAAGAACAAGGGTAACAAAAGAAAGTAGGGGAAGGACAGAGTGTCTGTGCTCAACCTAGACAACTACAGGCAACCTCCAACACCTGCAATTACACAAAGTTGGGTTCTTGCCCAATCCCCCCAGCACATAGATCAACAGCAACAGCTCACCCAGGAGTTACATACACTCCATAGAACTTGGTTGGCATCTATGGTGCACCTAGAGGGATTGAAACAACACACTCTATGAGCTCCACACTCCACCAAGAAAACATCACAGAAACACACAAACAAACAATCCTTCCCACACAAACAAATCCTTCCACGGGTCTGGACATGGGCTATGCACATCCCTGTTTGATCACACATACCTCCAAAACTTCTGGGAGAGGTCCCTATTCTTGCCTGGAGATGCCACACACACACATCCCCCCTCACATCGCAACTCCATCAGATATTCAGTCCAATCCAGGAAATTCCACAAAGAGATCTAGGCAAGACAATCCTTCAACTCCTACAAAGAAACCAGTCTAGAAACTATATAACACAAATTTGTCATGGCAAGTGAAGAGTGTACAATCCCTACTACATCTGTTGTATTTGCTCCCGCTGTAAGCCATAGCCATAAAGCAGACCACCAACAACTAGACTCAGGAAAGTCCTCTCCATTCTCCCCTTCAAAGGAAACCGACAGTTCTTAGATGGTGAAGGGGGGGGAAAAAACCAGAGAAAGGAAGGAAACCACCCACCGAATCCTGTACACTGCACTGTAACAGTCTGGCCACGAGTCGGCTTGGCTCCTGTGCCTGGTCGAATCAGCTCCTTCTCGATCCCCATCTCTGTACAACCCCTAACCGCTGCTGTGTTGCGGAAACTTTCAAGGTGATGGTTGGTGCGTTTAAGGCGTCTTCCAGGTGATGGGTCTTATGTTTTTGGCGTCTGCGAGGCAACGGGTGCTAGTTACTCTATTCTTTAGTCTAGTGTTCTCGAGAATTATATACCATCAAGGTGCACTGTAGGATTTAGGGTTTGGAGCATTTGAACAGGAAGGTTACTGTCTTTTCCCATTGAAAACTTCTCCTTCTTCTCCCTCTTCTTTTCCTGTTCTTTTTACCCTTTTCCACAGAAACTTGAAGAACCTGCCATCATCAAGCTCCCTTCAACAAACTGTGTTTGAACACAAGACAAAGTCAATATGGACTCCATATCCCTCCAATCATATGGAGTATGGGGTTTTGCAAATCTGGGGTTTTGGTTTTCAGATTTGACAATAATGTGGGAAGTGAGCATTTCAGCAACAGATTTTCACATAAAGTCAACTAGGGATGATGGCCAGCGAGTGTACATTATTGAGACAGAAAATAACAGGTCACAGAAGACAGAAGAACAATTCTCTGTTCTTAGTTTTTCCAGTGAGAAATTCCAATTTCAGCATCTCCTCTCTTTTATTCTACTGCAGCAACTACTTCATCTTTGCAGTAATCTGCATTGCACAAAGAAGAACATCTGTAATCATCTGTTGTATTTCTAGACACTAAATGGGAAATACAAATCCAAGGCAAGACTGAGTTGTCAGCCAACATTGTCATGCAATTCATATCATAAATGTCTAAGGCTGATGAACTCAGCGTCTGCATTGCTCAACTCTTGTTATCATCTGATCACCTCTCTCCTCAGGTTCAACCTGAATTTCACAAATTTCCACATCCAAAGACGAAATGCACATTCTGATTACCAAGCACCCTGCCCATCAACACCCGATTTAGACATTTCCATAAGTGTCTAGAATTTGATCACTTGTGGGTATTGATCATCTGCACAAGTATGGCTGTGTTGTGGCTTTGTGATCTCAATAAAAGAAACAACACATGACAGAGCCCAAATAACAGAGTTTCTGATGAACCTGAAATAGGTTCTGAGCCAAACCCCAGAGCCAAAACCAAGACCCACAATCACAATGTCCCTGATGAATCTGAGTCCAGACCAGACTGGAGCCTACACTGAAACCACACCTAGAGGAACCCAAGGAGAGCATTGGAGACTCTCTGGACAGCCTACAATGAATGAGAAAAATGAAGCTTGGATTATGCGTTTGTGGCTATGCAGGTACATAGCACAGTTGAATACTTAGCAAAGGTTTGGCCAGATATTAAATGTGTGTAGTCCAATCACAGAGATTCCTGCACTAAATCAGATGCCACAAAATGCTGTGTTGAAGAGAGCGCAGGAGAACATGGTGGCAGAGGAGCAAGGAGAATGGATCAAACACAAGTACTTCATATTGTGTTTATGACAGGAGAAACTCCAGATGCATGGAATACACCGAGCTACAAATTGTGCAATTGTATAACATGAAGAATAATTTACACAGGTTTGAAACAATCTAAATAAATCAACTAGAAAAAATTGCAATCAGAAAAACTGCTCAGCATCATGAAGATGTCCATTTGAGGAACCCAACAGTGAGATGCTGTGGCTTTTGCGGTCACAAATATTAGGGAACTTTGTCACATAGAGCTGGAAGCTATCAGATCATGAAATCATTCTAAGGGTCTGTTTGTTGCAGTGAGGCCTGATTCACAAGTGCTTGATCTGGTCCAGAATGTTGGGAATAAGCATACGAGACTCCCCACATGGCCACAAAGGGACCTAGCAAACATATGAGGAACACCAACAACAAAGGCCAGCCTATGGGCACCAGCCAAGCACAGAGAAACAAAGTTTCTCCAGCCATAGAAAAGATCCTGCCTGCAAAAAAGATCAAAGTTCATTCCATGGGTCAGTCAGTCAGTCCCTGGTCCAATCAGTCAGTGTCCCTGTTTTCGATTTCAAATTTTTTCAATGAAACATCAGTAACAGCATCCCTCTTCAATGATGAACACACAACAGCAATGCAAGATGGAAGATCAATGGCTATGTAATCACTCTCCTATGGTCACAGCTATACATGTTCATCAAATGAAGAGAGCTTCAGAAACCCATAGAAAATTTCCAACAAGGTTTGCAGGACACGCAGACTAACTTGCAATGAAGTAGACATTACTCCAATAGCTGCTGTTTGTTGTTTCCCATGGTGCAATCAAGCAGAGCAAAATATTTGGCTCCAGTTTCTGCACCCAAGAAGAACACACAAGTTAGACTCAGGGCCACAGCTTCCACAGCTACCCATACTAGCCACTAGTCATGTAAGCTTCTGTTCTTTTCCATCTGCAAAACTTCACTGAGACCGAGAGAGAGAGACACAGAGAGAGAGATGTTTCCCCAATTGTCTAATTAAGGTTCTGTTACAGATCCAGCACATAGAGACAGAGAGGCTGCAGTTTGGCAGAAAGCATTTAGATTTGTTTCAGTTGGACGACTTTCGGTTTTGCATTCATCTTTCCACAGTTTTGGAGGTTGTTAACAGCTACTGAAATTTGGCAGAGAACAAGACAGACATTACAGGGAGTCTATTTGCAAGTGCAGACTTTCGTACCAGGATGATTTTGCCAAACCAGAAGAGGAGCCAAACAGCAACAGTAGCCACAAATAATCGAGCACCCAAATCATGTGTCTCACTCATGGCTGCAGGAACAATGGTGAAGCTCTGGACAGTGAACAGAAACAGAGCTGGAAGCAGGATGAACTGTGAGAGCATGTACTTCGACTCTTCTCTGCAATCATGAACACAAAATCTTAGGGGGTAAACACTAGACACAGTCTTCACTACACTGTTCCACCAGAGAGAAGATGAACAAGAAGAAGATAAAGAATGTCAAAGCCTATTGAACAAAGGATCTCTTGAATTCCACCAAAAGCTGCTGTGGAATTTTGTGTGGAAACAATTCTCTATAGTTTCTCAATCAGCTCATCAGGATCATTCTTTGCACTGGAAATTCTCTCTGCCTTGCCAATTTTGGTTCTTTCTATCTCTGTCATACCCCTTTGTTTTCCCAATGTTGGGCTCCCTCATCTGCTGCTCAAGACTGCCAAAACAAGCCCAGTTCCAGAGATGGGTTGTTGTTTTCAAAGTATTGAAATGCTCATCTGCTGCTCAAGACTGGCAAACGAGCCTGGTTCCATTAGGGTTTGGGTTTAGGATCCATGGATGCTCACCCGTGGTTTTTGATGTTTCCGTCCTGGAGACTGAGGATCAGGTACAAGCTGCAAGGGACCAGCAATGTGAGCACAGGGAGCAACAGAAGGCCAAGCCATCGCGGCACCCACAACAACGGATGCGCTGCACAGACATACACAGGTAATCAAATGTTTTTGTTGCTACACCTATCTTTCCCCGTTTGAATTCCTCAACCCAATTGTGCGTTTCTTTCTCCACAAACTTTTACAAACGAATCTCCAACACCCAATTCACGATTGCAAGAGTGTTTCTCGTGAAACCCATCTAGCTGAACATCAGCATGGTCATTGTTCACTGGCGCAAAAAACGACGAGAAATTCTTCAAGAGCTAACAAAAATGAAATGGGGATCAGGAGGAAGAGGAGGAGGAGATGAAAATGGAGTGATGATGACGCAGAAGAGTTAGAGTACCGTGTAAGTTCCACCAGAGAGGGACATGGGCAGGTGTCTTGTGCCAGTCAATAGCTGCAAGGCTCACACTGAGCGCTGCCAGAACACCTGACAGAAACAGAGTATGCTGAAACACCCTTATATGTGTTTGTGTCATCTCTCTCTCGATCTCTTTCTCTCTGTGTGTTTCTCGGTTTCTCTGTTTCAATGTCAGACGTATGTGTGTGGGTGTGCGTGTGCGTGTGGGTGTCTCTCTGTTTCACTGTTTCTTGGTTTCTCTGTTCGATGTCAGAGAGGGGAAGATGTTAGAGGTGCAAGCACAAGGACGACACACATCATGTTCTTTGTATCCAGTACGTGAATGCCACTACCAGTGTTGTTGTTGGCGTGGAATTTGTACTTGAATCAATGTGATTCTGAGTGCCATGTGAAATGCAATAAACCTGGAGCAATTTTATCCCTTTCGACAGCAGCAGAAGAGTTTAAGGAACTTGGAGCAAGATTCTTCCTTAACTTGTGGAACAATCAAGTCAAGGAACTACCACATGTGGGTTACATCAAACAAAAAACGTGATTTGTAAGATCAAGAGCAGCAACTTCCTTCCCAAATTCACCTCTGCTAAGTACCTACATGCATTCACTCCAGCAAGCAAATTCTAGGAAAAATTTCTCATCAGCTCCTTTACCTACAACTAGTGAATATATCCCCTAGTAACCTAGCAGGTTTGGCACTAAATAATTATCAGAAAAAAAAAAAAACTCAGGACTTTTGAGAAATTGTTAAGATGTACACTGTACATAATAAATAAAAAAGTACAGCTTAATAAAAAAATTATGTCCAAATCTTCAGAGAAAATAGAGAAATCCGTAATTTCACCCCCTAACCCCTCTTTCAGTGGTATCTGTAAAGTAAGGAAATTTTATTAAAACTCAGTACGAAAATGCTGTAACTCAGCATTTAATGCACACCGTTCGAGAGGAATATTACAGTGGCTGTAGAGGTAGGAGCAGTGAAAATATATGTAGCACCAGTGGAGGAGGCACTCAGGAAAAAAGAAAGACATGGTGAAACTCAGAAGTTTCACCCTGCCTTCCTCTCTAGTGAACTTTTCTTGCAAGGTTTTTTTGAATCTCATCACGATGTTTATGACGAAACTCAGGGTACTGGTGCTGAACTTGGCAGGCTACTAGGATACCTATATATCTCTATGCACCTTTTTTTTTCTTGGTGCACAAGAAACCCAACTGATGAAACAAACAGCAAGAGATCATCATGGAAGGAAACAAGGCATCACAAACAGGGTGGGGCCCTGCCAATAGATAAGATGTTGTGCATCTATCTACTGTGTCCACACTCCGAACACCAAAAAATCCATTAAATACTTTCACCAAAAAAACTGGTTCCCCTTAATGTGAAATCAGTTCTAATGAGGTAAAACTTCCAAAAGTTGGATCCAATGTGATAGTCCCTGTCCCTGTGTGGGCAAGACCCAACAAAAGTGCGCAAGAGAGACAAACAGAACTAAACAGGGGATCTGATAAAAGGCCATACATAATCCCCTTCTCTTTTCTTGTTATCATGAAAGAAAGTTGGGGAAGATGTGTACATGTGTTGTGGTCAAGTGCGGATCACAAGTCTGAAAATGTCAATAGCATCTTTCATCATCATCATCATCCCTCCTGCTTGATTTTCTTCTCCTTTCCTTCTGCAAAGAAAGAGAGGAAAAGAAGAGAGGTCAATGATTCTTTCTTACTTACCCATTTTCTTGAATGTTGATCATCCTACTCTTCTCATGTTTGTCCAAAATTGTCATCCAGGTTTTCGATCCTCAATGCTGAAGATCATCTAGTATTTGGGCCAGTTTGGCAACCCATTGTTGATTATTTAATTAATTTTCAAAAACTCAATTTCACACTCATATTTTAATTATTTTTATATTTGACAAAAGTTGAGATATTAATTAGCAAATTGATAGAGGTTCAGGATTAATTAGTTACAAACTAATGCAAATTACATTTTTATGAAGTTTTAAAAAGGTTGAGTAATTTACTTTTAGGCAACGAAAGAGTCATTATTATTTTCTCTCATCAAGTAGGGATTCAAAAGAAATTTTTTTGGGAGACACCCTTCAACTAAGATGGATATTCTTTCTTCTTTTTTTCTTTTTGGGCACAAAGGAAGACAAACTTCACGTGAAAAGAGAAGGAACACAAATCAAAGAATGAACCCAAGCGAACTGAACCTAACAATGTAATGAATTTATCACATAATGACACACAACCTAGGTAACTAGTAGCATCATGTAATTCTAAGACCACCATGGGAGCAAAAAGTAAAATGAACCCCCAGTAGGAATCAAACTCAACAAAAGAAAAACTTTTCATCAGCTTCTTTGGGAGCCTCATTAATCAAATTGGGTGTTCAACTCCACTCAATCCTAGCATATTCAATCATACCTTGGCTAATCAAATCTCTAACCTAATGCTTTCTAAGCTTCTAATGCTTGAAAACTTTGTTATTACAAATCCATCCAAATAATCCAAAGCTGAAGAGTTGTCAAGCATTGCCAAACATTTCTAAATCATTTAAATCTCTTTGGAAAGTCCTTGCCCAAGAAGCATTAACCTATAAACAATCCTATCCTAAAATATACAAGGATAAAAAGAAAAGGGGTTACATCTAAGCCTATTCATGATGGTTAACCCAAGCCCACACATGTCTTACTTGACTACACTCAAAAAATCTATGTGTCCGACAATTTCTTCAATTTGTAAGTCATAGCAATGCAAAGCAATATTAATGAATTGATTAACATTAGTCTTCCATGTGTTAATAGCAATGGCCTTGTGATATAAAGAGCATATAAACTCACTTTCTTTCTAAGACCTTCACAACATCCAAACTTTTTTCTAAATGGATACAAATATTATTTTAAAAACATCTTGCCACTCTATGTAATAGGTCTCAACAAGTTATTTTGTGCCTTGACCAACTTCCTCCCTCTCTACATAATATATTCAAAAAATATATTTTTATATCACCTTTCTCTTATTAAAATTATAGTCTCAAGGTCCATGTGAATCACTTAATAAGCCTCCCTACATTATTTCCAACTTTGAAAAATGAAATATTTGGTGCAATTGTTAAATTCCTAGTCTCCTTGATAGTATTGTGGGCAAAACCGAATAGATGTTTGGAAGAGAAAGAAATTATTTCACCTTTTTCATCTAACAGACCCAACCCTCTCTTCAACTTTGCACACATATTCTCCCTGTCTCAAAATCATTCCCCATTTGGCCTCCATTTTTTGCCACCATTTTTTAATAGTTCATAATTTCTGCAATTTTTAACTTTGCATATCTCCACAATCACATTCCATGGCAAAAACTCATTTGCTTCAAAATCCTCCAACATCCATGACTTTTTGTATTGTACCTTAGAAAAAACTTGCATCTTTTTCAATTTACGAACCAAACCTTGAGGCATGGAATATTGAAGTCCACCATAAATTACAGTGGAGAATTCAAAAAAAACTTTACAAGATCCAAATACTTTAACCTAGTCAACAATGACGTGTTTCCAAGATTTAATAACTTCATTCCATACCTTGGATCCTAACACTTGTTCATGTTTCAACAAAGAACTAATTGCATATCTAGCAATCAGCTCTTGTGTTTAAAGGACTGCGCATTAGCAATCTATGATGCAACAAAATCTTCAAATTAAACTCCTGCGGTTGAAAGGCAAGTAGGATCCACTTGGTTAAAAAATTGTTCATTACTGAGTCTTCCTTTCTGACACTCAAGACAACAATCTATCCATTTGACCCAAGCTTGTGTCAAAAATTCACTCCTTGACCATAGATAATTTATATTCATAATTTAAATTCTACCCAAATTGATAGGAAGTACCACAAGGTGGCTAAAAAAATACAATGGACAATGAGAACCCTTCTTCCAAGAGAAGGCCTAGCGATTGACCAATAATTTAATTTTCTTCTTATTTTTTTTAATTAAAACTTATCAACATATAATGTATCAAGAGATAAACCAAAGGTGGACGCTAAGAGCTTGAATAAATCTTTTGTCTTGTGCCCAAACCCAAGCAAAAATGTGAAGTCTCTTATGATCGAGCACATTCAAGGCTTTGTTAACATGCCAAACTTTTGCTATTATTGATAGCAAGCCCTAATGCTACTTTGAACCTTTGAAATAAGTGCATTACATTATTGAGAACCCTCTCCTACCCTCTGCTAGTGCACAAATATAATAAATGTCAAACAAGTGTTTATCTCAAAAAAGATTAATCTTAATGACATAAGTGAAAATCAACATTGATTGCTAGGTCTACGCATGGTTAGCTTAGAATGTTCATTAATGACATTAGTGGATCCAACCCCAAAAAAAAAACTCTTTTATAAAGATTAGCACTAATATGTTGAAGTGTCTCATTAAGTTTTATTTTTCATTACATTCTTTTGACAAGCAATAAAAATAAAATAAAATGCTGTTGTGTAATGTGTGGCCAAAGCATAAATTAGGTTAACAGTTAAATCCCATTATTTCAACTCTTCAATTTAGAGCCATGAATCAAGTGCCACAATGACAACTTTGCATCATCACCATGACTTGACCTCCACAATGACAATGTTGCATCATGTGGGAACTAACCTGGAAAGGAATAATAAACTGATGGCATGCACAATAGGTAGTAGTTTCATTACTAATTTTTCAGTTTTTTGCTGGCACATCAACATATATGCAATCTAGGTTTAGGGGGTTCTCTCTAAGGGGCTAACAAAAAGATTCAACAGATGCTTGAAGCATAGAAGAGAAATTTTTTGGAGAACAGGTTCTCACATTTGCACTTGTAATTGAACAAATTACAATTATGAAGCCACAATGTCAATAGTAGCTTCCCACTCGAATGAATAAATCCCCAAATGATCGTTTTATTCTCTTATAGTGACTGGACACATACCAGTGTGCGCTGACAGTTTTCCACTTTAATCAACTTCACCACAGGACTACCAATTCTTTTCAATATGCAGGTGCCTCATTTCTGCATTATGTGTAGCAAGCTCTCTTACAAAGAATGTTGACACCCAATTCTAGCTTTCACTCTCAAACAGATTAACCAATGTGCTACACAATACAAAAAAAGTTCTGATGTGTGGAGGATGCTCTTGGTTCAAGCTTGCAAATTCCAAAGACTTACAACTTGTTACCATGTATAGGTTCTAACTATGAAGTCACATACACTGCGTTGTAATTGCTGAGCAAATCAAGGACCATTATGTTGAACAATTTTTTGGCTTGCATCATTTTACACATCAGCAAACAATTTGTAGGTTTTGGCATCAATCACAATATGACGCATTGTGGCTATGCATCCAATGACCCCTACTATTGAAAAACTTACTATGATGACCCAATTGAGCCAAAATATATATGTTGTTCTTGAGGGCTTGAAGACAAGTTGGTAGAAAAGCATGGGCAGGACAAAATCCAATGGTGTATATCCAAACGCTCCAACCAAAGAAACAATGTCTCCAAAAAATGGGAGCATGGCCCCAATTAGTGTTGCCAAGGAAACATAAGTTGAGCGCAGCACCAAGCGTGGAACCACATTTCGCAAAGCATATTTCCCACGATTTACATCAGCCGTCAATGTTTCCAACACATCAAATGTTGGCTGAAGATACACCTAATTAACCATATTGTACACCATGTCACATCATTTAGGACTCTTAAAAAGATTCGGTATTTTTCTCTTTATAATGAGGTCCTTACCAAGCCTTTTTGAGGATGCACATTTGACTGTTCTAATTTTTAAGGAACAAGAAAATTAGCAAAGCAAAATTGGGTGTATCTTCTTACAAGGCCAATAGCAACTAGTTGAGCAACAATTGCAAAGCTCGAAATAGCTGTGAGCCAAACCGGATTCACTTGAGGTCCACCACTAGGTGCCAAGTTATCAAATATATTCCCCTGTGCACCATTCCCAAAAGCCCAGTACCCAGCAATGGACACCGAATAAAATGTGGCTGCCACCACAGCATAGCACAAAGCAATGCCCTTCACCATTTTCCCAACAATTGGAGGTGCCATTGTTGCCTGCCACACTCTGAGCACTGGTTCTCAATATCAGCTAGTACATTCTCATTATCATTAATGGTTTTAGGACATGGGCATCAGCAAATGTTTCATTAAAGTACCTGGTCTTACATTTCTCTGATTATGTTACAGCAGAAGAAGAGTCTAGCTGTAAGTATCAGAGAAAAATATGAACATGAAATCAAGCACTACAAGAGCTCAATTCAGTTGCATAACATAGCTCTTAAGTTTATGTAGAAACATGAAATGGTTGAAATATGATAAGTGATATTGGGTAAGCGTATCAAAGTCCCACATTTTTGCAAACAAGTGTGCAAGATGTTGTAAGCTCAAAAAAGTTGAGTATACATATATATGACCAACTTGATAATCCAAACAAAAATCTGGAACCGAGATCAGCAGATTACTGATGGTGGAATGGAAATATGACCTGAATTTCAGGGATAATAGCCACTCCGTAAACTCCCGCCATGACAGATAGTGCAGTGAAAACCCCAAACATTTTCTCCGCAGGATTTCCAACCACAGAGTAATCTTTAGGTGGTACATTCTTATTGTAGCCTACAAATCAAAGATTGAACCGCATTTCAGTGCGCAATCCAATTGCACCAAGAATCAAAACTCAAGCAAACACCACAGAGACCTTAAAGGAATGATCACAACAATGCATGTAAAAAGAAAAATAGAATAATGTACTCTTGAGTGTGTCTGCACAAGACAAATTGAAATGTCCACATAGAAGATCAACTTGCCAAGGTCAAGAAACCCATGATACCTGCCAAAACAGAGCCAGCAGTAGCACAAAGGCTGTAGGTCAAGCAAAGTAATAGAGACACCAGATTTATATACCGCAAGGAATGAAATGATGGTAGCTGTGCAAGAACTATCATCACTGTCCCAAACATTGCCACAAATGCTGCCAACGGGATTGTTCCATTCGCATTCACTCCCAGGTATATAAGCTGCAAAGATCAAGAGGTTTGTTCTGTATATCAGAGAGAATTGTCAAAATTATGTTCCAACATCTGATCATCACTCAGTTTTCCAGAAAAGGGCCTGTGAGGGGTGGGTGATTAGTTAGTGATACAGTCCTAAATATATACTACACCCTCCAGTTCTTTTGTGCCAGGAAACAAACAAACATATGTGAGAGAGAGTAGATACATGCATGCATTCTGGTTGCAGTGCTCTTGTAACAGAAAAACCTCAATAAATTTGCACATGCATACCTTCACCGCAAAGCCACCAGCTAAAATAGCACCAACAACAGTTACAAAACACACTCCAAATTGCACCGGTGTCACAAAGCAATTTGTCCAAGATTTTCCTGCAAAATCAAATATTCGAATTCAGTTCTTTAAGAGTACATGTGTGTGCAGCTCTAGTCTTGAGGCCTGATTAGGTTAGAGCTCAGTTTTGCTCTTTCAAAATTTTCACCACAGACACAAAGAGTTTCAAGCAATATCAAACAAAAAAATTCCCTTGTCATGGAATGGTAACAAGGATTCTGAAGCTGAATCAACAAAAACTTGCTGCTGATTTCAAGGTGAAGTTTATAGTCTCATTTTCTTAATGAATCATATGATTGTAAAGAATGAATGGAAATAACTCAAGCTCCCAGAAATCTCTTTGATCTCAAAATATAAGAAAGAAGAATGACTGGAACAAAACATGTTTCAAAATGCCAGATACGAAACATCTAGTTGCAGAATCTTGACCATGGTAGACACAAAATGAAAATCCAAAAACACTGATCAATCACGAATATCTTGCAATCAGACCAATTGAACATCTTGAAGTTCTCGCATTAGATCAATCAAACATCTGGAATTCTCTTGCTCACACATGAATCAAACATCCAGAAAGACCTCGCAATCAGATCAATCAAGTATCTGGAGTTGCTTGCAAGCATCAAAACTCTACCCTTAATCCTTAAACCCTAAAAACCTCAAGCATTTGCAGAAACAAGAAAGAAAACAAATGATGGATGAAGGAAGGAAGGAAATGAAGCACTGATGCGGAAAAGGAGGAATTGAAGCTCTGATGGAGGAAAGAAGAAATTGAAGCTGTGATGGAGGAAGGAATTGCAGCTTTGATGCAGCAAGGAAGGAATTGAAACTGTGATGGAGGAAGGAAGGAATTGAAGCTTTGATGCAGCAAAGGAAGGGATTGACAAGATGATGACGATAGAATATGGTACCGATAACGAACTGGGAGAGTTCTCGGAATCGGTAGAAGCGATGGCCTTTGGAAGCACAATCGTCCAAGACTCGCGACAGCAAGCAGTAGGCATAGCTTGAAACTAGGCCACAGATTGTCAGCGCCATCAATCCGGGTGCCCATCCCAGAAAGGAGAATGCATACGGCAACGAGAGCAGCGATGGACCGGCGATGGCCGTTGTCAGATGATACCCTGCATGCATCCATGTCCCTGCAACAAACAAACAAACAAGCAACAAGAGTTTGTGAGCGTCGGGGATTTTTGAAGCTCGGTTTCAGTACTATGCATTCGACAAAGCTCGTGATCGTTTCTTTGTAGCAAGTTACGATATTATTGTCGCGCGCTGATCGCCATTGTGTTCTACTTGGATTTTCGAACGCAATCTTGTGACTCAAGAGTGTCCATCTCATGTGTTCTTCTGTAGGTGCATTTCAGCTTCAAGAGTACATGATGGCGCCCGTCAACGACGAAGTTGGAAGATCACAAAGGGAAAAGCATGCAACATGGTTGTGCAGTACCTTTGGATTCAAGAACAAACAGAGTCCCGGCGTCTTTGGGAGCATCTGCGGCATCGCTCAAGCTTGAATATGGCCGCCGCCGCTGCTGCTGCTGCTCCTCGTCCTCTTGTGAGTGTGATGAAGAACCTCCTGAGCCATCTAATGGTGTGTACTTGGTTGTCAATTCCGCCATCTGCATGCCGTTCCCAGTTTCCTCCATCATGATGCTCTCAAATCCCAAATCCTTTCTCTCAAACTTGATACCAGTACTCCTAGCAGCATCTGAAATATTGCTAGTACTACATCTTGAATCCTAAGAAGAATCCAAGACAATTAGGACTTCCAACTCCGTCGAGTATCATCATCATCATCATCATCATCCCCGCCCGGCCGGGTTGCAGGTTCTAATCTTCCATTCGTAAGAACTCTACTTGAAGAGCATTAAACTCCATCACCTCCACAGGTGTCTAGATATTTCCACAGATGATGACGGCCAGGTAGAAGCAGCTGCTGCAGTCCCACACTTTGATCAGAGAAGATTTTGGAAACAGAATTTCAGACTTTTTACAAAATTCTTCTTCAGTTCTGGTCTGGATGCGCCGCCACTGCTGCTGCTGCAAAGTCGAAATCTGCTTCTCAACTTCCTTCAAACGTGCTCCTGTTTTCCTGGCAGCTAACTTGCAAAACTTAGTCGAAATAATTTCTAATCTTCTACAAACGTCGATTCATTACTTATATCAAGAATCTCGCAACAACACTTGGCAATCTTCTTCTCCTTCTTCTTCTTCAACCAATTCATCAGTATTATTATTATTATTATGTTGTTGTTGTAGTCGAAAACTTGAACTTCAAACATCACACATCTTTCATGAGACTGATCTGTTTTGCACCAGCCATGGATAAAATCCTTGTCTTCAAAACTCCCAAATCTTCTTCTTCGTCTTCTTCCAACCAAATCTTTCAAGCTTTTCCCAAGTCACGGGTTTTTTCCTTTTTTTTCTTTTTCGTTTTTTTGTTTTGTTTGCTTGGTTTCGTTTGGTTTGTTTTGTTTTGTACTTATTTTGTATTTATTTATTTGTTTTCTGAGTTGAAAACTCCCAAATTGTTTTCCCAAAATATTACCAACAGCTTTAAACCTAAAAATGATTCCAAACTCATAAAAATACAAAAGAACAATATTTTGAGTCATCTAGACTCTATAGCGAGTCTACAGCATGGAAGCTTGAGAGCTTGCTTATAATAATACCCAAGCCCTGCCTCTTCCCTTAGGGACAACCCAAAAAATTAAACAACAAGGGGAGGGTGTCACACTGTGGCCTTGCCATTTTCATTAAAAAGTATCTTAAGGCAAAAGAAGAATTACTGAAACTCAAATATTTCACCATGCAAAGTATAATCTTCAAAAAATCCTCTAAAAAAAACCAAAATCATTCAAGATATTATAACTTTGTAGCTAATCTCAAGTTTCAACAAAAGCCAAAATATCATCTTTCAAAAATCCTCATATAAAAATATACCTATTACCTAGGGGCTAAAATCCATTAAGCTACTATACTCCATAATGAATCTAAACACAACAATATCTTTTGCCTTGGTAGGCAAGGCCAATAGATAAAATACAAAAGGGCCATGCCACGATATTTTGCATTATTTTTAATATACTTCCTAAGTATAATTACCCTTCAGATTATAGTACTCTTAATATATATACATATATATATATATGACATATATAGATTTTTTTCCTATTTAACACAACATTAAAATTGCAACTAAATCAAATATCGAACAAGGAAATAAATTGTAAATCTACCCAAAAGAATCAATTAGAATCAGTGTTTTTCCATGATTTTTCTTACATCATGGGGGGTGGGGGGGGGGGAGGGCACGGGGTCGAGTGTGCGACAGAAAGATCTTGCATTTGGACTTCCCACCCAAAAGAGGTGGAGGAAGTCGAGGGACCTGGCCTTGAGCATGAACACGCAAGCAAGCACGTAACAGAAGCAATGAATTAATGCAGCTCAATCTGAGACGACAAATATTATGATGCCAGTTGACACTTGATAACTCGCGATACTCCATATTGTCAAAAAGATTATTAGAATAATTAAACTTTTGGGGGGGGGGCGGGAGATATAAGGGGGACAACAAAGCTACCTCAATATGAATATCTTGCCTTAAGGTCGGTTTTGTCATTAAATAATCCTCAAAATAGTGAAATGAAATTTTGTGAAAAATACGAAGTTGACACGTTGAAAATCGTCATAATTATCATTGGCTACATTCTGAATAATTTCACTACTCATATCACAATATCATATAGTAGATGATGGATAAATAAATAATTTCGAAATTTTTAAAAGAATTCATTTTTTTGGAAAAAATAATTATTCATTTTGTCAATGTGAAAACTGACCCTAGGCTACCGTATTTGAAGACAAGTTGTAGGCAGGGTAGGTAAGAACATTGAAAACTGAAGCAGTGGGTTTGTGTGAGTCATTTACCTTCGAAGTCTAGCTTTTGAAACCGTCAAAACAATTTACTTATTTTCACAGACCATTTTAGGAATTAATAAACATCATACCCTAATAGTAGTAGCAACCAGGCCTCTTTTTAAGTGCGAAATTTCACATAAATACGATAAATAAAAGTAAATAAGAGTCTTCCATTGCATATTCTCTGTTTTCGAAAAAAAAAAATTGCCAAATTTTAATTTAAAATTTGGAAAAAATTCATCACATTTATGCTTGGATTTGGTAATGGGTAAGGGTTTCCTACTAGCTTTTTTAACTTTTTGAATAGGTTGCTAAAACCTGTTGCCATTTAATGCTAAATCCCTCTTGGGATGCTTGCATATGAATGGAAGATGTTAAATTGGCCAAAGAAAGTAATTGCAGTCAGTACAAAAAGATTTAACATCTTCCCATATGAATCAACATTAGAAATTTGAAAAGAGGAAAAAACAAAAAACAAAAAAAAGCCAATTGAGTGATACATAAGTTATAACACATATAGTATATTGTACCTATGTTGGACGCAATTTAAATTATTCACTAAAGGTCTAACCAGAAAAAGGTGAAAATTTCATTGATATTTGTCAAAATTATTGAGAATCAAACTCCCAGCTTGTGAAAAAATATTTGTTATCCCAACCATTGCATTGCTATTACAAATACACCCCAAAAAAAAAAAAAAAACAGGGGTTGGTTGAACTTTGTATACTTGTTCCTCAACTGTTGAAATTCTGACATTTTTTAATTTGAAATTTGTTTAATCTCATTTTCTAAAATAAACCAATATTCAGCAAAGAAAGAAGCGCATAACATAGTGGTAGTTGGTAGATACAATAATAGACAATTGGGGGTCCAGATGTATCTTGGGAGGAAGGGATGGTCCCATAAGTTGACTCGTTTGTAGTACAATTTTCTTTTTTTAGTGAGGTCACTCTTTGATCAGCACATTGAAAAACATGCGCTTCACACTCCCAAAAATAGATTTCTTGTCCACTTTCCCTTGGGCCTAGCTAAATAGGTTACAAGAGTAGCCTTTTTGTGCAAAGGGTATGGGGTAAAGTGTGATGCAATCATGAATAACTTGGGAAACACATGGGAACAATATCATTAAAACTATTGGGAAGTTTGTGGGAACACAATCTAGTATGTTTTCCAACCATATGGAACATTTGGAAAATCCAAAATAGGTACAAAAAATCCCCCCCTAACCCCCAACCCCACCAAAACTCAAAAAGAATAAAATTGGGCCTTCTCTGTGTACACGGTGTCTAACCTCAATTGAATTGGCTGCATGCACCAAGGAACTCTATTCCCATCAATTTTGGTCTCCATTTTTGGCCTAGGCTAAAGGCCAAGGCATGAATGGTGGGAAACTACACACTATGAAAAGAACTCTTAGGACTAAAAACAACAATTTCCTAATGAGTTGGAGCACAACAAGTAAACTACTCATGTTTGAGTTTGGCAAATTTCATATACCCAATTTTAGTTCCATGTATTTAACATATGTAGTTAGTATATCCTTCATGCCAAGCAATGGGTGGGTTTAAAAATACCAGGTAGCCAATTGGCAAGTTTAAAATTGGGAAATAGATACTTGCCATTTATATTGAACATAAAATAGAAATTTCAAAGGGATTCCAGGGCTCATGGCTCACTGGTATATCCCCACCTTCTTGTATGTTGCACATACTAAAGGTCTTGGGTTCAAACCCCAGTGAGTGTGCCAGGTTAAGAGATGGCTGCCAATGAATATGCCAATAGGTTCGTCAGGTCCGGGCAGCTGTTGTGCTCCAATAAAATCAGAAGAAAAAGAGTCCTCAAAAGGAGTGATTTTTCTCAAAGAGTTTTTAAAAGCTTACACTATTTCAAGCTGAAATTCTAAGATGTGAATTTAGAGTAGCAGATTTTTTAAGTGAAATTGGACAAATTTTGCATGAAACATCATCCCCAAAACCACAACCAACAAACTACCACCAAAATAATGCCACCAAAAGATGGTTCATGACTCCATCTCACCCTCCTCCCATCAGGCAAACAAATGGCATAGTGGCAACCCCCACACCATATCTAAGGTTTCCAGAATTTGCCTTTCATCCTCAGGGTGCTTCTGAATTTGCTTTAGAACATGTATGCTGTCGTTCAAGGCTCCCATGATCTACTATGCCTTCCCACATAAATTTCTTTAAGCTTTAAGCATATGAAAGGAAAAAAATTTAATGTCCTTATATATTTTTGACTACCTACTTGAACCTTGAAATTCAAGAAATGTGATGACTTTTTTGGAAATTTTAGAATTTTTTTCCAAAAATTGGAAATTCTTTTTTTTTAATTGTCAAATTTGTGACAAATAATTTCCAATTCATTTCAAACATGCAAAATTTTGCACAAAAAGAAAAATCTGATACTAAATGGATCATTTTTGGGTTAAAGTGTCGCCCCCACATTGACTCTTCCTAGTATTGTTTATTCCAAGTGGTATTGGATGGCCACCCATAATTTGTACATGCAATTTGGGTGGCCCTTCACACGACCACTTTTGGTGTCCCCCTCAAGTGTTGCATCCATCTTTATGTGTAATTGGACCTCCACTGTTGAGGTTGGCATTGCAACTTGGGACACTACTCAACTTCAAGCTAGTTCTAGGGACCCCCTTAGGCAAGCTAGCTTAGAGCGGTTATTTTATGAGACTTGGTACCTGTGTTGGCATGTTTGTGGACTGGGATGGTCATCTCCAGTAGAAGCACCTCCTGCCATTGTATTTTTCTAATGCTGATATGTGATGGGGTTGTCTCCACTTTCCCCCTCTTTTGGGTTTCGTCCATCTTTATGTGTAAGGTAAAGGCCCAAGGTTGCAAGTTGTTCCCAGATTAAGGGGCTTGAAATGTGGTAGTAGTGGAGTCTGGCATTCGCATTTGGGAATGGCCCCCCATCTGTGGACTTTATCCATAGTAAAAGCACAACACAAAATCTACTGTGAATCATAAAAAGTATTTCAGAGAAAATTCCTAAGTGTATTTGGAGGGTACCTTATGTCCATAAATATCACCTTTAAAAAAGAGGAAGATATTATGTCTTATCCTTAAAATTGGGAGATTATGCCTACTTATTATAGATGTAACATCCATCTTACTATTAATGAGTAGGTGTAAGAACCTGGCCTCTTTTAGCTCTCATTATATACATGTGTTTGGGTTCATGATAATCTTCACCTCATCCATTATGATGAGCCAAACTTAGCTCTCCTAGACCCCTTATTTTGAGAATGTCCCCACCACTGAGCTTCACATACTAGACACCATACACACAAATCGATTAAGGAGGAGGGTTCTTGCCTATGTTGTTTAGTTCTTGATTTCAAAAGGGAACCTTCAGTTCTAATGATTTTTGCAAGGATTTAGAGTCTTATCAATTTAAGAAAAGGCTTGATTTCATCTCCATTACACATAACTAAACCAAAGCAAAAAAATGTACAAATCGTCTATTCAAATAGTGCACACACTCCAAAATAAGGATTACATAATATTAAATGTGCACAACTAAACCTAATCAAAGAACCAACATATTTTTGAAATTGAATTAGAACTCGAACCATCATGTTAACCCCCCATTTTAAAAAGGTTTAAATTCTATAGATACATAAATTTAACTTTATTATAAATAAAAAAACTTGACCTCACTTTTAAGACAAGTTATTGCATAAGTACTTGGTCACGAGGGCATTTTTGACTCCTTTTAATTAAATCGCACCCATCATGACAGTGTGGACCATACTAAACTTGCTATACGTTTTTCGGAAGCTCAAAACGGAGCACCAAATGGTCCATTGCCACAGCATTTGGACTTTGATGGAACTGTGGGCCTTTGATCCATTTAGTAAACACCAAATTGGAATTGGGTTTGATTTTCAAAACCAGTTTGGAACTGGAACTTTTTAAGAACTATTCTAATTTATTTTTTAGAACCAAAACCAGATGTTCTTCACAAAAGTCAAGAACCACAGAACACCAGTTCATAGCTGAAACTAGTATACAAAATGTGATTTGGGAGTAAGCATCATGTCATGCAAAGTGCTTCCCAGTTTTTTAAGGAAGAAATAGAGGATTGAGCCGCCTCTTTGCTCATATCTGGAATCTCCATAAATCACAATGACTCTCTTTGGGGTAGGGATATAACTCAGCATCAGACATCGCTCAATTTTATTCAGTTTGACATAATTGGAAGTAGGAGGCTATGGAGAAGTCCTGAGTATATATTAAGATATTTGGGAGTGAGCCAGAATCCCATTATACTTTCACTTCAATTACAGAATAGATGGTAGCCTTGCAGCTATGGTAAACTTATATCTTTTGAGCATACAAATGGCCTCGCAAGATGTGGAGTTGGCTTGATTCCTCTTTTGAAAGCTCAATTGTCTTTGGATTTTTCTGCAGGTTTTCACTGTAAGGATCATCCATACCTGGTGAGGATGATCTTCTTGGGATTCTTGAAGAGTAAATGTGCATTGAGTAATTTGGCAGTTATCAATAAAAGATTACAAAAGCAAAATTGAAAAAATCTGTTAAATGCTTTGTCAAAAAGTCACTATGACGTGAGTGTTATTATGATTAATTATGATCAAAAAGTGGCTGTTCCATTTGAGGATTGTACCAACAGATTCAACCTCATCTTCAGTTTGTGATCAAACTTTGTTATGAAACTTTGATATTAATTATTAGGATTTTCAGCTGCTCCATTCCCATGTTGTTGTCATGGAGGTTTTTGGAGAGAGAAGTCAACAAACTCATAATTGAAGAAAGAAAAAGCACCAACCGAGAAGGGAAAGAAAGGGAGGAACACAAAGAGAGGACCAACCCAAAGCCGAGACACCGCCCCTTTCTAGTTTACTATAAGCCAGAGGTGTACATATCTCTGGCAGAGCATTTGTTGGTTGTCCATAAGCATGATGTGCGTGCATACACAATGCACACGTCAATTCCATTGTCTTCTAGGCACTCCATGTATGAGTCCAAAAATTGTAAAGATCAGGCTGGTCTCTTATGGTGCATTCACACTTGGTGTTAAGTCAGTGTTAAATGAAAATCTAGGTGGCATCCTAGGTGGCACCCAATTTTGAATGGCCGATGGCTTAATGTTAAGTGAATGTTAGCTTAATATAAAATCTTCATGGTGTAAATAAGTTAAGTCCTAAATGACTAGCATGGTGTTAGGGGACTCAAAACTTGCTTCCCTAACACCAAGTGTGAATACACCTTATAGGGTTAGATCAAGATGTTCCTGGGAATTTTAGTTGTGTTGTTTGAGGGCACATTACAGGCTGAAATTTTTCCTCCATTATACACGGACATTTTAGGAAAACATAATGCCCGATAATGTGGGCTTTTCATTTTACATTAAGGATTCTGAGGGCTGATTCTGCACTCTTTTTAGGGTTCTTAGATTGCAGAAGATGGCCTTTTTGAGAAAATTTGCCATTTTAATGAAGAAAGTGCTGGTTTTGAGGAAACCAGAGCACTATTTTTTAGCAGAATCTGCACTCAGAAATCCTTTTATGCCAGGGAAGGCATGCCCTAGGGCACATTCTGCACTTAGTTCACCTTCAGGTCTTGGCCTATCGGCATTGCCCTAAAAGTAGGGCCTGCCCTAAAAGCTCTGTAGGACGCGTAATGCACCTTAGCTAGGAGAGCACCTTCTCTACTAAAAAATGCCTGCTGCTTTCATTTATCTTTTACTTTCCCATAACACTCAGCAGGTATCTGCTGGGTACCATGGGAAAAAAATTAAAATTGCCATGAGTCTTTATGCACAACAAAGCCCATGGCCTTGGGCTTTACCCTACACCAAACAACATATATGAGTACTTCTAGCCTTCGATTATACCTGTGGGTTTGTAATTGAGAGGGAAAAGACCCCCAAAAAAGGTCCCAAGAACAGCCACATTCCTTACCCTACACAAAATTTGGCACCAAATTCTATAGAGCGAAATATGGCTCCATTCTAGATCTGACCCTGTAAGAGACCCTAAAATAAAGGTGGCCGGTTACTTCTCTAACTGGGACTGTACCCTCTAACTGGGACCACGAATGGAAGAGTATATATAAATTTGGCGGTATCTACTTATATAAAATAATTGGTGTCCGCACATGCTTGATTCGGTAATTCGTGATTGGCTGGAGCCCTCCCCCCTCCGTGGGCCCTGCATCCTAGTATATATATATATATATAACCCTGTAACTGGGATGGTGCTCTTTAACTGGGGACTGTACCCCTCTAAGTGGGACTAGCCCGGAAGAGTATACATGAATTTGCTGGCATATATACCTTGTAACTGGGACGGTGCTCCTCTAACTGGGACCACGCCCAGAACAGGGGGTATAAATTTGCTTGAATTTATACCCCTGTAACTGGAACGGTGCTCCTCTAACTGGGACAGTGTTGGGAAATGCGAGTAGATCGAGAACACTCTCCTGAATTGTCTCTCGTTGCAGAATTGTTGTGTGAAATCCGTTCCGTTTGCCATCAAAAACCATGGCGTCGTTTGTGAACACAGAAGAAGGAATTTGAAAGCTGATTCTGAAAAAAAACACACACACACACACACACACACACACACACATCATTATGCTTCCTGCTCTGGGAACAATAATTATCAGCAAGCAAGCAAGCAACCACCATTACAGAAAACCAAACAAAAAAGAGAGAGAGAGATGGGGAAGGAGGAGGAGGAGGAGGAGGAAATGATGGAATTTGGAAATCGAAGAAGAACGTGGTACAAGATCATGGGACAATGATTGAATCTGTTGTCGCAGTGATAAGGCCTTGAAATCCCACACTCAGCTGCAACGTGGTGTTGTTGCTCAGGATTTGCAATATCAAAACAGGAATGAGTTCAAGAGAAATTTGTCATGAATGGGAAGAAGAGATTTGCATGATGACAATGCCAGAGCAAGTAACACGAGGATGACGGTCGCATAATGGCTCTGCGCTTTAAATGACATGCATAATGATGATAAATATTCAACATACTAAAATTGGAAACACATGGGTGTGGGTGTTAGCATGGTGAAGCCGAAGTGGATCCTTCAGTTATGTCGGAATCTTTTTTTCTTCTACAGTGGAATACTTCACATGACCCTAGAATGTAAGAATACCACTGTATGTACTTTTAGCCCGTTGTCTCTGGGAGCATCACGATGTCTCTAGTCTCTACCCTGAAAGACAAAGCCAACAACACGCTGTGATTGCCACAGATTTAGGGTTTAACTCTGCATGTGCAGAGTAAGTAGCTAGTTTACGAAAAGCAAAATGGTTCATGAAGGAAGCGCAGGTAGGAGATGAGCTTTTTGACGTGTAAAATTCGATGGCCCAAAACTCGCGATCGCAATTCTCTCTCACCGCTTCATCCGGTATCTGTCTATCTATCTATCTTCGTCCCGAGCTACAGCATTCGTTCGGCAAGACACGTGCCCCACAGCAGATGCCGGTGGGGAAGTGGGGTTGGGTGTTTTCCAATCCCGCTGCTTGTTGCATGCAGTGATTGTTTGGTTTGTGCCCGGTGGTGGTGGTCGAGCGATTGTTCTTAGCCCTAAGGGACGAATGCGATGACCCATATTCGCGACGGTAAGTAACACTTCCCATCTCCATTCAGGGTTTTCGAATTTGGGTGGCTTAATCTTCTTCAAGGAAACTCAAATCAGCTTGTGTTTTTTCCAATGGATTTGTGAGACTCAATCAGTTTGGGTTGCTTAATCTTCTCCAAGGAAACTGAAATCAGCTTGTTAGGATGGTACCCAGTTTGTGTTTTCTCTCCAATGGGTTTCTGAGACTCGGTCAGTTTGGGTTGCTTAATCTTTTTCAAGGAAACTGAAATCAGCTTTTTAGGATGGTACCCAGTTTGTGTGTTTTTTCCAATGGGTTTTTGTGATACTCAAATCGGACTGCCTACTGTGTTGTGGTGACGACTTGAAGTGATGATTGATGATGGTGCTGGTACAGTACAGTGTTGTGAGCAAACAGGAAAATTCTTCTTACTGAACATTGGTGAACCACGCAGAAGCTAGCAGAGATTAGATCAGGTTGTGGTGTTAGTGAGCCTTTTCATCTAGGGTTGGTGATACTGTTCTGATTGGTTGAAGACTTCTGCTAGATGGGTTTGCCAGTTTCTATGTTTTGGGTTCATATATCTGCTTCTGATATGTGATTTTTTTTCATCGATTGCCTCAGAATTTCTTCCCTTTTAGGCATTGTTTCTTGGTGCATTTGTTTGACAGGAGTTTCAGATTTCCTTCCCTGCTTTTGGAATCAAATCAACGACATGTGGCAAAGGAGGGTCATAGCAGTATTGTAAGGTCTTCTCCATACCCACCACAGCTTCATCAAGCTACACAGCTTCAGTTTACAGGTTGGGAAGCAGTGGATAGTTTTCTCCAAGGAATGAGGATCTAAAATTTGCAGGAGTAGACAAGAACACAGTTTCCCCTACTATTGGAGGAATGAAAGGCTCACATTACTTATGCACAAGTCAAGGAAACAAAGTCCTTGGCGATGTTCACGAGCTTTGGACTGATGGTTTGCTTTGTGCATATGAGTTCATACCTGGAGCAAAGAAGAAGTACAAAGTTGGGGGTAAGTTTGGGGGAAGCAGTGGAGCCATTCAAGGCAAATTTGATGCTGAATTAAGTGTCCATGAACCACAAGTTGTCCAACAGATCGCAGCACTCACTAATAGTGCAGATCATGAACCCAACGGCCTGGAAGCTCAAAGTCAAGGAAATCTGCAGCATAAAGAATTGGAAGTGAGGAAGAGAAGCCCAGCACCTCCTAAGTCGAGTGATGTTCAAGAGGAGCCCAAACAAATGAATGAATCTATTTCAGATCATTCAACATTGTCAAATGGGAGGAATCTTCATCATCACAGGAAGAAGGAGATTGGAAACCATTGGCTTCCAATTGGTTGGGATAGACTGGCTGAGCTTGTTGCAACTGTTGAGGTATCTCTTCTCATCTATTTGCTGTGAACACATTACACAGTCTGGGTTTAGGGTTGAGGGTAGGAATGACTGTTCTGCAAAAAGGAGTATGTGGAAGTTGAGAGAAATCAATCTCATAGCCACATTTCAATCCAGCACTGCACAAACCTCATCAACCACCCAGAACATTGTTCTTCTCCTTGAGTGCATGATGAATGAATCTTTCATGAGCAGAGGAGAGGACATCTGGTGAAGTTGTTTTTTACTATTTTGCCACCCTTTTGATTGTATAGGTAGATGCAGAGTGGCTGACGGATGACCCACTATCTGAGGATGACGGCACACTTAGTGTCGCCGATTTAGCGACCCCATATTTGCAGTCAAGAGCAGGGCCAACCTGGTGGTGCCATGTGGATGCTCGCCACCCTAATATACTCTCATGGCTTGCAAATTCACAGTGGTTGCACCCTGCCATCAGTGCTGCACTTCGTGATGAAAGTCGTCTCATCAGTGATCGCATGAAACACCTCCTCTATGAGGTTGCCACAACTCTTTGATTGTTTCATTTGTTGAAGCATTGGAAATGTGGGATGTCTTTCGTCTAAGACATTGTTGTAGTAGAGGTTACATGGTCTTAAGGTTCTGAGAGCTCATAAATGTGGGATCATGGGTTTCAGGTTCCAGTACGAGTAGGAGGTGGATTGCTATTTGAGCTTCTTGGTCACTCTGTTGGGGACCCACACTACGAGGAAGAAGATGTGCCAGTTGTGTTGCGGGCATGGCAGGCAAACAATTTCTTGATTACCTCCATGCATGTGAAGGGATTTGTTAGCCACCTCAATGTCTTGGGTGTAATGGAAGTTCAAGTAAGTGTTTACCAACTTTCTTTGCTGGGCATCCATGATGCGTTTGGGTCCTTTCTTGTATGTATCTAATGTACAAGTACATGCTCAGAAGAAAAAAATGTGTTCAGGACCTGGTTGGTGCAGGGGCATCAGAAGCTCCAGAATCTGCACATGCAGTTATAGCCCAGTTGGCTAACCGTCTAGCTCGCTGGGATGACCGGTGAGATCATCTCTTCCTCTATTGTATCTATTTGATTGCTCTTTGTGTGTCTATGTTGCATTCATTTTTCTTGTGCTCCACTTTTTTTCCAGAATTTGTTTCCAATGTTTGGATAGGCTTGGCCACTTGTTTCAGTATTGTAAGACAGGTTGTTTCTTTTTTTCTTTTATTTGGTTTGGCAGACTCTTCCGGAAACATTACTTTGGTGCAGCTGATGAAGTGGAACTCAAATTTGTGAATCGGTGCATTTACTTCACCTCAGTCCTTGACCTTTTCTGGTTTTAGATCATAATTAGGGACAGTTTAGAACTGCAGTTGAAAATCATGATGGACAACACTGTACTGTACCTATGTTGTTGCAGCAAAGGTAATGACGACCTACCACTGTTGGGCATCATTCTCAACCAAGAGATTCGTCGCCTCTCAAATCAGGTGACTATGACCTTGAATAATAGTACAGCTATTGCCTTAAGCTGATTTCCTTAGAATTCTACCCTAGAAAGGTGGAGACTTTGAAACTCACATGCACGAATGTTTGTGTTGGATGATACAGGTGATAAGAGTGAAATGGTCATTGCATGCAAGAGAGGAGATTTTGTATGAACTTATGACACATCTAAGGGGGAAGGATCCCCTGAGAATATTGGATCGAGTGCGCCAAAGCACTCGGGATATGCTTGTGGAGCAGGAAGCTGTTCGTGATCGTATCTTCACTGTTCAGGATGTCATGCAAAGTACTGTGCGGGCAGTGCTACAGGTGCTCGATCTTATCAACCTCTCTTACTGGACCCTCAATCAATCTATAGGCCATAAGGGAGCCCTGTTTTCCAATCACACTCATGGATGTTTTCAATGGTTAAACCCTAAACCCTAAAACCTATTACCCTAAACCCCAT
>Ga0116227_10002203_pt1 | contig 44538 bp, 33 predicted proteins | sample S1TSphgellanicum_FD_89693 | JGI IMG/M metagenome (GOLD analysis project Ga0116227, IMG submission 89693) | Host-associated microbial communities from peat moss isolated from Minnesota, USA - S1T2_Fb - Sphagnum magellanicum MG | ecosystem: Host-associated > Plants > Peat moss > Unclassified...
AATCGACCCGAAATACTTGGCTGCAGAAAACGTGCGACATACCGTTGGAAAGGTCTCGACGAGACCTACAACTTTGCTTTAGACGGCGAGTCGATCGGAGGTCTGCTCCGAAAGTTATGAAGCCTCAAAGTCGTGGGAGTCCCGAAAATGCGCGATTTCGGGACTCCCACGCGGGAGTCCCGGGAGTCCTGGGACAAAATGGCCATTTGGATGCCACCCCCGCGACGAGTCACAGAGTATACTATAAGGGAGAAGGTGGTGGCTTCCCTCAAGGTCCGGGCCGTGGTGAGTCTTGTGTGTTCGTGTTGCCCGTGGCTTGTCCCAACACCAAAGGGATCCAGAATGAGTTCTAACCATTTTGTGTGGTTTCATGCAGGCCCGTGTGAGTGAGTAAGCTTGTCAATTCTTCCTAGTCTTTCCCGAGACTTCTAGCACGCCCCTCTCACCCCCTCTAGTGCTGAAAGTCGGGATCGTGCTCCAAGTTTCAACTCCTTCCGCATTACCGCATACTTGGACCCTCAAGTGGGTCTACGAGGAACTTGGGAGCGCGACAAATATCTCATATAATTATTAATCCATTTATGGAACGTAAACATGATAATGTTACGTATATATTATGCATATTAAGTCAAACATTATTGAGTGATTGGCAAAGGCCTATGATCAAGTGGTCAAATTTTTGTCCTTGTGTTTTGAAGTTTATTAAACAGAAAGCTAATGCAAGTGGTAATTGAAATCTATTGATTGTGAAGTTCTTGGATGTGTTTGTTCAAATATTTGATGGTGATATTAGGAGCTTCTTGATATGGGTGTTATTGAAATGACATTTGTAGGGAGTCCATCAAGTGATGTTTTGTAAATTTACGTGTTTGTTTATGAATTAATTGAAATTGACTAAAACATTTGATGTAATTGATTTTTTTGTTGACAAGTATTGGTTTTGGATTTTTTTTTTGTTACAATCACTTTCCTTCCTTTTTAAATTATAAACAAAGGCACGAAATATTGAGTTTTAATGGACATTATTTGCTTTATAATGTTTTTGACGTCATTGCATATTGGGCTTTTTTTAATGTGTTAATTGCAACAATAACATAACATTTTTGTTTCAACATTATTGAATGGATATCCATCATGTAATGGTTTGTGGCATTTCATAACTTGTTTCAAGGTACTATGAAGGTTACTACCTTCCTAGGATCATCAATTAAGTTGACATTTAAATTAGATGGAAAACATGTTTTTAATATTTCAAAATTTAATTTTAGAATATTTTTGGTTCTTAGGTTTTCTAGAAGTTTAGCATATTGTGTGTTTTTGCTTTGTTTCATTTGTTCCATGAATATGACATTGTTTGGTTGAATGTAATTCTCCCAAAGATTTCCTATGACCTTTTTTTGAGTTGATTTTATAAATGAAAAAATCAATTGGACTTGTGTTGAATATAGTGGTGTGTCATTTTATTAGTGGAAATTGTAAAAAAATTCCCATGAACATTATATTGATTCCTCCAAATGGCAAAATGTTACATTTTTATCTATGTATTTTTATATGCATCATGGTAAGTAATATACAACCTATCATTGATATTTCGTCAATTATGACGAATTAGATTTTTGGCCATATCTCCATTATTGAAGTAGGTTGTTTACATTGGTGCGTTTGTCAATTGATAATCCTAATAAAGCATGGATTGTTGTCTTGTTTATTAATAAGGTTGCATTTGTAATGTATGTCATAACTTTTTGTTTTTATTTGTTTTGTATACTTAGAAAATAGTTTTGGATTACTTTAATCATTTGAGTTTTTCCAATACTCATATCTCCTCTTACATATTGCAATAGTTACTTATTTAATGTGCTTTCAATGAAGTTTTCAAATAAAGTAGTTTGTAGATTTTTTAATTTATATTTTTTCCTTTATCATTTTCTAATTTAACAATGTTGGATTAGCATTTTTTTCATTGATGAAGCTTGTATTTTTATATCATATTTGATATCATATGAGTCAATGCCATTAAACAAAAATGAAGTATTTTAGGATGTGAATTTTGATTCATATTTGTTATATCCTTATCTTCTATGAGTATGGATGCAAATATTTTGGTGTTGTTGTATCAATATTTGGTATTCAAGTGCCTATTTTAGTTTTTGATTCCATTGTTTGATAAGTTTTTTATGTTCAATGATGATGATTTTCATTGATTAAAGGTTGGAAGGACCCATACATGTGCATAACGTTTTTTATGCATTTCCATGATTTGTTTTATCACACATGTTAAATTATATATGTGTTGACTACATGTGTTCATTAGTTTATAAATGTCATTTTTGAATAATTCTAGAAAGGTTTTATTTTTAGTATCATGGGGCCTTGTGGTGCAAGGATGCATGTGATCAAGATCTTTCCACCATTGTTGAGCTTTATATTATCAATTTTTGTGTAATTATATAATATTAATATATGATCATATTTTTCCAAAAACAATCATCGTCATGTAACAATTGTATTAGTGTGTTGGGATCCAAAGAATTGTTAAGCCACAACAATGCATGTAAACTGCCATTTTTTTGTAATTTCATAACGGCCATAATGGGCTTTTATGTGAGCAAACATTCAAATGTTATTATTTGAATTTTTTTTGTGTCTTTCAATTGTATCATGTATTTGAAAATGGCATTGACAATGGCATATACAAATCTAGCTCAAGAACTTTTGGATTTATCATTACATCCTTGCACTATTCATTTTTGGTCATCATGTTTGTGTCATAGAATAAGTCAAGATTTATGTATTGACCACTTAAAACTACTAATAATGGATGATGAATGAATGCAAGATTTAGAGCACAAAAAATAAACCTAATGTTCCCATGAAGTTTATCAAACTAAAAAATTGGTCTTTTTGTGTTGCACGGCTACTTCCAAATGCCATGACATATTTACTATAAACTATTAAATGTCATAATAAACTACAAATTCTTCTTTTTGGAATTTATGTTTTATGGATTATTAATGATGTTGCCAAAGTCTACTATTTATATTTTAAATTGATAAGTTGTTTTTCATTTGTGTTTGATGATTGTTAATTTAGCCCCAATACATTTTTGTTTTTGTAGTATTATGTTAAATATAAAGAATGGAGATAAATTATGTTTTGAAAATGGATAATGATTTTCTTCCAAATTCCTCAAATGTTTCACATGAATTTGTAATGATACTTTCATGGGTCTATTGTTCATTTCAAAGGCATCAATTCTAGAAGGAAATAAGGTAGGAAACATGCATGTTATGAGATTTGGGTTGTATTCAATGACCATTATGTTATGATGATTGTAAGAGAAATATTTGTTATGCTGTAAGTTTCGGAATGCGTTGCTCATTTTTTTCTTGTTGATTTTGGTCTATTCCATTGAAATCTATTAAACCTGGCGTTTTTATGACATGTTCAAATCATTGACATTAATGGGTGAACAACAAGTGATGAACAATGAGTGGATGCCTAGTGAGGAAGCTCAAGGGATCAAGAAAAAATCCTTGGAACATATTTCATGCCACATCAACAAATATTATTGGAATTTTTTCATGCCACATGGATTTAATGTGTCTTCCATGCCATGTGGATTGTGATATGGCAAAATATTTCATGATGAGGCCTGAAATACTTTTCCATGTGGAAAAAGGTCTAACAAGAAGAGACCAACTACTATTTTAATCATTGTATTTATTTGTTCAAATGGTGTTTTTGGTTTGTAACATTAAAGTAGGAGGTATTGAAGAATGGAAATGCTAGATGGACTTAGAGATTTAAGACAAATGGAATTGATCACAAATGTAGCAAAAAGGTTCACAATATCACCAAATCTTGTTGTAGAACCTGAATGCGCCACCTTTGAAACATTCACCACAATTGAAACAATTTAGCTTTGCTAAAAATGATGGAATAACATAGTTTAGAATTGAATTTCTTGACCAAATAATACTCAATTAGTTCTTTTAATATAGTCCTTTGAACTTCTTTACTTATTTCAGTAATGTGAATTGTATTTTATACAAATATTCAAATGAGATAGGCACAAGAAAATTGTTGTAAATGTCACCTTATTATCATATCATTTGTTTTCACATGCTTTAACTTGCACCCACAAAAGTTAAACCTTGTCCCAATTCTAGGTGGGGTAATGAATGAATTGTTCAATCTATCCACAATACATTATGTTCTCTAGGATATGATATGTGCTTACATTGCACCCATGCTTTGCATTCACCCAAATAAGTTGTTAATCTTATGACAAAGTATATGCAAGAGGAACTTGAGGTAGTTTCCAACTATCACATCATAATGTTTGTGGCTAGAAAGTATGTTGTAGATTCATCCATAACCCATGGCTAGACATTTACATGCGACAAAATAGTCATAGGGATGAATAATTTATTGGTCTTTTAGTTGTTGGTATGTTGTGTAAATTTGGACACTAAAGGTCGTCTCACCTTTTTGCCACAAGTTATAAGCCAACTACTTGCATCTGCAAGCTTGATGAGATTATGTGTGTAAATAATAGGCATTTGGTAATTGTTTGTAGTAGAAGGCTAACCTCTAGATTTAGACTTTGAAGGTTGTTCCTATGTTTAGAGTTGAAAAAGAACCCAACATTTTCCAAACACGATACCTCTTTCTAAATCAAGTTGACACCTTACTGGATCGGCCATGCAATTGAAACTTGTAGCTTAGCAATAGTGAACTTTCATGCAAACCCACCTAGACAACAACTTAAGTCATCAAAACAAAACTAGTGCTTATGATGATTTAGAACTCCACTTTGAAATGAAACCTAAAAACCAAAACAACATGGAGTTGGAATCCCACTCGTCATTTTGTGTATTGATCTTTGTTGCACATTTGACATTTATATTTGTTTACATTATAAAATATTTGATTGTAGAACTAGGTGGGCACTAATCAATATGCCATAGGCCATTCCCACATGCAATCTTTATCACCTTTACCCCATTTCGAAAACTATTAGAAACATATTATGTGAACTACATGGCCATTGATGGATGTGCAGATCATTGACACTATTGGGTTGACTTGGGGGAATGGCTACACATGGACAAAGAAATTGACACATTCAGCTTATGCAAATCATCATCTACTTTTGAAGAACAATTAACACTACATTTGGCTAAGCCAAACACCTCAAGGTGAAAAATCCTTGTTATGAATGATGACCCAGAAGGGTGAAAACACATTAAGCTCCCCCAAAATTGTATCACACATATAATCTTTTTGCAATTAAATTTTTGGTAATATATGGACATCACATCTTGGATTATTTTTTCTTTTAAGTATATTTGATTAGATTTAGACTTCATCTAATCAATTATTTTGAAAAATTCAACAAACATTGAAGAATTTGAACGTATGTAGTATATTCATGACAAAATAATACATGTCACAAAAGTTTCAAAATTTGAATAAATACTTCAAAACTAGGGTTGTGAATGGAATTCTTGGGTGAATTTTTTTATGGTGTATGATATTGATATAAATCAATTAAATCTAGGAAAAAAATTTTAATTAAAGTTTTTGGATGAAATTCCATTCAAAAAATGTGTTTTTTTGCATTTGTTTAGTAGTGATTGCATAATATTTTGTTTTTAGGAACAACATCACTACCATATCAAAGAGGAGGAGATTTTATAGATAGGCATTGCATTATTTTTTTCTTTTGTTTGGTAATGTTTCATGAATCATAAACATGAAGCCTTATGGCCATCGAAAAACTATAAATTATATATTCTATGTACATTGATTTTATCCAATCCTCTTCATTTTATTGTTGGATCAAAATTAATTTTGACTCAAAATGAACTCTGAGTTCAAAAATGTTATTGTGCAAATTCTAAAGTTTTTAATTTGTGTTTAGGATAACCAAAGGATGGCATCAAGATTTTAATTTATTGCGCACTTTAATACTTGTTATACATGACCTTTTTTGAATGAAAGTGGCTCACCTTTAGTGTGCTTTCACCCAAATGCATAATTTGCAATAACTATCACAAGCTTGGTAGGATCCTTCAACACATGGGCCTTCCTTAATAGTAATTCTTCTTGACTAAAAGACCATGACTAAATGGATCATTGCATAAGTAATCTTGATATAATGTGAACTATTTAAAAGCCCAAACATAGTTGTTGCATGTCGATGTGTATAAGGAGGTGTCATGTTTTCTTTATTGTTACAACTAAATGTTATGCATAATTTTAACAAGATTGCAAGTTAACTTGTCTACCCACTTGACATCATTGTAAATGAAAGCAAAACAAAATTAACTTAGAAGTGGATTGATTAAAAAAATGAAAAAAAACTAGTGTACATAATCTACAGAAGAAAATTTTACATGAACCATGAAACCCCCTCACTATTTAACACAAAAATGCTAGAAGCTAAGTTAGTTGCCAAGCTTATGAATTCCAATTTCACACACAAAGCTAGATGAAAACCACCAATAATAAGTCATTGCATATCAAATGTTCTTTTCTTCTAAAGACTTGGCATTTTAATTAGTATTCGTAACAAAGGGCCTTGTTTTGATATTGTAATTTATGTTTAATTAGTTGTTTGGCATGTTTTTTGAGTGATTAAGTCCAATAGAACAAACATGTACACTTTTTGTCAATTGTCCTAACATTAACATCCCCATAACTGTAAATGATTCTAATAACATTCTAATTTGCTTACGCATTGTTTACCATGAATCCTTTGAAATTTGGTTGGGGAAACCCTTGTTTGACCATTGTGTTGTTTAACTTTGTCCACATGATCTATTGTGTTTTGGTGTCTTCACATTGCATGTCACAAATTGCAATTGTCATGATTTGGCAATATGTTAGATCATATATTACATGGCAAACTATTTTTGTTTAACTGACAACGTGCTTGACATGGTCAAACATAATCCAAATATTCTCCAAATCTCCCCCATGTTGATTTGTGCAACTAGGCACGTTCCATTCCCAACCCCATCAATTGATATCTTAAAGATGAAAATTACCTTCTAACTAAAAATTAGCCATGGAAAACAACATTTAAAAATATAACTATAAAGATTCATGGACTTCAATTCAAGGATGTTATCAATGTAGCCTCCCCCTACATGATGTTTGAAGTAAGCAAAAAAATTATGAAAATTTGGAAAATTCAATTCAACAAACTTGTATTGGATGTATTCAAGAATTGTTCACCCTTTAAAAGTTTGATGTTGTCGTTGTTGTTGTCATTGAACAAATGTTTTTCCAAGAAATATTTGTTCATGTTTTTAAGGAAATTCCTACTATTTTTGCATTCAGTTTTTGGTTAACCTCATCTTTGATCAACATTTTAGTCTCTTCCATAACCTCTTTACACTTACCATATGTAATAAGGTGGAGATGCACACCAAGGTGAATCATTGCTCTTGAAATGGATTGGAGTCTATGGAAAGCATAATAAATTTGACATTATAGAGTGGGAGGGAATTGTAGAATTTTCATTCGAGCAAAGAAGTAGGAGGGCCTAACACGATTTGCCCTTTGATTAGAATGTGCACCAATTCTGGGCAGTTTAGATAGTCTTGTCACAAGCACCCAAACAAGAAGCAATTGTGGTCATTATGCACACAACACAAGTGACCCAAGCAGTAAACTTCATGAAATTCAAGCCAAAACTATTATTGAGATTGGTTGTGATCACCTTCGACTAAGCATAATCATTTTATTTTCTATCCATACCTTACATTTGTGATGAATAATGATGTTTTGGGATAGGGGAGGCATCTTAAACAAAATATCTATGTTGAATGTCATTAGCAAGAAAGAGACACTACAAATAATAATCCCATTGTAGTCCAATTTTTACAACTTGTTAGAAGTATGTCAAGTTAACGACATTGTGCAAAGGTAATTAACTATCGATTGAACACTTATGATTGACATGGAGGAGTGCAATGTGGGTCGAGACAATGTTGGCTACAAAGGAGTTGATAGACCATGGCCTTGAATGATGTTGTACTCTACAATTGGGGTAGTGCAACTCTTCTCTTGAAGATGTATCGAACAAATTGATGAACATGAATGATGGAAGAACCTTTAAAATTTGCAAATCAATATCAATATATTTAGTTTCTTATTTTGTATTTTTGTTCAAGATTATTGCTTTGACCACAAATGCACCAATTCCTAACATCAAAATGGTTTCCTACAATTGAGTAGGCATGTTCTCATCAATGACCTTGTATTGTCTAGAGCTCACCACCCATTGCTTTCCTTATGTTGTAGTAATTGGAATCCAGTACACTGAGATTGAAACCTTGTTGTTCGCATCATATGTTACATCTTTGTAGATATGTAGAAAACTTGGTTGGAACCCAAACATAACACACAAGCATTGTTCAAAGTTGATGTTGTCCCAAACTCATCTACCAAGGTTAATTCGAGTCATTTTTCAACAAAAAAAGTGGCCATCTTTTCAACCTTCTTGTTAGAGTCCAAATGAGTTATAGGGAAGACTTAAGAAATTTTACATAGTTGGAAACATAAAACATTATGGAGTAGAATGCAAGCTATTATGAAGCCTATGGTTGACAAACAATGAATTTGGGGAAAACCAATGAGTAGGAAAATCAAAGTTGGAACTAAATGTATACTTGTAATACAACCTTTAAAAGAATTGTTGAGTATTAATCGAAAGACAATTTATTCATGACCTAAAAAAGAAAAAAAAAGTGAAGCTATTGATTTATTTCAAATTTAGGTTTCAAGAAAATCTTGTAGAAGAATATGCCATGGGAAAATAAATTTGGTTGTTGCACCAATTGGTAAATAATTATTATCTAGAAAACGTTGAAATAAGGACCACAATATAGATGATCAATGCCTGAGTGTAGGTAATTAATGCATTAAAAACAATTATAATGTTATTGGGTTTGAAGAGTTGTTTATGGGTTCATAATGTTCATTGTGTTGGGTATGGATAATCCTTTTGGGCTAAAGTACATTAATGGGGAAAACCTCCAAAGTGCTAGCAAATCTATAAAGAAAATTAGGTGGATAAAACCTGACAATAAGTAATTTTTGGAGTTCATTTCATGAGAGTGGGTTCACACAATTATTAAGCCCCAATTCATGGTGGAAGTAACTTAACAACTAAGGTTCTAGTCCTTGTAAACTTAAATGAAACAAGCAAGAAAATGAATTTAATTAAAGATACAATCCATTGGGAGAAATATACCATCCATTGATATATTTTTGAAAGTATATGTAGTGCATAGATATAAATGTGAACTAAATTAAAAATATGAACTATAGTAGCTAGTAGAAGTGTATGTTTTGGTTATGGTAAACTAGCATGGCTTAGATGAATGATCATGTATCATGGGAATGTGTGTTTGATATCTCAAATGGCAATGCATTGTGGAATGTACCATAGGATTATCAAATGGGTATCAATTATGTATAAACCATTGTCACAATGTAAGAAAGAAAAATTGAACACCAAACAAATTTAACATGGCTAGATACCATGTTGAATTATGGGAATGTTTCAAAGATATTTCTCATGGCTACACATGTGTTGAACAAGTTTCATGGAAAAGTTGCGTATGACGACTCTATACTAGGCTTATGTGCCATAGCCCATATATGTGGTTTGGGATTGGAACATGTTCATGCAAGAAGATCAAGGATTATTAACTCAGTGAAGAATAAAGGCAATTGGGAGTGAATGATCATGTGAAGGTTGGTAATGAATCTATGTAAAACATGAAAAATGGTAATTTAGCATGGCCAAGTTCCAACATGATGAATGTGTATGCTAAGAATGTTAGCTACATACCATTGTGATAATGTGTAGAATGGCAGTGAACCATAATGGAAATTTCCATGATGGTTAGCAAACAAGGTAAAATTGGAGTCAACAACAATGGCCATTTATCATGGCCTATGATAAATACATCATGGCATTGGAAAACATGTTTGAAATACATGCATATATTGGCTATGAAAGAGGATATGTTTCATAAGAAGTTGATATGTACATAATGGATATGTAAATACCAATGGTAGAGAGTTATGATAGATGTGGAGGTGAAGATACACTATTTTGACAATTTTTGGGCATGGACATGGAGTGAACAATGGTAGCCATTTGTCATGGCCTCTAAGTGATACATCATGTGGTATTGAAAATGTGAAGTGATTTTTGTTATGTTAATAATGGAATTTTTGAAAAATATGCATATTGGTTATAAAAGAGGATATGTTTAATAAGAAGTGGATATGTATATAGTAGAAATGTAAATACCAATGGTAAATAAATATGATGGATGTGGAGGTAAAGATATACAAGTTTGAAAAAAAATTAGCATGGACATTTAATAAATGAAAAATATTAGAGGTAATATACAAGAAAAACAAAAGGATTACTTGTTGATGTTGCTAGAGGTTGAAAAATATTGTAGATATCTGAAGAGGAAATTTGCAATGATTGGATTTTTAAAAATATGGGTGAAAATATTTATTCAAGATATTTACTCATGGTATTTACTAAGGATATTTATTTGGGATCATAGTAACAATATTTACCATGTGGAAAAACTATTCATGAACAAAAAAATAAAAATAGTTAAACATAATGTAAATTTCAAAATAAACATTCAAACTTACAAAATATACATTACAAATAATTATAGTATAATTTTCATTCAAAAATATAAAATATATAAAATAAATTTTGCAAGTTTAATGTTTATTGTGGATATTTAATGTAGGAACTTACTTACAATTGATATTTATAACATAGCAATTGTATCCATGAATGGAAAATATTAAAAGTGAATAAAATATTGTTGTTTTCAAACTAATCAAATAATACAAACTATTCAAAAGTAGGATTTAGTTTACTAACAATCATTTCATCTACAACAAATGCTAGTACAACAAGATGAGAGGGAGAAGCCAAAGGCCCTAAAATGCAAGTGAGCACTATACATGTGGACCAATCCCAAATAGAAGAAAAGGTTGAAGGTGATGGTGAGCTTTCAAAAGTGGACCTTGCGGTTATAGATGGTTAGCAAGACAAAGGAAGTAAGTAGTGATGATGCTATGTAGTTCAAAATTTGTTGGTAGTTAGTGGTTTTCACATTCTTTGATAATTGGTGAAATAACTCAACTTGGGTTCAAGGGTTTGCAGATTTGAACTAAGAGAACTTTATTAAAAGCATTAGGGTTTGAAAACATTTAAACAAAAATTCATGATCATTTATAGGTTGAGGGTTATCCAATGCAAGAAGACTCACGCCTTCAAGTAAGTTTTTTATCCCAACTCTTTTTTTGTTTCAATTGAATTGTAGAATCTAATTGTGTGTTCAAATTACAACATAAAAAGAAAGGAAAAAAAACTTGGTACTTTCAAAATGGGGTGCCTTGTCAAACAACTTCACATAAACATGTGAAGCCCAAGGAGAGTCCATTCCTCAAATTGGCCTAGGAAATTTCAAGATTGTATATTATAGAGAGTAATAGACCAAAATATTACTCCCATTTTGCAATGCTTTTAAAAGACTTGAAACCCTAGTTGTCTTTTTTGTGTGAAAAGGTTATTTCTACTCTTTGAAATTCTAGGGTTTGGGAATAATACATAAGGTTCCATTATTCATTGCGGAGGAGGAGGCCTCCCCACACAAACAAGAGCCCAACAAAAAGGTATGTTTTCCAACCATCTCCATTTCATTTTCGCTCTTGAATCTTCATTCTAATTTATCTCAGGTAGGCCAAGAAATTCAAGAAAAGATCTTCTTTGCATATGTCTTGGCTTTCTAGAGGTGATCAAATTCTTGAAAGGCAACCAAAATTCTTAAAGGATGGCCTACATTGATACTTGAAAATTTTCATCTTTGATGAGGCAATTGAGTTGCTAGCCTTTAAGGTTGTTTGAACATTCTAAGAAGAAGGCGGGAGATAAAATATTCTCCCTACTTTTTCAAGTCACTTCTTCCTTTCAAGTAGGATCTTTCTAGACCCCTTGAGAGGGTCTTCATATTTACAAACACTACCATGATCTTGGGATGGATTTTGCCACCTGAGATTCGTGTTCCTTGCACTTTACACCAAGGCACAAGCTTCAAGCCCCTCTCAGGTGTTAAGAACTTGCTACCACCATCATGGAAGGACTTGAGAGCACTAGTGCATCTTGGGTCTTTGTTAAGCTCCTAAAAAGACTTGAAACCCCAATGAAAGGGGGCCTCTTCTTAAAGCTACAAAATGGATGATCCTGGGAAAGATGTCCTTTCTTAGGCCATTGTGATGTAGCTCAAGAAATCATGAGGAGAAAAGGCCCCTTTCAAGTCTCTTTCCCTTTTTTTTGAGTTCAATAGAGCTCCAAACTCAAGAAGGGGGGGTTGGAAATTCATGAAACTCTCCATGTCTTAATTTGAATTGTGTTGTGTGATTTCCAAGATGTGATGATGCTAAAATCTGAAGATTTGATTAAGAAATATCACAAATCTTGTATTCAAATCATATTGAGATAATTTGAATCCCAACTTGATGTAAATTTGTAGGTTTTCAAAGACTTGCTAATTGCTTATATTCTTGAATGTTGTGGGAATGGAAGGATTTTGCATTCAAGCACCAAGTGGAAGGGAGAAACCAATCTTCGTGTAAAGAGGAGGTATGGTGGTTGAATTTTTAAAGTTAATTCCAATTCAACATTTGATGGTACAATCTTATATTGCTTTGTTGGATCTTGTAGGAAAAGGATGGAAATGACCAACAAGTTATGTCAACCCCCAAGATTTTGGCCTATTCACAAGAGGTGAGTAACATTCTCTAAATGAAAAAAAAATCAATAACCTTTAAAAATTCATTTTGGATTCACATGCGTTTGAATTTTCTATGATGCCTACATAAAATTAAATTCACATATTTAACTATGTCTAATTATTTAGGGCAAGGATACAAAGGGAAAAAAAAAAAGCATTGAGATTTTGGTAGAAATCAATTCATCACTGGCCCCAAAACACATGAAATATTCTATGCACTTTCTTTTGTTATGAATTCATGGAATTCCAATTATCATTTCTTCTTCAGTTAACTAACCTTTTGCTTTTCATGAATCTCATTTGCATGACCTTATCCAACACTATGTGTTTGAAATCTATTTACATAGATTTGTTGTTAAAAGTATGGTTTTCCCATAACCAAATTGTAAGATCTTTGATTGAATTCAAACAATTTTGTAAAATAATGTTTCCATGTTTTTGCTCTTTGAGGTTGTTAATCATAACCAACAACAAGATAAAATATATATTTTTAAGTTTAGATTAAGGTCCAAAATCAAGGGGTGAAGGTATTGAAAAGAAATCCATCCTTCTTTGGCACCAAATTTAGGCTATGAAAGCCCGAATGTGGAATTCCAAAGTCATTACCTCTCTTTATATTGTCAACAAATTATTGTTTTTTGATTCCAAATACCTTAAGTCGATGTCAATTATAGCCTTATTTCATTTTATTCAAAGTTTTAAACCTAAGAGCAATTAATCTTGTAGCTATTACAATTGTTGCTTTTGTTTTTGTTGTTAGTGAATGATGATATGATGGTGGTGGTAGACATGGTGATGCTTGTGCTCCATGACATTGTTCTATTTGTGCCATGGAGATTGAGGACCTTAGAAGTGCAGTAGATTGGAATGCAACACCTAAATTATGACAACAAATTGTAGAATGAATAATCCATTATTTTTTTGCTTACTACTAGGTTGTGGCAATCACACATAGTTGTTGTAGTTGTTACAATTGTTATTGTTGTTGTAACAATAGCAGAATTTGAACATACACCATCTTTGAACTTCTTGTTAATGCCGTGATTAAATTTCCTTAAAATGGAAAATGTTGTGTGTTTGTGGAATTGGTGATGGTATTTGTACAAGAGTTCATTGCTCTAGTTCAAAGTGTGGTTATGAAACTTATTGTCATCATTGATGTTCTAGTTAACTAAAAAAACATCAAGATAATATTTTGCACTCTTAAGTTATTTATGCAAAGCTAATTCCACAACTTCAAACTTTGTTTTCAACAATGTTGTTCAAATAGATGTTGATGTTTTTAAAGGAAAAAAAATCTTGTTTTGGTAAGATGTTGTTTAATAATGTTCTTAGCTTGAAGCAAATTCATTAGAGCATGAAGCTACAACTTTAGGTTAGTTATTAGTCCTCTTAAAAGTTCACAATTGTTGCCATGACTTGATCCATGCTAATTTTGCCATTGCTATGAGTTTGGATTTTGCCAACAATGCCTCTACTATTGTGGTACTTCAAAGTTTTCATGGGTTTTTTGTATCGGGCTAAAATTGTCCATGTCAAGAATGACCTTTGATCACTTGTCAAAACATAGAGGCTCAAATGGAAGATTGTCAACATTTGACATTAAACATTGGTTGGCATCCATAGATGGTTGGTGATGATGATGTGCGTATTGTTGCTTGTCAAAACAAACGAGAGCTTAGATGGAAAATTGTTAACATTTTATATGAAACACTAGTTGACATCCATAGTTGATTGGTGATGATGATATTGCATGTTGTTGCTTTCAATGGGTTACAACAAAGGTGAGTAAGAATTTGTAGATTGCAACATAGGAAAGTATATAGTACTTGGGTTGATGGTTTGATATGTTTTGTCCACGGGATGTAGAAAAATTATTACATGATTTTGAGGAAGACCCAAGATTGCAAGATGTGGGTGGAGATGATTATAGTTGGGTTCACATAATGGACGAATTTCAAGCTTGTATGGAAAGGAACCATAGTCAAATAATGGATGAGCTTCCTTGGTTTGAAATTGATTGGTAAAGGTACACCCTTGGACAAATATCTTGATTATAAAATCTAGAATTGCAAATTCCTTTAGTGGAACAAATGGCTTTTGTGTTTGTTGTAAACTATATTCTATATCAATAGATGTGAAAGAAAGGCTTAATAAAAATAATTATTCAACCCTCATGGGTGAAAGCACACTATAAGGGGGGGTCAAGATTGTTGTCGCATTATATTATTTTTCAAGGGTCCCATGTTTGAACTTTAACCATGTCATTATTATGAAGGATTTTCGCAATGCTTTTGCATATTATGATAGGTCAAAACCCAAAGAAGTCAAATGCCAAATAAATTACACGTTTTTATTTCATATGATTTGATGGTAGAAGATATTTGTGCCTAAAAAAATAAACATCACAATGTATTAAAAAATGCAAATATATTCTACATTCTATATGCAAAGAAAGGATTGAAATCATTTTTAGTCTTTATGAAATTTGTAGTATCTAGATTAAATATAAAACTTTAGAACTTTCTCCATAAATTGGGCTACTTTTTAAAAAAAAACAGATCATACATGAACCAAACATTACTCACATACTTGCCAAGCCCTAACATTTAATTGCTTTCTTGTTCAACCTTTTTTTACATCTTTCTGATTATTTCAAACTTTAATTTTTTTGCATATGCACATTTCCATTCTTTCTCACATTCTATTGCACACCCAAGAAAAGACATCCAAGAGGTTGAAACATCACATGGTCAGATGATGTACACATCTCAAATTTTAGGTCAAAAAAGTTGAGTGGTAGAACATGTGGCCCCTACATAAATCCATATATCACCCCCCCCAAAAAAAGGAAAACAAGAGAAAGTTCACAATGTCTTCACAACATCCAAAGATCCCATTTGACCAAGGTTCATTGCTAAGTTCCTTATGACAAAATATGCATCAGAGAAAGAAAAAAAAACCATGTGATCAACTTTCAGACCTTAACATTGTTTTGCATAAAAAAACATGAACTTGTGCACCTTGAAATCAAAAAGCTAACGTTTGTGTAAACCATTGCATCTTATTTAATTAAAGATTGATTTTGTTTCAAAAACATAAGCTTTCTAATGTTTGTATGCAGAACAACTAAATGTTCTCTTTGCTCATTCTCTTCTACTCTCCCCCACACGTTCATAGAAACCATAAAAATGAAATTATACATGTCGATTGGATTTCGAACAAACTTCCAATCAAATAACTTGATTCTGATTGGAATTATCCTTGGAGGTTGTCCATGGACAACCATACAACTGAAATGATCGTGTAGAATTGACATATGAATTATTTTTGCAAATCACCTTGAAATTGTCCTTGAAGTTATCCATACAACTGAAATGATTGTGTAGAATTGACATATGAATTTGTTTTTGCAAACCACCCCATATAATCTAATTCCTAAATCAATTGAATTTAGGTTAGCATGAAATGGTGATAGGTTTCTAGGGCCAGGGTAAACCTTCATGTTCTTGAGTCAGGCCTCTTAATATTCAACTTGGGAAATGGCAAATTTGGACATGGAGACCATGGTTTATTGTAGGGTGGGATTTTAGATGCAACATAAATAATTTAAGGATTTTACCATGGTACCAGTACATGATTCCCATAGTGGTTCCCAAGGCAATTTCTACCACCTATTCCAAAAGTGCAAAACTGCCCCAAAAAAACAAAAAAAAAACATTGCCCCCAAGTTAAGATTCAAGTCAAAATGTGGCAAAATATTTTGGAGTTTTCAAAGAAATTTGCCAAAATTTCCCCCCAAAAAGGGTACCTTGGTCTTATATGCAATCCAAAATTTCATTTTTCACATTTGTGCAAAATTTGGCACACCAAGAAAAAAAGGGCTGGTAGAGAGAGAGAGTTTTTCTTTCTTTTCTAGAAAATAAAAAATTGGTTTTTTTTTTTTTTTTGAAAGTTGGCAATTTTTTTCTCAATGACAGGCCCCAGGGTACTTATATGCCACAATTTGTTAGTTTTTTTTCTATTATTGTTGTTTGCATTTGTGTGAAATTTCTCAACAAAAAGAAAAATACTAGTAAGATTAAATAAGCTATCACCAAACACATACTTATCATCGAACAATTTTCAATACTTTCCTCATTCCTTAACCAAATTGAGCTGTTTTTGAATCATTGGAGACCCACATTGGTCGAGGCTACAAAATGTTTTTTGAGTGTTGAAAGTAAACACTCAAAAGTAAAGGGGTTATGTGAAAAACATAGAAAGAGGATGAGTAATAGTTTGTCTTAAAATGTTGAAAAAAAAAGCCCCTAAACCCCTCTCTAGTTCTGACCCTCTATCGTCTTCCTCATGTTTAGTTTATTTTGAGCAATTTCAAAAAAATTAGTTCATTTAAAGTTAGTTCATTTTGAGCGATCTCAAACCTGATGGGTGCGTGCAGTCACTAGGATTTTACAAAACGTCTGTCTACTCCATAGACAAAGATGATTTTAAGCTCAAAATCTGAAATTGTTTTTCATTCACCCAACATCAAACATAGAATTGTTTACACTAAACACCCCATCATATCTTCCTCAATCCTTTCCCAAATTGAGAGCAATTTTTGCAAATGTTGAAAGCATTAGGTGAAATGTTACAAATGTTCTTTGAGCTTCAGAAGCAGAAGAACAATGTGTGATATGATTCGACTTCCTTTGATTTCTTAAGTGTTTGCTCACTGGCCCAATGAGAGTTTTTGTTTTTTTTTTTTTTTTTGGTTTTTTTTTCAAAAACATAAGCAGCTTTTTTTGGAACGAAATTTCACATTCTGGCAACGAAGAAAAGGCATTGCTACTCATACAATGGCCTTTTTTTTTTAAAGGAAAAAAGGTCCAGAGTGGCCACATTATGAGAAAAAGAAAAAAAATGGGAATTGTCAGTTTTAGACAATAGGTGTCACCATTTAGCCAAAATATAGCGGGATTCCTACACTTTTTTCACTTTAGTTGAATATTTGTTCATCAATTTGGTGATATAGCCAAAGTGACAATGATCAAATTAGTCAAAATTGGCTACAAGCCAAATATGAAAGTAAAAATTTCAAAACATCCTTCTATATTTTTGGCTATCTACTTGAGTCTTGAACCAGGTCACAGAATATGGCGATTTTAATCCTACTGAAAATTTGAAAAGAAAACTTGATTTTAGCATTTAAAAACTTTTAGTATAGCTTTTTGGCTATTCATGACGAGCAAAGAAAAGGCTGCTTTCCTCTTTGAACTTTAGCCAAATTTGGCTAATTCCTCTTGTGAATGATGGGTAGAGCACATACCTCACAAAATTGTGAAAAAAAAAAAAAACACTGGCACCTAACGGAGCTCCACAATTGTCGCACTTCAGGATATGAAGATATGCTGATGGCGGTGTTGTAACAGCCATGCGTTCATCTCCTCTCCTCTCCCCATTGCGAGCTCTTTCCCTTCCTCTCCAACAACAACAGCCAAGAATCGTTCCTTCCGCTTGTTTTATTTCTCCAATTCCTCGGAACAATCCACATCTGCTCCAGTTCCCATCTTCTCAAGCTCCCCCAAATCTCGCCGTTTTCAAACCACCCCAGTTTGGAGAAAGATGTACAAGCTGCTTACGCAACATCTCCTGTGAAAACAGAGTAAGAGAGTTTTGAAAGAAAGAGACTCGTGTCCAGAGAGAGAGAGAGAGAGAGAGTCTAGAGTGTCGAGAGGAGGAATTGTAGCTCTGTGGAAATAATTTGAGCTTGGGAGATTCGGGTTTTTTGTGGTGAAATTTCTGTTGCTCTTGGAAAGATAATGCATCAGTGGTGAGTGAGACACAGGGAGCTGGAGGGAGAAGGATTAGGAGGGAGCTCGGGAGGAGCTAACTGCAGTCGTAGCAGCATGAAATCAGCAGGAGGAGGAGGAGGAGGAGGAGGAGGAAGTGAGAGGGAAGATACCGGGGGGCAGCTTCTCAAAGAGCTTGAAGCTTTGAGTCAAGCTCTGTACAATGCAGGAGGTCAGCGGCAGCAGCACGCAGGCCCGCCAGCTCCCAGCAGGATGGAATCTTGGAGTAGTGGTAGTAGCAACAGGAGTGATGAGGAACCGCCGCAGTCTCCATATAACCTCGGCCCGGGAAGTAGAAGAAGAGAGGTGATCACACCTCCTTCTCCAGGTCTTCGTCTTGGGACGACCACAAGACACGAACAGGTTGCAACAGCACCGCCGCCCAGGTCTCCTTTTCTTTCTAGTGTTAGTAGTCCACAAGATCATCAGCTGCCTCGCAGTCCTTATCAGCTTCGTGCCCGCAACGTCGTCGATGTCTCGCCCAAGTCTCCTTTCCTTGGAAGCAGTATAGCAAGAGATGTTGACAAGTTTGCTTCTCCTTACCTTGGTGCCAGAAGAGACAGCTTAGCTGAGCCTCCCTCTCCACAGCTTGGAGTCGTGAAGAGAGATGGCGCTCCATCTCCCTATCTAGGAACCCGAAGAGATCAAGAGCCTCCTCCATCATCTCCGTATGTAGGAGCTCGCAGCAGAGATCCAGAGCCTCCATCATCTCCGTATCGAGGAGGAGCTCCCAGCAGAGATCCAGAGCCTCCATTATCTCCGTATCTAGGAGGAGCTCGCAGCAGAGATCAAGAGCCTCCTGCATCTCCATATCTAGGAGCCAAAAGAGATCACCTGCAAGAGCCTTCGTCGTCACCGTACCTGGGAAGCAGGAGAGGAGAACAGCGGTATTCTTCTTCCTTCCATGGCAGTGCGAGAATGGAGCCCAAGTCGCCATTTTTGGGCACAATTGAGGAATCTGGAACTGCTGCGTCTCCATATCTGGCAGTCAGGAATGGGTTCAGATCGTCGTCTTTCAGTCCGGGGGGGCAAGAAGTGCGATCACCGCATATGCTGCAGGAGCAGGGAAGGAGCGACAGCATGCCGCCTCTTCGGGCTTTAAGTGAGTCTTTCCCGAGGCCACCTGGAGCTGGAGGTTTGACTCCTTTGATGCTATCTTCGGCTGCTGCTGATGCTGCACTTGGGTCGCCCGCGAAGACGCGAACTCTCTCAATTGACAGGCATTTTTCTTCACCCGCGCGCGTAGCTGCGTCTGCGCCTTCGCCTACTTCACGTCCGAAGAGATCCGAGACATACCGGCTGGATGCGCCGCGGAGGGCAACGAGTCTGAATCCACGGCAGCTGGAGGAGCAGGGAGAAGGAGAAGAAGGGCAGCAGCAGGGATATGCGCTTCTGCAGCCATGGCATTCGCAAGGCTTCGAGAGAAACTTGCCGGAAGTGACGAACTTTCCGGCATGGCTAGAAGACAACGTCCAATTCAGCCAGAAACTGGAAGCACCGCCCAAGGAGAAGAAGAAGGGATTCTGGAACTGGAAACCATTCCGAGCCATTGCACGGATAGCTCAACAACGATTCCATTGCGTTTTTACGATGCACGTGCATGGGATTGAGGGACTTCCAGCGACAATGAACGGTCTTCGTCTCTCCGTCTCTTGGAAACGCAAAGAAGCCATGACGCAAACTGTGCCATCACGAGTCTTCCAAGGCTCCGCCGAGTTCGAAGAAACTCTGAGCTTGAAATCCACTATCTACGGCGCCAAGAGCGGCGCCGGCGACATCAAGTACGAGCCAAAGAACTTCGATCTTGCGGTGATTGCCCTGGATATCGATTCCCTTGTACTTGGCACACATCGTCTGGACTTGACTCGTCTTCTTCCTGCAAATCCTGAGAAGAATAGCACAACACTCGACGACGAGGAGAAGCGATGGATGACGAGTTTCAAGCTCGCTGGCAAAGCCAAAGGAGGAACTCTTGTGGTCACGTTTGGATACCAGCTGCTTTTGGGCAAGGACTCGCAGCAGCTGCTGTCCAGCAGTCTATTGAGCTCCAGGTACATGGATTCTTCCCCCCTGATGAAACCCTTACTGCGATCTTACAACAGTCTCCCCAATTCACCTCAGGGATTGTCAGTGCCGCATCAGCATCATCATCATCATGCTGGAAGATCCTCAGATGCTCAATACTCACCTGCTATGTCAGAGCCACCTAGCATGGACTACGAATACATGATGGGCATGGAGCATCTGAACCTTGACGAATCCTCCACGCTTGAGAAACCTTACATGCTAGGAAGAAATGCACTCAGAGCTTACTCACGACCTGAATCCCTCCGAGCATTCAGAGATTCTGGCCTTCTTTCTTCTTCTCCAACACCTTCTTTCTTCTCACATACTACGGATTCCATGCTGACTCCACCAACTCCCCCGAGGTTTGCTTCTGCTGATGAGCAGCCTGCTGCTGCTACAACACCTCCTCAGGAAAGAAGCAAACAAGAGGCCCGCATGCAACCGAGAGATGATGATGCTGAGGAGGAAGAGTTGGTGCAGGAAGATGATGATGATGAAGGTGGTGATGAGTTTGTGGTTGTTGATCAGGGACTTGAGAATGGTACAATGTTGCAGCATTTCTCTTCTCGAGGATTTGGTGACATTGAGGCAGCTGAGGACATGGTGCGTATGGATGACGAAGAACAAGAAGAAGTTGATGAAGAAGAAATTTGTGATGAGCAGCAGGAGGAGGAAGAGGAGGAGCAGATAGCAGAAGGTGAGTATTACATTCCATAACCTCAAGAGTTGTTGTGAAGCACACTCCATGAAAACCTCTGAAACATTGCAACTACATACTAAGCAAGCTTGAATCATGTGGTGGATGTGGGATTTTGTTGCATTCAGATCCAGCCGAGATTGGTGAGGAAGAAGAGGTGGTGATCGATATTGATTCTTTGACTAGAGAAGAGAGGTCTCAACCTGCAGTAGGGGAAATGGAGATCCGTGCTGACACATCCCAGAAGGCAGAGTCACGGGAGGAACCATGCACGGGGGAGTGGGAGGAGGAGGACAATAGCAACTCTTCTCCCAAGGAAGAGTCACTAACAGGACAAGACTCATCAGAAGAAGCTGGGAATGGTGGTGATGGTGCTGCAGCACTGGAGCTTCTTGATCATGTAGAAGAAGAGGACAGGGACAGAGAGATTCCTGGAATAGATGATGGTGAAATGCAGGAGCTTTTAGATGTGATGGATGCACATGGTGAAGAGTGTGGCAAAGGTGATGAGAGGAGCAGGAATGTTGATTTCTTCTTGATACAGGAGGATGAGAATGAGAACAATGTTGCGAGAATAACTGGACAACAGGACTCTATGCAATCACCTATTTCCATCCTGCAGGAAGAAGCAACTAGTCGACAAGGTACAACTTGGGCTGAAGAAGAAGAAGAAGAAAATGATGATGATGATGATAATGACGAGATGGACAAGAGGGAGAAGTCAACACACCACAAGAAGCTGGATGAGACTGCAATAAAGAACAGAGAGCATGCAGGTTTGGAAGAAGAAGAAGAAGAAAATGATGATGATGATGATGACGACGAGATGGACAAGAGGGAGAAGAGGGAGAAGTCAACACACCACAAGAGGCTGGATGAGACTACAACAGAGAACAGAGAGCATGCAGGTTTGGAAGAAGTCCAGAAAGCAAAGCAAGAAGCGAAGAGAAGTATCATACTAAATTCAGATGATGAGATTGATCTTGTGGCAGGGGAGTTTCTCAACTTGTTGGAGAAGGAAGGAGAACTGTCTGCAGCAGCAGGTTTGATGAGTTCAGATAGTGAGGCAGATTCACCCCGGGCACAGGTACTGAAGCAATTTGAGCAGGAGGCATTGATTGAGGGTCGCATTGGGTTGGGTTTCAACCTCGCAGAAGATTCCTTTGAACATGGCCACAACGGAAGTCTGCATAATAACAGAAATCTGAAAATGGGAGCTCCAGAAAATCATGCACATTCCATGAATAAGCCCTCCTCTCATGTTGGAGATCTCTCCCCATCAGGTCAAGCTCCTTGAAAATATTTCCTGGTTACAAGTTTCTCTTGTACTGAAATGCTTTCTTTCCACAGAGAAATTTTCTTCTCACAATGTTGTGGGTGTAATTGTGGATGATTGATAATCAGGATGGAGCAGTGAAGAAGACTTGGAACTGGTTGCTATAATGGAGGCGGCTGAACTTGAGCTCCAAAAGGCGATACAAATGATGCGAAGCAAGACACGAGCTCGAGCATTGGAGGATGAGGAGACAGAGGCATTAATGAATGAATGGGGACTGAACACAAAGGTTTTTGAAGGCTCTCCTCCCCCTACTAGACCTTCCAAGCTTGACAACTACAATGATAACAGTGCTGCAGCAGCACTACTAGTTCCTCCTCTACTACCTATGTCACCACCACCTTCATTGGGAAGGGGCCTTGGTCCTGTGATTCCAGTGCATGGTGGTGGGTGTCTGAGGTCTATGAGCACTGTGCATTTTCCAGGAGGCTGTGATGAAGGGAGTGCGCGATTAGTCATGCAAGTCTCGAAACCGCTTGTTGTGTCGTCTGAGATGGGTTCAACTTCTTTGGACATACTGCGGCGTATGGCAACTGCTGGCATGGAAGGTATGGCTGTTCAAGCTATGATGACAATGCCCTTGGAGGATATCACAGGAATGACAGTCGATCGTATTTCAAGCCAGGGCCTTGCTGCTCTGGGAGGAAACTCATACTGGCAAGGAAATCATAGGAACGGGTAATTTCTCTCAAATGTCTGCAGTTTCATCACTGTCAGATACGCTACTTTTGGAATATGTCTGAGCTTAATGTTTTTCCTGTTGCCAACTGCAGATATCAAGCTTTAGGCCCTGGGGGAAGTGGCCAAGGGATTATTCTCGGGTCTGAAGCAGCTCCATATGGTGGCAGCAGAAATGCACTGGGGAATCAAGCTGGTTCAGGTCTTCATGCTTACCCTAGAGGTTCTGACAGGAAACCAAACCAGATGGCAAACTCATCATTCAATCCGTACATGTCCCTTGAGGATCTTGCACCAAGTGCTATGGAGAAGATTGAAGCCTTAGCAATGGAAGGGCTGAAGATACAGTCTGAGATGACAGAAAATGATGCACCCTATAGTGTAGATGCACTTTCATGGCAACAAGAAAGGGAAGCCATAAAAGGTGGTGGTGGTGGTGGCGGCTTCAAGGTCAAGCAAGGAGGTGAGGGAATTGGAATGCTTGAGGGAGCTTCAGCTTTACACTTGTTGGAAGGAGGGCATTCAGCTGTAGGAACAGCCTCAGATATCTTCAACAATGACTTGATGTCAACAGCAATTTCTTTAGATGAGTGGATGAGACTTGATGCAGGAATTGGTGATGAAGAGACGAGCAAGAGCTCATTGGCAACAGTGGCTGCTCATAATGCTCTCCACCAGAATATGATTGTCATGGAGAAGGATGAGAACTCAGCTAAAACTTGTAATCATAACAAAGGTGGTTTTCTAGGTATTAATACATTGACTCTTGCTATGCTCATCCAGCTCCATGACCCCCTCAGAGACTATGAGCCAGTGGGTGCTCCGATGATGGCGTTAGTGCAGGCAGAGAGAGTCATGGTACCTTCTTCTCCACGTGCCAAACTTGGGAGGTGCATTTCAGAGAAGGGAAACAGTGAGGAAGATAAGCACAGCTCTGTCTCTCCAGCCCCACAGCAGCAGCAGCAGTTCAAGATTGTTGATATCACAGTGTCGGGCTTGAAGATTGATGACAACTCTACTACTACAACAGGGGGGGGGAGGGAAGTGGGTTGGGGGAACCAAAGGCAACAACAATCAGGATCACGCTGGCTTGTTGCCAATGGAATGTCAAAATCCTTGAAACATCAAGTGCTCAAAACAAAGGCACCACCACCACCACCATCTCTTCCGGTGACTCCAGCAAAGTTCAAAGTGCAAAAGGGTGAGACTCTATGGAGCATCTCTTCGCTGATTCATGGCACAGGTGCAAAATGGCAGGAAGTTGCTGCCTTGAATCCTCACATAAGGAACCCAGATGTCATCTTTGCCAACACAACTATCAGGACACGATAGAACCCACCCAATTCGTTTGCTTTCTGTAAACTTCTTGGTTTAAACATGATTCTTGTACAGATATATCTGAGAAGCTTTGGACATGCTGGGGGAAAAGTGTAGACTTTCTCTGTAAAGATGGACCATCACTGCTGTGACCTAGCATGTCACACACACTTAGTGTAATTTGTACCATGTCAAGTTCAGTTTCTCTCATGCAGTTGATTTGCATCTTCATGTCAAGATGATGAAGATGGTTGCTCTCTCTCTCTCTCTCTATGCCCCCTGTGACTGTGAGGCAGACAGTAGCGGATCTGCTACTGTTTTGGAGATTGTGCTCACATTTTTAGTGATGATTTGAGTGCGACTGCTGCTGCAGATGCTTTCTTCCTTGTATCTGTCTGAACCTTCTTCCTTGTATCTATCTGAACCTTCTTCCTCTTATCTATCTGAACTTCTCCTAAATCATGGAACAATTCTGGATCTGCACTGGGATTTGGATTGTCATGCTGCTTGATAAACTGGACACTGTTTGTAGAAGCTTTTTTCTGCTCAGGTACTTTACATTTGCTGGCTCAAGAGAGAGTGATGAGCAGGTTTTCAGCTTATTGTTTCAATCTTTGGTGCGCTGCTTGATACCTGAGGAGACTCATGTTTGAGATTTGTGCAGCAAGAAGGTGGATAGATTGATTGATGGCCAGCTCTATCTCCAGATGTCAGAGGAGGATGGCTTCTTACCTAATGTGCCTTCTTTTGCAGAAGCTCTGTACAAATCCATACTTCACTCTTGCATCTTGCTAAGACATTTATCATCAGCAGGCATCGCATCCTCCACGCAGAAATCCTGCTGTTCCTAGATCTGCCCTCGGTGTCTTCATCATTGTCGCACCCTGCCGTTCGTGAATCTGACCTCGGCGTCTTAACTGTCGAACTGTGCACTTACGGTTGTGATCATCCCCTTCAAGGGCCGGACTCCTTGTCGATTGTGATCGAAATGTCTGTTGTTAATAATCTCCTTCTCGTGCGTGTTCAGAGTGTTGTCGGTTTTGCAAGGAAGAGCTCGTTCCATGGCTTTCGTTGCGTAGTCTGTTGAGCCGGGCACAGTGTTGTTGTCACAAGCGCTCGTCTTCATTGTCGCTGCATTCCTTTCCTCGCTGCATCCATCATTCTAGTTTACTGGAGCCAGTGCCGCAAGTTTTCTTCACATGCGCGCTCTCCATTGTCGTTGCATTCCTCTCCAAGTGGTCGCTTCCGTCGCTCCAGTTGTTTAGTAGAGCTAGTAGTGCCGCAAGTTTTCTTAAGCTGCCACAGGGGAAGCAAAGACCAAGAGCCTGTGTATGAATGGCGCCCAGCCTACTGCAAATCGCAGTCGCTGGAGGCGCAGCTGCCATCAGTCTCACAGCCGCTGCTTACTTCTACAGATGCTCGCTGTGCAGTGGAGGACGCAGGCGGGCGATCGGGATCATCCCCGCGCGTTTTCAATCGTCACGCTTCGAAGGCAAGCCCCTGGCTCACATTTTGGGCAAGCCGATGATCCAGGTTCTCTCCCCCTCTCCCTTTCTGCCTGCCACTCTTTCCCTCCCTGCCACGACGGCAGCATCAAGCAGATCTTCACGGCCACATTGCGACATCTCGTACTGCACGTTGCACGTTGCTCTGCATGTTACCCTCAGGGGTTCTCATTGCATGTTCTTATGGCTGCTGCTCATTTCCTTCTCTTACAGTACTACACAACGCTGAAGCTGATCTATGTGTCTGTACTTTGCAGAGGACATGGGAGCAAGCCGTGCAGGCTACTGCTCTAGAAGCTGTAGGTATGTCTAAACCCTGAGTTTTAAGCCTCTTCTCTTGAGATTGTGGTGTTTGTTACAAACCCTGTTTGAATGAGTACATCGGCAAGAATGAATCAGATTTGGACTGTTGCACCGCCCCCCATTTTCCCACTCCTTTTAAATCCTACTTCTTTGTCATCAAACTTGGGCCATATTCTCCTGCATGCTTTTTTGAGAGGATCATGGGTTTTGTGTTTTACCTTGGATCTCTGAAGTATGTGGTGAAACACACACCTTCATCTACAACTTCTTTACAAATCAGTGTAGGATGAGGAGGGTGGCAGATTGCCCTTTAAAGAAAACCTCAACACTTGTTGTGACATGTGCAACTTGGGAATCATGCAGTGGTGGCAACAGATGATGAGAGAATTGCAGACTGTTGTCGTGGATTTGGTGCCACAGTTGTTATGACATCTCAGTCCTGTGAGAATGGTATATCCATCAATCCCAACTTTGCTGTGGTGATTCCTGTTTTGCTTGGAACTCTGCATGCCTTACTACTACTCTTCCCATTCATCTTGTTCGAGACAAAGTGTCAGGGATTAGGGTAAAGATCATTGTCATGTGTACTATGATGTGTTTTAGATTGTGGTTAGTGGTGTGGGTATGAGATTCATTTCAAAGATTTCATTTGCAGGGACAGTGCGCTGCAGTGAGGCACTGGGGAAGCTAAAAACAAAATACAATATTGTGGTGAACATTCAAGGTGATGAGCCACTCATTGATCCTGCAATCATTGATGGTGTTGTCTTGGCATTGCAGGTACTTCCCATTCCTCATTCTATTTAAAACATAAGTCAGCAGGGCATGCTTAGCAATGTTGTCAACAGTGAATAAAGGCCTAGGGACAGTCTAGTGTGTGAAACAGGAAGGTCACTATTTCATCATCTATCTTGTTTCAGTTTGTGCATAAACCTGTACTAGTTGTGCTGTGACCCTGATGTTCATGGAATCTTTATGCTGCTTTGTGACATGTAATCAGTTTTAATGTGTGAAAAAAACACTGGTGGGCAATTGAAGTATTCTGATTGCAAGTTGCTTCATCTCCTGAGGAAAGCGTGTGAAATGTTGGAGCAGAGGGCTCCAGATGCTGTGTACAGTACAGCCGTCACAGCCCTGAAGCCAGAAGATGCACTGGATACAAATCGGGTAAAATGTGTCACCGATCAAAATGGTTACGCCATTTACTTCTCACGAGGTCTGGTTCCCCATAACAAGTAAGTCCTCATAGATTATCACCCACATGGCAGTAGACATGTTTACTGTGTATCTCCTGTCTTTATCTAAACAAACTAAAGCTTCCATTTGTGCCTTTTTTTGTGAAATCTGATTCTTCCTCTTTCACAACACTCTAGATTCTGTGACCAGGAACCTACACAAAGTATTCTGGACTAAACCTTGATCCTGATGACCAGAAACTTAAACCAAAAAACTTGAGTTCTCCAGCTTCTTTCACATTGATGGGGTCACTCTGGTGCCAACTTTATGTCCTGTATCATTTGCTGCTCAGCAAGTCATCTCCTCTTGACATTTCCAGTTACTATTCTTGTGGTGTGCAGGAAAGGGACGGTAAACACAAGGTTTCCCTATTTGTTGCACCTTGGCATACAAGTAGGTCATTTATGCTCATGTGTCTGTATTTAGCTGCTTCCCTTGTTTTGATTGGTGTCTTCTCTGCTGAACATGAAGTTCAGCCTTGTGCTTTTCAAAGACATTAGGTTTGGATTTCTGGTTGAATTTTCACAAGAACTGTTACAAAGACAAAATTTGCACAGGACATAAGTGAAAATGAACTCTATGCATCTGTTATTCTTTGACCACCATGGACCTTATACCATTTTGTCTGATTTAACAAGTTGTGGTTGCAGTGCTATGATGCCAAGTTTCTTGCAGTGTATGCAAACATGAAACCGACACCTTTACAGTTACAGGAAGACCTTGAGCAGCTCAAAGTGCTTGAAAATGGATACAAAATGAAAGTATGTGATCTTCACTGTTTCCCTCCATGTTGCCAGCGTGCTCTTCTCTTGCATCAAGTCATGAACTCTTATTGATCTTGCCACCCTCAAGATGTGCAGATCATGTTCCAGCAAATCATCTATATGTAGCTGAATTTGTGTCCTCATCTTCTGCAAGGTAGTACAAATGTAGGGTCTCCATGACATTTAGGGGGAGATACTTGGTATTTCATGAAAGTTGTATGGAACTCCAAAAGTCCTCTTCAGCCTGAACTTGCAACTGTCAATTTGTGCAGGTGATCAAGGTGGATCATGATGCACATGGTGTAGACACACCTGAAGACCTTGCCAAAGTTGAAGCGCTGATGCAATCTCATCATATCTTGTGACCATCTGAACACAGTCAATAAAATGCCCATCATGTAAGAACCATCAGATTAGATTCCAATAAGTGCCTGTGCCTACTTTTTTTCTTTTGTGCCTACTTTGTGTTACACATTGCAGAACACTAGAAAGAAGTGGCTAAACCCCCAGAAGCTGTGAAATATCTTCTCCTGGTCAAGAGAAATTCTGTGTTAATGGTCATCATTTTCTGCATTTCCAGTTTGCTAGAAAGACAAATTCCTTTTTGGAATTTCAGCTTTTGGAGTTTTCAGAATGATTTTGTTTAGAGTCTTGTAAGTGGGGAGCTTCTTGTAAGCCCACTGGTTCTTTGTCTGTTCCCTGCTGTCCTTTCCTTCAAAGTTCTGGTTTTCCCTTTCTGTTGGTCTGCTTTTTGTCTTGTCTTTGTGTTGTGGTCTGTTGCTAGCCAGAAGTATGGCTGAGTCTTCCCATTGCTTCCAGATTTGCTGCAGAAACTCGGTTCACAGGTTGGTGCTTTTCAGTGGCCTTTACCCACTGTAGGGAGTTGACGAAGTCAGTGGGGAATTTGTGGTAGTTAAGTCACTATCATACATACTACTGTTGATGGTCCCTGAACAAGTGTGAGACTGGCACTTTTGTTCATACTGCTGTGTGTTTTTTGTTTGTTTTTGTCTTTCCTAGTTTGGAACTTTCTGTGGCTTCTTGAAGAAGTGTTAACCTTGCTGTAGGTTTTTTCTTCATCGTGAGAATGGAGATTTCTCTATTCTTATGAAAGATATTTCCAGTTTGCTAGAGAAGATTGCAATTTGGATATATGCTGATTTTGCTCTATCAGTTTTAATCCTGAAATTGCTCTGTGAGAAAGAAGAGAAAAAAGGTGCTGTTTAGTCAAAGGTTTTAACAGTCAGGTCATCTAAAGCCATTCTTGATGTTTTATGCAACAAACTGCTGTTGGAATAACTGCACTAGAGTTACTATCTACTTCAACAAGATGTTGGAAAAAGGTGCTGTTTAGTGGAGAGGTGCCAACACAGGGATCATCAAAAGCCTGTCTCAATAATCGACAAACATCTGTCAGAATAACTGCAACAGACTTACTACCTACCTCCATCAACAAGATATTACAACAGGGCTCACTCACAGTGGCATGTCAGCTTCACCTTTGCTGCACAATTCCTGGTAGTGAGAAATTTGGCAATCTTCACAACTGATTTCAGATTTGGTGGTGGTGGTGGTAGTGGTTGTGGTGGTAGTGGTGGTGGTGGTGCTTAATGACTTCCATTCGAAAAATTCAAAATAAAATTTATTTACTTATTCTGCACTTGGTGTATAGTCTGTTCCTTGATACTAACAAAAACTCCATTGCACAAGAATGTGCAAACCACACATACACAGAGCTTTTTGGAAATGTGTATTATGATGCTGCCAGGAAACATTCATTCAACTTTGCTGTGGAAAAACACTACTGCAAAATCCTCTTCGATTTTGAATCTGCTTCTGCAAAAAAATTGAAGAATCCTCACCTCAAAAAACACACACTAAGAGAATAGCAACAACATGGAGAGACACATACGGAGCCAGAGTTGAGGGTGCAAAACAGTCGAGAGAAAAAGCACCTCGATTTACATTTCAAGACCTCAGTTCAAAGCGCACGGAATGCCTAAATCACCACGTGAACTCTGTCCAATGCCGCGTGTCTCCCCGTCATTGGGATGTGACTCATTTTCTGTCCACTCGTTTCTCCTCCTTGGCCCATTCACACGTCTTCGTATGTAGTGTGTGTTGGTTTGATGCTACCCACTGATATTTTGACGCGTGGATTATTTTTTCTCGCGTCCTCAGTTAGCTGGGTCCCACTCACTCAGCTTCTGACGCGTGGCAGAATATCGTGTTCTCATTGGGTGCGGTGGAGCGAGCGCGTATCCGACGCACTCCTTTCGCTGTTTTTCTTTTTTTCCCCCTTCTCTGTCGTGGTTGGCGTTGTCGTCACTCTTTTGCTACGAGTTACACAAAACAGAAGAGAAAGCTTCCATTGTCACCTTCTTCGTCATATTGCGAGGAGTGCGGTGCACGGGTGAAGCTCGAGCACGTTCCATACTCCTCCTCTCCTCTTCCCGTTTTCGTTGATATCTTTCTCGTCCCTTCTCGTTCGCTCTATTGTACATACCACTCTCATCATCGTCTCTGTCCCACTTCCACTCGTTTTTTCTATCAGCTTCTCTGTCTCTGGCTCTTCTGTCTCTGTGTGTGTCTCTCTCTGTGTTCCATTTTTTTCCTTGTTTTCTCATTCACGTTAGATTTTTTTCCTTTTTTCTTTCTTTCTTCTCCCTTGCTTTGTCGCTTCGCTACTGAGAAGCTTCAATTTGCGTCGTCATACCAGTCGGCTCAAAGGACGGGCGGGAGGAAGTCCGGGACCGGTTCGTTGCAAATTGCGCGAGGCCCAGCAGTGTACATACTGGATTCATTCTGTTTTTTTCTCTTTCTTTCTTCTTGTTGTTGCCGATTTATTTCGAGAGTATTATTTGCGTCGTCGGAAAGAGGGCCGTGTTACCACTGCGGAGGACGGACGACGGCTTAAGGAAGAAGAAGGGAAACCGTTCGGCGCCCATTTTTTGTGAAATTCGACTTCACTGCTCAAGAGCATTTGTAGTTTGTTTGCTAGTTTTTCCTCCTTCCGTATCGTACATATTGTACATAGTCGCAACTTGGTGGAGCTTCTTTTCGTGGTTTCCAGACCGCACGCAAACTATGCAGATTCTTCTCCGGATTCTTTTTTAAACATCGTTTGAAAACTCAATTCTTATTCTTCCCCTCCTGGTAGGTTTTCATCATCGATCGTCCTGTCAATTTGGCAACATCAAATCGATAGATAGATGCTTGAGTAACATCGTTTGCTGCTGTTGCTGCTGTTTTCGATTGTTGTGCAAAAAAGCAGTCGTCTGTGTATACCGACGAAAACTTTCGCAATTGTAAGTACTGGGGATCTGCCTCCATTTGTACATACATAGATTTTGTCGTCTGCGAGTCTTTCGCAGTTTGTCGAGAAGAATCCTTATCGCAATTATCGCCATTCCGTTTGTCTCTCCAGGGATATACCTTTGAACAGTCTTTTCTTGTCATTCACGTGAGGTCCATATGGCTATTGCTGCCTGTCTACCCTGACATCGATAATGTACATGAAGCTCTTGTAATAATTTTTTTCTTCTCCCTCCTCGTTTTATCATCATCGCATGCAAAGATCAAAACGCAACAGAAAATGGCGCTGAAGGAGACGCACTTCTTGCAAAGCACGAGAAAGGCATCGCCAGATCCGCCGCCTAGGAGAAGACGACGGCCCAAAGGATCAAGCAAGAAATGGAAGCATGAGAAGAGGATGGACTCTGAATTCGATCTTGTCATTGTGCCATCGGATGGGATCTCCCTGTCGGGCTCCGATTCCGAGGATTCCGACTGGTCTGTAGGATGGTTCGAACCACATCACTCGGATTTCACACACAATGATCTCGAGGATAGTTTCGCTGTGCTCGTGCCCTGCTACGGCTCTCCCTCTCTGGATCTTAAAGAAGGTGAGCGAAGATCTACATCCTCATTGCCGTCGGAAGAACCGGCTAAGGCCATGTCCTGGGCAACTGTTCTTGCCAATCTTTCCAGGCAATCAAGCAGAGGTGCATAAATCTCTTCGTGTTTATCATCTCTTTTCCTTACCTTTCGTGTTCATCTCAAAATAAGTACACTAATAATGGAGGGCTTTACTACCTCTTGCGCATGTGGATGGATCTGTTTGAGACTCTATCGTGGCCTTGTGCATCCTTACAGCTTATTTAGTTCAGGTTTCTACCTTCAAGTATTCTCTCGCCTCAAGTTTCTGCCACCAACGCTCTTCCAAACTGCCTCCTTGGTTCTCAACTTTTTCGCCAGCGGTTTCCAGGGTACTAAATTGCATAATGCAAGTTTTGGGGATTCTTTCTTGACTCTGATTCTTAGTAAGATTGCATGTGGAGTGTCTCTACATGGTGCTGGGGTTACTGGCTCCAGTATCTGTAGGAAGGATGGGAATCACATGGGGGTTTGAACTTTTAGAGTCAGACAATTTGCTGGTATCATGGGCTAACAAAACTTCCATCAACTTCAATTTGGGTAATAGTATCTATTAGTGATATATGGCCCCCCAAGTCTGTTTTGAAAGAAAATTTGTTGCTACAAAGCCCTGGGTTGCCAGAAAGTTTGGAACTCTTCATGTCAAATTCCATCAAAATTTCACTGAAAGAATGCATTCTCATGTAAGCATGTTCACAGATTAACCAATTCCCACAGTTCTTTCATGCAAGAACATCATGTCACAGGACTGTTTCAAGTTCTGCATACACTTTGGGCTTCAGCCCAGAGAGAAGGCCAAATCTTTTGATCTGAAAAATGTCAAATTTGCGAAAGGATAACTACCTGAGATTAATTGCTGATAATTGTATTGTTGATGTCCATTCTGTTTCTCTGGATGTCCATTTAGTTACTCTGGATACCCATCCAGACTCTTCTTTCCAGTCACAATCATCACAAACTTTTCTTGGGCTCATCAATGATAACTTGTTAAGCTTGAGGTGCATTCAACATGGAAGACAGATCAAAACTGAAAGATTTCCCATCTTGTGAAATGGTTGCAGATCACAAGCAGCTTCTGGAGCGATGGTTGGCAGGACTTTGAAAACCCCCAACTTCAGAAATGAGTACAGGTCTAAGAATGTATCAACCGACAGGCACAAAATCACTGGTCAGCCCAAAAACTTTCAAGCAAGGATAACAACAGGACAGTCTGCAAAGAGCCCAAAGATGACATTCCAATGATTTGTTCCACATGAATACATTCGAGAGTGAGGAAGTTGAAGAGCTCAAAGACATCTGATAAAGGGAGAGTTTCCATCATCAGTTGGACATGGAAATGGCGATAATTAGCATATGATGGTTAGAAAGCACGATGACCTGTAGCTAACAAGCACAGTTAGTGCTCCACCAAATGTATATATATACTGATGATCCTCAGAAAACAAGGTCAAATTACACATACCCAGTTGGATGCCATCTTTGTGTAGGGGTGAAACCAAGAAAAAGGAGTAAAACATTACAAGGATAGGACTACCATTGAGTGTTCAAAAGGCCATAGCTAGCAGTTAAAGAGCCATGAGGAGTTGCCCAGGTACCCTTCTTCCTACTCATGGTGTCTCATTGGAGCTTTTCTTGGAAAATTATTTCCTGTTTTTTCCCATGCAGCTATGATGTCAAGATCATCATGGCTTTGTGGTTGATTACCCACATGGTACATTTTTCTAGACTGGCTCTGGTTTACAGTGCAACATACTGTTACTACTAGGTAGAGCCCTGCTCCATCAATCTGTACATTTCTCAGCTTGACAATGCTTGAGCTGCTTGTAATATACATGTACATTTTTAGTTGTTCTCACGAATGTGTGATATTTTACCAGCATGTTTTGCTGCAACAGCAGGTTCCATGTTCCATGACTCACTATATCAGGTATCAAGACATTTCAGTTTTCCACTCTGAGATCACAAGATGGTTTTGTTTAGAACAAGGAGATCATCATCCCAGGGCCTCCTGCTGCTCAGCCCTATTTCAGTCAAGCTCCCTTATGTTACACTGTCAATTTTGGTGTCACTAAGTCCCAGGAACTCAACTCTGGAGCTGCAACCAAATTTGTTTCACCCTCCCCAACTGGAAACATGTCAGTAGTGCCTGTGGGCTTTGACCATGATCCTTTGTTACATGAGCCTCAATGCAAGGTTCCTGCCTGATTATAGCCATGCAAATGAGAACTTAGGTGCGATCCAAGGAAAAACAGCAACTTGTGGTTCAAAATCAAACTATGTGATCAAGATCAATATGCAGGTGGTACATTTGTGGAGAATGCACATACTGCAATCAAGCATCTGTGCATCATGGATATAAGTTTCTTGATGGGAAAACAGGGGTGGAGCCTGAAGAATCAGAGCTGGTAGCATCTATGGAGCTGGGACATGTGCAGGTGCTTGAGGGCCAAGAGGTGGACACAAGCAGCTGCAGTCCCAATTATGTGGAACATCTCCTGGCAATCATAGTACTGCAGGTTCCTCAGGTCATCCAGCATGCTTACTTCAGAATCAGCACACACCCCATCTGCTGCAGTGCCCATTCCACCACCAGTTTCTAGTTGCCCAGCAACTGCCAGTGTCAATGGTTTGTTGGCTGGGGCAAGCACTGAAGATGAGCAACAAATTAAATGCAGCATGATCTGTGATGCCCTCTAAATGCCAGATTTGTTGATTTTGATGCCCTGACCCAAAGGGCCTGAGCCCTGGTTAACCACACCCCATTAACAAAACCTGCTGCTTCCCAAAACCTGGCCCCCACCGTCTATTCACTAACCCTGGTTTTCACATGCCCCCCACCTTCCCATCCTACTTCTCAGCTCCCAAACCATTTCTAAGAACTTCCATGTCCCCACACCATCTCAAGATCAATAATGTCTCCATGGGAACCCCCATCCTTCTCCTCCCCAAGGGAAAAAGAACGTTCCTCAGAATCTACATCCCCAAAACAGGGAAGTTTCCATTCCCTGAGAAACTCCAAGTTCTCCATTCCATGATGGTGCAACAATATGCCCCAGGCAAAGTCTGTCTGTCCTGGAAACACAGGTTGTCCCTAGCACATGTATGTTGTTCCAGTGCTCCTTGGGGAAGAGTCGCCTTCCCTAAGAGGGCAAATTGCATCCCTCCCCTGAAAAGCCTATCTTCCCCAATGAATGTTAGAGGGAACAATACATTCTCCAGTGAGGAAATGCTGCAACTCCCTGGCCTTGAAGTGTCCCAATATACACATGCTACAACACAACAATCCCTTGGGAGTAGTCTTCCCCTGGCATTAAGCCTCCACCAAACTGCAGAATGTGGAATTTGCAATTACCCCCATGAATCTCTAGGTATATTTTGAATTCGAGTGAGGGGAATTTGGAATCAGCAAGTAAATGAACTTTCCCTGTTTCAACTTATCCCTGCCATAAAAGACATCCACTCCCTGCCATTGATTCACAAATATTAGTGGTTGATGGTCTATCCCAGTTATGACCTTTATGCTAATGTTGATCCATAATCAATTCGTCTCCATTTTGATGGCACATTCATCTAATAATTACTGCAACCGTTTCCTACCTGCCCAAATCAGTTCAGATGCTTGTCTAATTTAGAGCTTTTACATTCACAACAACTCTTGACAATAAGATCAAATCAATGGTTTAGATCTCTTAGCAATGTTGCCCAAGATGCATGACTCTCAAAAAGTTGGAGTGTTCTTCCCAGGGCAGCAAAATTGTATTGCCCAAGGCACAGCGATTCATTTGCCCTATTCACTGCCATAATGCTCAAGGATGTTGTCCTATTGTATGCCCAGAGATGGGTCCATTTGTATCCTTGCAGTAACGCTTCATTTCTGTTAGCATTCTTCTTCCCTATCTTTGCTGCTGCAATTTCTTGTTTACAATTGCTTGTTGGTTGCAAATTGATTTTTAGTTATGGCATATCACTTTCATGTTTAGGTGTAGGTTGTTCTTTGCAGATTTCTCCTTCAGAATTTGCAACATTGTGTATCTTTGTTATCTTCTTGGTTTGTAAGAATGCCTTCAACATCATTCCCAACTATGTCAGATGACAATTTCACTTTGAACACACACAACAATGATGGGGGTGAGTCCTCTTTGGGCTATGGCTCTCATCTAACAACTCCAAACCCCTAGAGTTAAAGTTAGGCATGTTCTGTTGGTGGCACAAGGTTTGCAAGAGGGGAGAAAGGCAAAAAAAAATGTTATCATTAACAATGGACTTTGTTTTGGTACACTCCAAAGGTGCGGGCAGAAAAAGTTGCAAACATTGACAACCCCTTCAAGATCCAATCAATGTTGGTAGGAGGCAAGCGCACACATAAGTACAATGCCCATGCTATGAGACACTGACACATCATGGGGAAGCAAAGTGAAGATAAATCAACAACCCGTGTGAGAAGGTGAAGGCCACCCCTAATCATTTTTTAAGGCAATACTAGGAAGTAGTTAGATCGGTATACTTAACTATAAAATTGGCAATCACTGATAAATTTTTGCAACAATCAGATTTTCATCGAAATTAGTGAAAGGTTTCATGCAAGCTTGGGAGGTGTAAAATTTTGGTATGGAAAATTCTACAACTTAAGACGCACTTTCTATTATTTTTTAGAATATATGAGAGACATTTTTCCTTTCAATCCTTTTCCAACCTATTAATTCCAAATGAATCAATTGAAAGTTGGTGGATTGTCATAGTCAAATAGAGTATGACCTACCTTTTCTTTTGATTATAGCCATTGGAATCGATGAATATAAGTGTCTCATAAAAAAACCTAGTACTCAATATTTTTTTAAGATATGTTTAATTGATGGAAAACCTATAAAATTGGCAATTGGTTACTTAGTTACTAATTTCTAGTTATATATACCAATCACACTGGCTAGTATTATTGAATTTTGAATAGGTTAGTATAAAACACTTTCAATCAAAGTTTTGGACATAATTTTTCTTATAACTTTGGATTATCTTTGATCACTTGTGATTTTACGTTTTCAAGAAACACTAGTGTGGCCTGTGCCATTGGCTCAAGTGTGACCTCATTATAATGTAGGGTGGACACAACATATGACATTATTTTGCAAGGTATGCTTTTTTATCCCATTCCAATATCTTTCCAACACCACCAAAGGGACATCACAATTCCTTGTACTTCAAGTGTTACCACGTCCTCAACTGATTTCTCCTTCCAAAACCTGGTTTTGGGGAATTTATTTGAATTTTCAGTGACAAAAATCACTTTAAAAGCAATATCTCCCACATTCTGAATCCAAATCTTACCAAATAAATTCTATTAAATCCAGATCATCAAGATCTTTTCAACAACATCAAAGGTACATTCCAATTCCTCTGAAATTTTCAGCTATGATTAAATTTTACTTTCAGTGAAAAAATCATTCAATATTCAAGAACTTTTGCAGTGCAAGTCCAAACATCATGGAACCAAGCCCACGCACCCCTCCTTGTTGAGAACTTTCCAAAGACACCAAGCACAATCTCAAGCATCCTAAGCATCCTGGTTTAGTGGATTTCATAATTACAAAACAAAACAAACTACCTTCTTTCATAGATAGACTAGTGTGGCATGTGCCATTAGTGTGGCATGTGCCATTGGCCCAAGTGTTACCATGTCCTCAACTGATTTTTTCCTTCCAAGGGTTTAGGGTTTTTTTGAAAACCCTAAATCTGACTTTTTGAAATGTATTTGAATTTTCATTGGCAGAAATCACTTAAAAATCAATATCTCCCACATTCTGAATCCAAATCTTACCAAATAAATTCCATTAAATCCTGCTCGTCAAGATCTTTCCAACAATACCAAAGGCACATTCCAATTCCTCCGAAATGTTCAGCTATGATTTAATTTAATTTTCAGTGAAGAAATCATTCAATATTCTAGAACTTCTACACCACAAGTCCAAACACCATGAAACCAAGCCGACGCACCCCTCCTCCTCGAGAGCTTACCAAAGAGACCAAGAATGCAATCTGAAGCATCCCCGGTTCAGTGGATCTCATAAGTACAAACAAAACAAAACAAAACAAACAAACTACCTTCCTTCATAGATAGATTACTTTCTGTTTTTTGATTGGGAGGTTACGAATTATAACTTACACTCACAGATAAGAGAAGAGAAGATGCTTATTGATTCCAAAAGAATTACATATTTATAATAAAATTAATCATAATAAACATACGTGTTGAAGTATTTTGTTTACAGATTTGCAGTCAAAATTGGTAGAATAGAAAAATAGAGATGAAATAATCCGTTTTCTATTTGGTAACCGTCCCAGAGAGCAATTTTAGTAATTTTTCTGGTTGAATATCTGGTTAAACTGTATATATTTGGTAGCTGATTTAGAACATTTTTGTTTAAACTATAGATTTTGGTGTTTGAATAGGCTGTTGCAGGTATTTAATCTAAACTGTAAAAGACACCATGATGTGTTTCTGATTGTACCTTTAAGGTTTGGAATCTTACCATATTTGGTCCTGAAATGTAAAAAGAAAAGGTGAATCCAACTGCTGGAAAGTCTAAATGAATGATAGCAAACCAATCTTGATAACCAAATTTGTAGAGAGAAGAAAATGTTTAGAGTGTTAATCAAAAGTTTACAGAAACAATTAGATCAGAAAGTGGAATGGTATATTGTAAAAAAGAGATTACAAATGCACCAGGTACAATTCTTGTTTGATTGATTCCCCATGAAAGCAAATTCTGAGCCATGACAAAATGGGTTAGTACCAAATCAGAAGTACAACTTAGAACAAGAGGAGAAACATTGAGTCTGCCATTGCTAGTAAATCACGAACGACAAATTTGAAGGGACAAAAATGTCACCTCGTCTTCATGCTAATACTTCTGGAGTAGAGGGAGCCTTGTGAACTAAATTGACTGAGCATGTTGAATTGGATGCAAGACCAATACCCCAGGCATAAAATGATTGTCAAGTTTTGATGGTTGGTGCTGACAAAAAAGGTTTGTCATGTTCAAAAATCTCAAAACACGTGAAAATAGATGAGGAAAAGGTGAAAAACAATTTCCATGTTGGGGAAATTCATGAGGTATTTTTGCATCTTGTTGGCAATGTATTAAACATTTGTGTATCATGGCATGATGATGACTAGATTCTATTGTCATCTAGGTAGCTATGGCGAAATCATGGAGCATAGGTGCCCCATGTTATAACGACGATGCATGTCTTAGTGTTTAAAGCTGGTTAGGGTTTGCATTTCTTGGTTTTTTTTTATTTTTCACTTTCTTTGCAAATTGAATATGTTGTTGCAATTTTTTTTTAATTTTTTGAATTTGAGTGAGAGGTTTTGTTTGCAAACCAAGCGTTTTATTGTGATGTCTATTGCATTATTTGTTGAATTTTTACCTGCTAGAAAGTTCATGAACAAGGGAAAAAAAGAAGAGTTGGTGTTTTGTAAAGAGGAGAATTAAGAAAACAACTCTTCAGCACCCCTTCTTTTTTCTTCTCCCTTCTCTTCCCCCTATGCATTTCTTTTTTCAACAACAATTTGAACAAGAACAATTCTAACACTCAAGTTACTTTTGGAAGTCGAACAACAATAAACATGTGAAGGTGAATGAGGTTGCTACTAGGATATTGTCATATTCATTGTTGATTTTCTTAACATAATTTCATTGCTAAATATGTAAAATCATCCATCAATTCAAAGGTATTAGACAAATATTAGAATTTAAAAGAAATGCAACTTGAGTTTAAGATATATTGCATTTCTTTCTTTCTCGGAAATAAATGAGTTGAACAATAAATTAAAAAACATTTGTTTCTCATTGTGAAATTTTCATGGGTTTCAAATAGGCATTTAGGTAATTTTTGTTTTACACACATGGAAACCAACCCAAGTTCAAGTTCACATTGTGCACATGGCAACCAACCTAAGTTGAAGTTCATATTGTGCACATGGCAATCACTTTGAGTTCAAATTTACACCCATTATGGGAGGGATAAAAAAAAAGGCTATGATACAATGTATCACAAGTAAAATTCAGTTTTGTTATGTTGTTTCAAATGCATTTACATGTTTATTAATAGCAAATTTAAACATCCTTGATCAATTTTGCATTTTTCACAACTTGAGTCAATTCATATTATTGGAACTAATAGCCAAGTAAAAACTAATAACAAGTTGTGTGATTTCTTACAACAAGCAAATCGTAGAAATTTTTGTGATACTAAAATTTATTATAAGATTTTCCTTGTTCCCCACCTACAACTATCTACAATTTGTAAACTTGGTTATTGCTACATGTTCACAAATGCATCAACAATTTTGAAAGTTTGTTATTTCCTTATATTGATGATTTTTTTGTTTCAAATTTTTACTATATCAATGTAACTAAATTTGTGAATTTAAAAACTAATAGATCACAATCCATCATATTGATGTGGAAAAACTTTTTATGTCCAATTGTGTGGCATATTTTGATTATTTCCATTGTGTGAAGTTATTTTGAATCTCATGGTAAAAACAATTCAAAACCTTGTGGTACATTTCCAAGTTTATAAATTGTGTTTTGAACACTTTGTTATACTAGGTTTAATGTGCAATTGCTTGTACATATTTCCTCTAATTTCTCAACCCTTTTGTTTAGTTTTTAAATTCAAAAAATGATTGTTAGGAATGGTGAAGCTAATAATGTTGTACTTGAAAATGTAAATTGTAATGAAATCAAGTGAAATAAAACAATTCAAAAAAAGAAAAAAATGAATATAACTTTGACACATGTATAAACATGCATAGACCACATCATGATTTCATGAATTTTTTTGAATTTGGATCAAATGAAAACATGGCAATATTATAAGAAATTGGGACATGTGGAAGGAACAATTTACTTTTTAGAAATCATGTGGTCTTCCAAGGCAACACATCTTAAAGGAACTTATGTGTATGGTAGATGCCAAGGGAGAAAATGTGTTGATGGCGTTCAATAATTATGGACTATTGCATCTAGGAGGCATAACTATGTCTATTACAGAAACATGACAGCAATGGTTTGTACCTTTATAATTTTATGCACATCTACTTGCTTGAAGAAGCAATCCAATGTGTTGCTTCCAGTGCTATTGTGGTATTTTAATGATATGATGTTGTTTTTATGTCAAGTTGATTGGAGCATCATTTAATATTGAGATGCAATAGTCTAGCTTGCAATGTCAAGAAGGTAGCAACCTTTCGAAGACTACAAACAACATTGAAATAAGGGTTTTTCACTACCCATTTGCATGGCACAAAATGTATGTTAAAACATTTTTTCCCACACACAAAACACCACATATAATATCAACAAGGGTTTTTCTTCACTTTTTGGTACAAGTGTTGGTAAATGAAAACATAGCAAGGAGGAGGAAGAAGAAACTAGAACAAGGAAGAGAGGAAAATAAAATGAAAGAATGTGCCTAAAGAGATGCAAACAAATGTAAATTGTAGGTAGCACAAATAGATAGGGTTATTTTTACTTGGGCTCCATGTTGCTACACACTATTAATGATGATCTACCATTTTATTTTTATAATGTGTTTGAATGTGAGTATTTGGGGAATGGAAATATAGTTTTATTGTTTATGTTGTGATGCAAATGCAATCACATATTTGTGGCAAAATATAAATAGATCTTTCTGAGTTGAATCCAAATATTATATCGATTGCATATGCTATTGTTAAAAGTCCACAAAATGAAATGTCTAGTTGTTGCATGACATTTGCATATGAATATAGTAAGTGTTTTACGTTTATGATGTTAGTTAGTAATTGGATGGTGTTGTTTGGTTATTTTATCATTGTTGGTATGTTGGAATCATATATTATGGAATGTATAGGTCTAATGCAGATGTTATTTGGACTAAGATTCAATGATTAGTGTTTATGAAAACGTGTTGAAAACAATTGGTTAGGTATTTATGTATAGTTCTTATGGTTGTGTATGTGTGTTGTTGATATCTTAACAATTAATTTTTGAACATATAATATTTGCTTTCTAGTGTTTCTTGCAAGTCTAAGTTTTTGTTCTTTTCATGTTTTCAAAAAATAATCTTGGATAGTTCTAATTATTTATGTTTTACCAATACCTACAACTCCTCCTACATATTGTAATAGTTGATTATTTGTTGGATTTGCAATGAAAATTTCAAATGAAAATGGTTTTTAAATTATTTAACTTGAACTTTTCCTTTATGATGTTTTTAATGTGTAATGGTGAATAAATATTTGTTTCATCAATGAATGTTACGTTTTTATTTTTGTTTTCAATATCACATGATTGCATGTCATTTAATGGTAAATGGCATAGCTCACCTTGTGTATTTTCATTTGTATAGGTCATGTTTGAATATGGATTTGCAATTTTTGGTGTTGATTCATCAAGGTTTGATATTTGTGGAAGTTTCAAATCTTGATTCCATTGTTCAATTAGAGCTTGAGGTTTGATAACAAAATTTATGTTGTAATTATTGATATTTTCATTTTGTTTTTTTATTTCCAATTTTTTTTTTGTTATTTCAATTACATAGGTTTTAATATTTTTGTTACATAATTGATATTCAATTTCTATTTGTTCAGGACTGAGTTTTGTTTGTATATTGTTGTTTTGTTTTTTGATGTCATGGATGTTTTATTGGAGTTCATTTTCAATATCATCTTCATAAAGTGGATTCATTATTGATTTTTCTTCTATGTCTTCTTTATCAAATTTAAGTTGTGTTGATTTTACTCTCAATAATTTATCTACATCATTTGACTCTTTACATTCATGTGAAATGCTGATTTTTTAATTAATTGATATTACAAATCAATAAATGTTGGGTACACATTATTTAACATTGTTTCCCAAGATATATTGAGATCTAATTTTATGTCAAAAATTGTACACCATGATGTAAGTAAAATACAAATTGCTCAAGTGTAATTTTTGGGGTCTTTTTTTTGTGAAGGTATTGTGTTACTTTGTTAAATTGGAATTTTTGTTACTTTGAATTCATAAAGGATGTGGGTGTTGTATTGAGGGTGTTCGTTATTAAATATATGACAAAAAATGTTGTTGATTTTATGTATCTTACTAGAAAATTCAAATGGACATAGAGAATGAAAGGTCTTTGTTGGTAATGAACCCTAAAATCGTGTATGATGTATTGTTGATAGGGGGCGGGGGCCAAAGAGACTTGCGCGTGTGCCTGTGGAACATCCATGGGGCCACTATCACAAAGCTAGAAACACATGAACATCTGCTTGACCTATTTCAACATGTTGACGTTGTTGCTTTGACAGAAACACATCACTTCCCAAGCGATACATTCCCGATCTTACCGGGGTTCTGCTATTTTGATGTTGCCAGGCCTGTGATTCCACAGGGTGTCGTTTGAAAACACAGTGGAGGCATTGCGGTACTAGTCAGGGAAACATGGGCAAATAGTACTGCTGTTTGGAAGATTGCAAGGGATGGGACTAGGATTTGGCTACGCTTGGGCAATGCTTTCCAAAGGCCTTTGTTCCTATGCATAGTATATGTTGTTCCACAAGGCTCGCCATATGCGGACAACAACCTATTTGAACACATATGCCAAGAGGTTGGAGAAGCCATGAGCTTAGGCGGTGTGCTTCTTGCTGGGGATTTTAATGCAAGGATAGGGACAAACACTGATTGCAGTCAACTAGTAGATGTGCTACTGGTGCCACAGGCCATTGAAGACACCCTGCCTAACGATATGCTAGAGCGCTTGAACTAAAACACCGTCACAGCTGGCGGGCATCGTGAGTTCCTGGATTTCTGCAGAACTACTGGGCTGTTCATCCTCAATGGCCACACACCAAGAGACATATTAGGGGAGTACACATGCCTATCCAATAAAGGTTTTAGCACTGTGGACTATTTTCTTACGACAGCTGACCAATTAGAGGGTGTCAAGCGCTTAGAAGTTAATTGTGATGAAAA